>SL_8KL_010_SEDDRAFT_10002601_pt1 | contig 15143 bp, 12 predicted proteins | sample SodLakKL_010_SED_4_FD_11160 | JGI IMG/M metagenome (IMG submission 11160) | reverse complement strand
TGCTGCCCCAGCCGATGCAGCCGATCGCCACCGTGCTGGGCGCGGCGGTCATCGGGCTGATCGTCTACGGCTTCCAGCACACCCGCGGTCGCTCCGCCGAGGAGCTCGCCGCAGCCCGGGCCGAGGAGCCGAGCCCGAGCTGACCGGGGCGCCACGCGGCGCCTGCGACCGCGACGAAGGGGGCCGACCCGTCCGGATCGGCCCCCTTCGCCTCTCGGGTCGTCGGCCGTCGCGGACGGCCGGGCCCGTCAGCCCGCGTCGCGCCCGAGCGCGCCCTGGACCACGCCCTCGGCGGCGTCCAGCAGGGCGCGCAGGTGCTGGTCGTCGCGGAAGCTCTCGGCGTAGACCTTGTAGACGTCCTCGGTGCCCGAGGGCCGCGCGGCGAACCAGCCGCCCTGCGCGGTGACCTTCAGGCCCCCGATGGGCGCGTCGTTGCCGGGCGCGCGCGTGAGCACCCCGGTGATCGGGTCGCCTGCCAGCTCGGTGGCGGTCACAGCCTCGGGTGACAGGCGCTTGAGCGCCTCCTTGTCGGCCCGCGAGGTCGGCACGTCGACGCGGGCGTAGACCGGCGCGCCGAAGCGCTCGGTGAGCTCGCGGTAGCGCTGGCCGGGATCGATCCCGGTGATCGCGGTCGCCTCGGCGGCGAGCAGGCACAGGATGATCCCGTCCTTGTCGGTGCTCCACGGACCACCGTCGCGGCGCAGGAACGATGCGCCGGCGCTCTCCTCGCCGCCAAAGCCCAGCGAGCCCTCCAGCAGCCCGTCCACGAACCACTTGAAGCCCACCGGCACCTCGACGAGCCGGCGGCCGAGGTCGGCGGCGATCCAGTCGATCATCGACGAGGACACCAGCGTCTTGCCGATGCCGGCCTCACCCCAGTCCCGCGCCCCGCCGAACAGGTAGGCGATGGACGCGGCCAGGTAGTGGTTGGGGTTCAGCAGCCCGTCGTGGGGGGTCACCACCCCGTGGCGGTCGCCGTCGGGATCGTTGCCGAAGGCCAGGTCGAACTGCTCGCGCAGCTCCACCAGCCCTGCCATCGCGTGGGGCGAGGAGCAGTCCATGCGGATCTTGCCGTCGTGGTCGCGGCGCATGAACGCGAACGTCGGGTCGATCGCGGCGTTGACGACCCGCAGGTCCAGGTCGTGGCGCGTGGCGATCTCCTGCCACAGGTCGACGGTGGCGCCCCCGAGCGGATCGACCCCGAGGGTCAGGCCCGCCCCGCGGATCGCGTCCAGGTCGATCACGCCTGGCAGGTCCTCGGCGTAGGCGGCGAGGTAGTCGTGCCCCACCGTGCCCGCCCGCGCGGCGCTGATGTCGATCCGCTGCACCTCGGTCAGGCCGCCGGCGAGCAGGCGGTTGGCCTCCTGCTCGATCCAACCGGTGGCGTCGACGCCGGCAGGCCCGCCATGCGGCGGGTTGTACTTGAAGCCGCCGTCCTCGGGCGGGTTGTGGGACGGGGTGATCACCACCCCGTCGGCCTGCCGGCGGTCGCGCACCCCGCGGTTGGCGGTCAGGATCGCGTGCGAGATCGCCGGGGTCGGGGTGGGGCGGTCCCGCGGGTCGACGCGCACCTCGAGGCCGTTGGCGACCATCACCTCGATGGCGGTCTGCAGGGCGGGTCCGCTGAGCGCGTGCGTGTCGCGCCCCAGGAACAGCGGCCCCTCGATGCCGTGGGCCCGGCGGTAGCGGCACACCGCCTGCGACATCGCCGCGATGTGCGCATCGTTGAAGCTGGCGGTCAGCGAGGAGCCGCGGTGCCCCGAGGTGCCGAAGGCGATCCGCTGGGAGGGATCCTCGGGGTCGGGCGCGCGGTCGTAGTAGGCCCCCACGAGCGCATCGAGGTCGACGAGCATGGCGGGGTCGGCGGGCTGTCCGGCGTGCGGATGGGTGGTCATAGGGGGCTCCCTGCCGGGTTCGGCTGGGTGGGACCCTAGCCCAGCGCCGCGCCGCATCGCGCGCACCGCGAGCACATCGAGGCCCGGAGGGCTCACGTGCGCCACCAGAGCGGCCTGACCGGTCAGCAGGAGGCGGCCTGCCGCGACCCGGTGCCCCGCGCGTCGGGTAGGGTGCGCCCATGGCACGACAGCCCAAGCTGCCCACCCCGGCCGAGTTCAACCGCGAGTGGAGCCGCCTGGAGCGCGAGGACAAGCGTCGCGTGCGCCGGACGGTCAACCGCATGCAGGCGGCCTCGACCCGCCGTGACGCGCGCCTGGCGGTGGTCTTCGCCCAGAACCAGCAGCGCACCGCCAAGTGGCTGCTGCCCGTCTCGGTGGTGCTCGTCGCGGCGCTGCAGCTGCCGCAGGGCCTGGAGGCCGTGGTGGCCATGGGCGCGATCAGCCTGGTGCTGTTCGGCGCCATCACCTTCGCGATCACCTGGCGCGCCCGGCGTGCCGAGCGGACCAACCTCGGCGGTGCTCGAGGGGTCGCAGGCGCTGCGTCGCGACGACAAGGGCAGCGGCGAGGACAAGCGCAGCGCTGACCCCGATGACCCCGACGACGCTGGCGACACGCATGCCAGCGCGCGCAGCGGGGGAGGATCCTCGGCTAGAGGGAGCGGCAAGCGCCGCAAGCGCGCTCACACCGACGGACGACCCCGTCAGGGCAAGAAGACCGCCAAGAAGCGCGCGAAGGCACGCTCGAAGCGCTGACGGACAGTCCCGTCGGCCCGCGCGGGAGATGCTCGCGCAGTCGTGCCGCCCACCTCGGCCCGGCCTCGCCGCTGCGCGGACCACGAGCCGACCATGCGGTCCGCACCGGCGCGTGGCGCGGCGCACACCGCCGCGTGTGCGGGGGCGCCACGAGCCCTCTTGAGGAGCTGTCAGTTCCATGAGCTCGACCAGAGACGAGCACGGCCCACGCACCGATCCGCCTCGACATCTGCCGCCGGCGGCGCTGGTGGGGCTCGTGGTGGCCAGCGGCCTGCTGGCTGCCGTGGCCACCACGCTCGACGAGGACGAGGAGGTCGAGGTCGTCATCGAGCGCCAGCCCGAGCCGGTGCGGGTGGCCACCGTGGACGAGCCCGACGACGAGCCCCCACCCGAGCCCGACGAGGTCCTCGACGACGACGAGCTCGTCGCGGCGATCGAGCGAGAGCCCGACGAGCTGGTGCCGGTCGTCGAGGCCGCGCAGGAGCAGGACGTGGAGCCCGAGCTCGCGGCCGCGCTCGCCTGGCACGAGTCCCGCTGGGACCAGGGCGCGCGCTCCCACGCCGGCGCGGTGGGGGTGATGCAGGTCATGCCCTCGACTGCCGAGCGCGTCGCCGACCGCCTCGACGAGCCCCTCGACCCGCACGACGTCGAGGACAACGCGCTGGCCGGCGTGGCCTACATCGCTGGCCTGATGGACGACTTCGACAGCACCCGGGACGCGCTCATCGCCTACAACATGGGGTCGGGCCAGCTGCGCGAGGAGGGCCCGCTGCCCCAGTCCGAGGCCTTCGCCGACCGGGTGCTGGACACCGCCGACGACCTCGCCGAGGTCCGGTGGAAGCCCGAGGAGGTCCGCGAGCCCGTCGGCGCCTAGCGCTCCCAGCGACCAGGCTCGGCGACCAGGAGGTAGGCGATGGCTGCCACCGGCGCGGTGCGCGCCCAGCGCGAGGGCTGGCTGGGCGACCGCGTCGCCCGGGCCCGGGAGCTGCTGCGCCCGTGCCGGGTGTGCCCGCGGCCGTGCCGCGCGGTCGACCGCTTGGACGACGAGGTCGGTGGCTGTCGCATCGGGCGGTGGGCGCGAGTGGTCGGCGCCGCGCCGCATCACGGCGAGGAGGACGCGCTGCGCGGGCGCCGCGGCTCGGGCACGATCTTCTTCTCGGGCTGCAACCTGCGCTGCGTGTTCTGCCAGAACGCCGACATCGCCCACACCGCCGCGGGACGCGAGGTCACCGAGCAGCAGCTGGCGGGGCTCATGCTCGACCTGCAGCGCCAGGGCTGCCACAACATCAACCTCGTCACCCCCGAGCACGTGCTGCCCCAGATCCTCGAGGCGCTGCCAACCGCAGTGGAGCAGGGGCTGACGCTGCCGCTGGTCTGGAACACCAGTGCCTATGAGGATCCGGCGACGCTGTCGCTGCTGGATGGCCTGGTCGACGTCTACCTCCCCGACGTGAAGACCCTCGACCCCGAGCGCGCCCGGCGCTACCTGGGGGCCGCCGACTACCCCGACATCGCCGCGCGCGCGGTGGCCGAGATGCACCGCCAGGTCGGCGACCTCGTCGTCGACGACCGAGGGGTGGCACGGCGCGGGCTGCTGGTGCGCCACCTCGTCATGCCGGGCGGCGAGGCCGACGCGCGCGCGGTCGCCGAGCTGCTGGCCAGCCTGTCGACCGACACGGCCGTCAACGTGATGGGCCAGTACCGGCCGGCTCACAAAGTGCCCGGCAATGAGCGCTACGCCGCCATCGACCGGCGCCCGTGGCCCGCCGAGCTCGGCGCCGCGGTGGCGGCCTTCCGCGCTGCCGGGCTGTGGCGCCTCGAGGCTCCCTAGCGGGCGGCAGCTGCGCGCGCGGTCGGTGGCCGTTGCGCCCCGGTCAGGGCACGCTCACACGCGCGTGGCCGGTCGGGTGCGCTGGCGGTCCCACGCGATGGCGGCGGCGGCCACCGCGAGCGCCGCGCCGACCACGCCGAAGGAGCCGGTCACCGACTCCATCAGGCTCGGGTCTGCCAGCAGCACCACGGCGATCGCGGCCATCACGGTGCCGCCGATCAGCTTGAGGTAGCGCCCGTGCACCTCCTGCAGGCGCGTGGCGCGCAGCGTGACCAGCGCGCCCACGAGGATCGCGATCTCCACGGCGAGGTAGACCGTCAGGTAGGTGCCGAGCAGCCCGAGGAAGCCGGCGCCGGCGACCCCGGCGTCGGCCACCAGGCCGCTCCACACCAGCGGGAAGCCGGCGGTGCAGGGCAGCTCGACCACGGCGATGCCCGCAGCGAAGACGACGGTGAGGCCGAGCAGCGCCGGCAGCGACCGGTCGGTGCGCCGCAGCTCGCGCCCGCCGCGGTAGATCCGCGGCTTGAAGCGGTCGGGGATCGACAGCGACAGCCCCTGCTTGAACGCCAGGAAGTCCTTGATGCTGACCGCGGCGAAGCCCAGCGCCAGCACCGCCACGGCGATCTGGACCGCGCGCAGCTCGTCGGCGAAGCCCAGCACCGTGAACAGCCCGGCGATGAACAGGCCGTAGATCGCCGCGGTGACCAGCAGGAACGTGCCGCCGACCGCGGCGATGCGACCGCGCGAGCCCGAGTGCAGCACCATCGCGAGCAGCACGGTCAGCACCCACAGCGAGCACGGGTTGAACCCGTCGACGAACCCGATCAGCGCCGTGGCGGCCAGCATCGGCTGCGCGGCGAGGTCCACGGTGCCCAGCGGTCCCAGCGACAGGGTCTCGGCACCGGTGGGGTCGGCCTCGTCCTCTGGCGCGGCCTCGGGCGCGTCGTCAGGTGCCTCATCGAGGGCGGCGCGCACNANCTGCTCGATCTCGGAGCGGATGCCGTCGGTGAGCCCGACCCACGCCCGGTCGCCCAGCACGAACGCGGGCACGCCGCGCGCCTCCTCCCCGCGGCGCTCCATCATCTGGCGGAACACGTCCTGGGCCTGCGGGTCGGTGCTGACCTCGATCGAGCGGATGTCGAGGTCGGGGTGCTCCTCGCCGAGCTCAGCGAGCCACGGGTCGGCCTCGTTGGTGCACACCGGGCAGGTCTCGCTGCGGAAGTAGACGAGCGTGACCCCCGCGTCGTCCTCGGCGCTTGCGACGGCCTCGCGCGCGGCGGGCTCCTGCCCCGCGGCGCCGGCGGCCCCGGCGTGCCCGGCGGCCGCGGCGGTGGGCGCGGCCAGCGCGCCCAGCGTGGTGACCAGCCCGATGACGGCGGCCAGCACCACGAGCAGCCCACGGGCGCCGCGGCGCGCGGGTGCGGCGGATCCCATGGCGATCGGCCTCCCGTTGGTGACGTGGCGCGTGCGCTGCCGGCCCTCGCTCGGGGAGGGGCCCTCCCAGGGAACCGCATCGGGGCCCGGCCAGCAGGGGCGAGGGTCCCGAAACCAGGGCGTGCAGGTCCCGAGCGCGGGTGACGCCCGCCCGCTGGGCCGCCTCCGGCGCTCCGATAGGCTCGCCGCGGGCGGCGGAGCGCGTCGCGGAGGCGCGGGCGAGCGACGAGCGAGGACGCGGTGCACGTAGGGATCGTCGGCGGTGGGATCATCGGGCTCGCGGTGGCGCGGGCGCTGCTTCAGCAGCACCCCGGCCTGGCGCTGACGGTGTTCGAGAAGGAACCGGTCGTGGCCNCCCACCAGACGGGGCGCAACAGCGGGGTGGTCCACGCCGGGCTGTACTACGAGCCCGGCTCGCTCAAGGCGACCCTGTGCCGCCGCGGGGTGATGCTGCTCCACGCCTTCGCGGCCGAGCGCGGCCTCGACTACCAGGAGTGCGGCAAGGTCGTCGTCGCCCAGGACGAGGTCGAGCGGGAGCGCCTCGAGCGAATCCACCAGCGCGCGCTCGCCAACGGGGTGCCCGGCGTGGCGCTGATCGACCGTGACGAGCTCGCGCGGCTGGAGCCGCACGCCCGCGGCATCGCCGCACTGCACTCGCCGCACACCGCCATCGTCGACTACGGGGCCGTGACGCGGGCGCTGGCCGCCGAGGTGGTCGAGCGCGGCGGGACGGTGCGCACCGGCGCCGAGGTGTCCGAGCTGCGCCTGCGCGACGACGGCGGCGCGACGCTGCGCCTGGCCGGGCGCACCGATCGCCACGACCTCGACGCGGTGGTGCTGTGCGGCGGGCTGCACAGCGACCGGCTGGCCGAGCAGGTCGGCGACGACGCCGAGCCGCGCATCATCCCCTTCCGCGGCGAGTACTACCGCCTCGCGCCCGGGCGCACCCACCTGGTCAACGGGCTGATCTACCCCGTGCCCGATCCGGCGCTGCCGTTCCTCGGGGTGCACCACACCCGCACCGTCGACGGGGAGGTGCTGGTGGGCCCCAACGCGGTGCTGGCCCTGGCGCGCGAGGGCTACCGCTGGCGGTCCATCGATCTGGGCGACCTGCGCGACACGGTGACCTGGCCGGGCTTCCACCGGCTGGCGCGTCGCTGGTGGCGCGCCGGAGCCAGCGAGATGGCCACCTCCCTGTCGCGCACCGCCTTCGCGGCCGCTGCACGGCGCTCCCTGCCGGCGCTGCGCGCCCGCGACCTGCGCCGAGGCCCCGCCGGGGTGCGCGCCCAGGCCGTGACGCGCGACGGCGAGCTCGTGGACGACTTCTGGATCACCCACCACGGTCGGGTGGTGGCGCTGCGCAACGCGCCCTCGCCGGCGGGCACCGCGGCGCTGGCGATCGCCGAGCACGTGCGCGACCTGCTGCCGGTGCCCTAGCACGCTGCCGCCGCCAGCCGGAGCGCGCCCCGGCGCCCGGGGCCGGAGGGCTGCCGCGACGCCACCCGCTGCGGCGCGTGCCGCGTCGAGCGACGCATCACCACATGTCATGATGCTGGGTCGAGGCGAGAGGGACCCGACCGCTGTTGGAGCCACGATGACCGCAGTCGCGCTGCACCACGAGATCGACGGCCCGGACGAGGCGCCCCCGGTGCTGCTGCTCGGCTCGCTGGGCAGCACGCTGGCGATGTGGGAGCCGCAGGTGGAGGGCCTGGCCGGTGACCTGCGGCTGATCCGCGCTGACCTGCGCGGCCACGGCGCCTCGCCCACCCCGCCCGGCCCGTACGCGATCGAGGATCTCGGCGGCGATGCGGTCGCGCTGCTCGACCGGCTCGAGCTCGAGCGGGCGCACCTCGTGGGCCTGTCGCTTGGGGGCATGATCGCCCAGTGGGTCGCCGCCCACCATCCCGAGCGCGTCGACCGGCTGGCGCTGCTGGCCACCAGCACGCGGCTGCCCCCGCCCCAGCAGTGGCACGACCGTGCTGCCACGGCGCGGTCGGAGGGCACCCAGGCGCTGGCCGACGCGGTGGTCAGCCGGTGGTTCACCGCGGGCTTCGCCGACCAGCACCCCGCGAGGGTCGAGCGGCTGCGCCGCGCCATCGCCGACACCGACGACGAGGGCTACGCCGGGTGCTGCGAGGCCATCGCCGCCCTGGACCTGACCGCCGACCTGGCCCGCATCACCGCGTCGACGCTGGTGCTGGCCGCCGCCGACGACCCCGCCACCCCACCGCCGCACGGGGAGGCGATCGTGGAGGGCATCGCCGACGCGCGGCTGACGGTCGTCGACGACGCCGCGCACCTGCTCAACATGGAGCAGGCGCAGGCGGTCAACGACGCGCTGCGCGGCCACCTCCTGGGCCGCTGACCCTGTGCGCACGAGGCCGGTGACCGCAGCATGACGCGCACGCACTCGAGCTCCCAGGCGCGCGACCCGTGGGCGCTGCGGCCCAGCTCGCTGCATCGCAGCCGCCGCGCCAGCGACCTCGAGGCGCTGGACGGCGGGGAGACGGTCGACGTGCTCGTGATCGGCGGTGGGGTGACCGGCGCCAGCGTCGCGCTCGACGCGGCCACCCGGGGGCTGTCGGTGGCGCTGGTGGAGCGCCGCGACCTCGCCGCGGGCACCAGCCGCTGGAGCTCCAAGCTGGTCCACGGCGGCCTGCGCTACCTCGCCCACGGGCGGGTCGGGCTGGCGCTGGAGAGCGCTCGCGAGCGCCACCTGCTCATGACGCGCACCGCCCCTCACCTGGTGGCCTCCCGCGCCCAGGTGATCCCGCATCTGGCCGAGCACGGCCCGGTCGACCTGGGCCAGCTCGCCGGCGCGATGGTGGTGGGCGACGCGCTGCGCCGGGCGGCGGGCACCCCCGCCACCGTGCTGCCGCGTCCACGGCACATCGACGCAGCCGCCGCGGCGCGCGACGTCCCCGTGCTGGACGCCGCGCTGGTGCGCAGCGCCACACGGCTGTGGGACGGGCACCTGGTCGACGACGCGCGCCTGGTGATCGCGCTGGCGCGCACCGCGGCGGCCTTCGGCGCGCGGGTGCTGACCGCCACGGAGGCCACCGCCCTGGACGGCGACGGTGCCGCCATCCGTGACCGCCACGGGGGCGGGACCCTGACGGTGCGTGCCCGCCACGTCGTCAACGCCACCGGGGTGTGGGCCGACCGCCTCGACGACCGGGTGGCGCTGCAGCCCAGCCGCGGCAGCCACGTGCTGGTGCCGGCTGCGCGGCTTGGCCATCCCGAGGCGGTGCTGATGGTGCCGGCACCCACCCAGCGGGGGCGCTGGGTGCTGGCCATCCCCGACGGGCAGGGCCTGGTGCACATCGGGCTGACCGACGTGCCGGTCACCGAGCCCAGCGACGTCCCAGAGGCCAGCGACGCCGAGATCGACTATCTGCTCGAGGCGATCAGCGCCCCGCTGCAGCGGCCGCTCGCCCGCGCCGACGTCGTGGGCTCCTACGCGGGACTGCGCCCGCTGCTGGCCGACCCCAAGGTGTCCGGGGACGGCGCCGGCACGCCGGCACCCTCTGGCGCCACCGCCGACCTGTCGCGCGACCACCGGATCATCGGTGACGCTGATGGCGTGCTGACCATCGTGGGCGGCAAGCTGACCACCGCACGCAAGATGGGCGCCGACGTGCTCGAGCGGATCGCCCGACGCCCGGGTGTGGCGGCGGGCCCGTGCGTCACGCACCGCCAGCCGCTGGTCGGGGCCGCACCGCCCCACCGGCTGGCCGCGCTGACCGCAGCCCCCCGGCTGGTCGCGCGCTACGGCAACGAGGCGCCGCGTCTGGTGGCGCTCGCCGAGGGAGAGCTGGGGTGGGCCGAGCCCGTGACGCCGCGCGGCGTGCTGGGGGTGGAGCTGCTGTTCGGCGCCCGCCACGAGGGGGCGCTGGACGTCGAGGACCTGCTCGAGCGTCGCACCCGCATCGGGCTCGTCGACGCCGAGCGCGCGCTTGCCCGCCAGGCCGCCGAGGCCGCCCTGGCCGAGGCTGGCTGACGGGCTCTCGGCGCGCCGCGGGCGCGGCTACGGTGGCGCGCGCACCACTCGGGGCGTCCCCCTTGGGACTGAGACCGGCCCAGCCGGGACCCGTTGAACCTGACCTCGTTGACGCGAGCGGAGGGAGCGTGGTCGTGCCCGCGCCGTCGGGATCCTCGCTGCTCTCGGCTCTGCAAGGAGCGTGAGCGCTATGTCCTTCACCGCCCAGCTCGGGCAGCAGCACGCCGACCTGTTCGAGGCCTTCTGGGAGCACCCGTTCCTGCGGGGCCTCCACGACGGCTCGTTGCCGCGCGAACCGGTCATCCACTACGTGGGACAGGACCACCAGTACCTGAACGCGTTCATCCGCTGCTACGGCATGGGCGTCGCGCTGTCGCCCGACCGCGACTGGATGGCGTGGTTCCACGACCAGATCCGCTTCCTGCTCGAGGACGAGCAGCATCCCCACCACGTCATGTGCGAGGCGGTGGGCATCAGCTACGACGCGGTGCGCCAGGAGGAGCTCGGCCCCTCGGCGCAGGCCTACGTGCACCACATGGAGGCTGCGGCGCGCGACTCGCTCGGCGTGCTGATGGCAGCGCTGATGCCCTGCCCGTGGACCTACATCTGGGCGGCGACCCGGGCGCTGGAGCAGGACCCGCCCGCCGCGGACAACCCGTTCCTCGGCTGGTGGCAGTTCTACGCCGGCGCGGAGAGCCAGCAGATCCTCGCCGACTTCCGCGAGCGCACCGATGCGCTGGCCGAGCGGGCCGGGCCCGCCGAGCGCGACCGCATGGCGCGGGCGTTCGAGCGCAGCTGCCAGCACGAGGTGCGCTTCTGGGAGATGGCCTGGTCGCTGGAGACCTGGGCTCCACCGCGCGGCGTGCGTCAGGGCGCGGTCCCGTAGAGGAAGTAGGTGGGGGTGCGGCGCACCGTCACCGGCAGGCCCGCGGCGCGGCAGCGCCGCTCGAGCTCCTCGGGCTCCCAGTAGTTCTTGACGATGCGGTGCGCCGAGCCGTCGTCGAGGTGGCGCAGCATCACCTGCTGCTCGGCAGGCGGCAGCGCGTCGTCACGGGCGGTGGCCGAGGGCTCGCGCAGCGCGTCGACGAACAGCAGCGCTCCACCCCGGCGCAGGGCGCGGGCGACGGTACGCAGGAACCCGTCGAGGCGTGCGGCGGGCACGTGGCTGATCCAGAAGGCGAACACCACCGCGTCCCAGGTGCGCTCGGGCTGCCAGGCGAACAGGTCCTCCTCGCGATAGATGACGCGGGCGGCCAGGCGACCCAGGCGCTCGCGGTTGCGCGCGATCATCTCGGGTGCCGCATCGATGGCGGTCACGTGGGCGGCGCGGCGGGCCAGCGGCTCGGTCCACAGGCCCGTGCCGGCGGCCAGCTCGAGGACCTCGGCGCCGTCCAGCGGCAGCGCGTCGAGCGCCTGGCGCACCTGCTCGACCTCGCGGAACCAGGCGGCGGTGGCCTCGGGTCCCCGGTCGTGGCGGCCCTCGCGGCGGAACCAGGCGTCGTACTCGGGTGCGCGCGCCCGGTAGTAGGACAGCTGCTCGGCGAGCAGGCGCTCCTCTGCCACCTCTGGCGCGTCGCGGTCCGGCGCGTCGCGGTCCGGCGACTCGCGGTCCGGCGACTCGCGGTCCGGCGACTCGCTGTCCGGCGACCGCGGCTCGCCGCCCCCGGCGGTGCTGCCCACGCGTGCTCCTGTCGCTCGTGCGGTCCGCGGGGNGCGGTCAGGCGCCGGGCCGCCGGCCCCGCGGGCGCGCTCACCGCTCCCAGTCGACGCGTCCGCCCTGGATGAGGCGCAGGCCCTGGTCCAGCGCGGTGATCCGCGCCATCTCCTCGGCGTCGAGGGCGAAGTCGAGCGCGCCGAGGTTCTCGCGACGCCGCTGCTGGCTCGCCGAGCGCGGGACCGCCACCACGCGCGGCTGCTGCACCAGCCAGCGCAGCGCCACCTGGGCCGGGGTGCGGCCGTGGCGGTGTGCGATCTCCTGCAGCACCGGATCGTCAGCGGTCCGCCCGCGGGCCACCGGCGCGTAGGCCGTCAGCGTGTGGTCGTCGCGCTCGGCCTCGGCGAGCAGCGCGTCCTGGGACAGGTAGGGGTGGTACTCGACCTGGTTGGTGACCACCGCGGCGAGCTCGCAGGCGCGCCGCACCCAGCTCGGCGGGAAGTTGCTCACCCCGATCGCGCGGGTCGCGCCCTCCTCGACCAGCTCGGTCAGCGCCGCAAGGGTCTCCTCCAGCGGCGTGTCCGGGTCGGGCCAGTGCACCAGGAGCAGGTCGAGGTGCTCCAGGCCGAGGTCGCGCAGGCTGGCCTGCGCCGAGGCCCGCACCCGGTCCCGCGTCAGCGACCCCATCGCGAGCTTGGTGGTCACGAACACCGATTCGCGCGGCACTGCGGCGGCGCGCAGCGCCTGGCCCACCTCGACCTCGTTGCCGTAGGCGCGCGCGGTGTCCAGGTGCCGGTAGCCCAGCGCGAGCGCCTCGGCGATGTCGTGGCGCGCGTCGTCGCCGGTCAGGCGGTAGGTGCCCAGGCCGAGCTTGGGGATCGTGACGCCCTTGACGGTGACCTCGTGCATGAGCGGCTCCCGGTGGGTCGTGGTGGCGCCCCGGCCAGACCCGGCTGGAGGGTCGCGGTCGGCGCGGCGGCGGAGCCATCCTGGCACGCGTGCGACACTCGGTGGTCGCGCCGACCGCGGTGCGCCCGAGCCGCCGCGCCCACGCGCGCCGCCGCGCCCCCACGCCGCCGCGCCGCCGCGCCCCCACGCCCCCGCGCCCCCGCGCCCACCACCGACCCAGGAGATCGCCGTGCAGCTGCACGTCCGCTTCCAGCCGCATCGTCGCGGCTTCGGCTTCCTGACCCCGGTCGCCGACGACGGGCTCACCCCGCAGCCGGTCACCCTGCCCGATGCCGAGGGCACCGAGCACAGCATCGCTCGTGCATTCGCGCCGCCACCGGTGGCGCGCGCGCTGGTCGCCGACGATCTGGTGCGCGTCACGGTGGCGCTGGACCCCAAGGGCGCGGCCGCCCAGGACGCCGAGGTGCTCGAGCGCCCGCGGCGTCTGCTGGTGGGCACCGTGGCGCGACGCAAGGGCGGGCAGCTGGTCGTGGAGCCCGAGGCGAGCCTCGCCGCCGGAAGGATCGCCCTCGACGATGCCCTGGCTGGGCAGCTGGCCGGCGCGACGGACCAGCAGGTGGTGCTGCTGGCCACCCCCGGCGAGGGCGGCCAGCCGGTGGCCCAGGCCCTCGTGGCCGGCCCGCAGCCAGCCACCCACCCGGATGCGATCCGCGCTCGCGCCGTGGCGATGGTGCTCGGCGGGGCGGCGCCGAGCCTCGTCGCCGGCGGCCCGGAGGCCGTCGGCCTGGAGCGGGCTGCCGCCGAGACCACCCACCTGCGCCTCATGGGCCAGCTGGCGGCGGGACGGCGCGGCGGCGCCGCCGGCCTCGACCGCAGCGGTCACGTGCCCGGCGCCGAGCTGACCCCCGTCGACCGTCGCGACGAGCCCTGCGTGACCGTCGACGCGGCGCTGTCGCGAGAGCTCGACGACGCGGTGGCTGCCACCTGGGACGGCGAGTCGGACAGCCCGGTGCGGGTGGCGGTGCACATCGCCGATGTCGCCGGTGCGGTGGGGATCGGCTCGCCGGCCGATCGCTACGCCTGCACCGTCGGCGCGACCGCCTACCTCGCCTCCAGCGCGAGCGCGCCGATGCTCGACCCCGAGCTGTCCGAGGGCGCCCGCTCGCTGGTGGTGGGCCAGGACCGCCCCGCCCTGTCGGTGCGCTTCTCGGTGCACACCTCGGGCGCGGTGTCCGACGTCGCGGTGGAGCTGGCACGCATCCGCTCGCGCGCCAAGCTCTCCTACGGCGCGGTGGAGTCGTGGCTGGCGGGCGACGCCAAGCCGCTGCGCACGCAGGCGCGCAGCCACGCCGAGGCCGCCGAGGCCACGGTGCGCCAGGCGGTGGAGGCCGCCCGGCGCCTCGGGGTCGAGCGTGACGCGCGTGACACGCTCGAGGACCTGTTCGAGCCCGCCGAGCTGACCCCCGCCGTGGCCGGCGAGCACGTGCAGCTCGGGCTCGCCGAGCCGCACGCGGAGGCCTTCCGTCTGATCGAGCGGGTCATGGTCGCGGCCAACGAGGCGGTCGGTGACTGGCTGGTCGCCCACGAGGTCCCCGCGCTGTACCGGGCCCACGAGGGCATCGACCCCGAGCGGCAGGCACGGCTGCGCGCAGCGGCGGACCTGGCCGGCGAGCACCTGCCCGCGCTGGACGCCGACGCCGGGGATCCCGATCGCGTGGCCGGCGAGATCCTCGGCGCGGTCCACCACCTCGCTGCGCAGGGACGGACCGCCGACCGCGACCTGCTGATCGCCGCCGCCACCGGCGCGACCGCGCGGGCCACCTACGACCCCGACCCGGCGCGCCACCGCGGCCTGGGCACCACCGCCTACACCCACTTCACCTCGCCGCTGCGGCGCTATGCCGACCTGTCGGTGCACCGCCAGATCCGCGCGGTGCTCGCGGGCGAGGCGCCGCCCCACTCGATCGCCGAGCTCGAGGCGCTGGCGACGTGGCTCGGCGCCCGCGCGGGGGCCCTGGCTCGGCTCGAGGCCCGGGAGCGCTCCGACCTGTGGACTCGCCTGCTCGAGCTCGGCGAGCTGACCCACCCCGAGACGGCCACGGTGACCGGCCTGACCCCCGCCGGCCTGCGCATCCGGCTGCCGCGTCTGGGCCTGCCCGGCTTCATCGTGGCCGAGCAGGCGCTCGGCACCGGCGAGGAGCGCGCCACGCTCGAGGTGGATCGGCACGGGCTGACCACGACCTCCGGTGAGTGGCGCGTGGGCGCGCGCCTGACGGTGCGCTTCGATGGGCGCGACGAGCTCGGCCGGGCTGCGTGGCGGCTGGTCGGCACCTCCCATGCCATGCGGTGAGCGCATGATTATGGCGGGCTGCGGTGACCCGTTGACCCGACCGCGCTCGTAGGCTGACACTGACGTGGCACTGCGCCCGGGCAGCGCCAGGGATCGCCGCGAGGTGGGCCGATCGGGCACCTGCCCATCCGCCTCGACGACGGCACGCATCGGGCGCGCGGCGCAGCGCCTCCGGCGTGCCGGTGAGCCCCGTCCACCCGGTGTGAACAGCAATGCTTCACACTTGAGCCTTCGGAGTGCGAAACGTGAAGCAGCCGTGCGTGCGGTGGGTAGACTTGCTGCGGACCTCCCAGCGAGTGTCAAGACCATGATGGAGG
>SL_8KL_010_SEDDRAFT_10002598_pt1 | contig 15151 bp, 9 predicted proteins | sample SodLakKL_010_SED_4_FD_11160 | JGI IMG/M metagenome (IMG submission 11160) | reverse complement strand
ATCCATGACCTATGTGGAGATGGCCCTCAGCGGGATGGTAAACAAAGAGCTTGTTGGACTTTTAAACCATACCGGAGTAAAAGCAGTAGGAATTTCAGGAAAAGATGCCGGGATGGTACAGGCCAAAAAGCGGCCCCATATAGAAAATGGAGTAGAGTTCGAGCTCGGGTTTGTGGGAGATGTCTCCGTAGTGGACACATCACTGATTCAGACTTTGACAGAAGCCGGTTACCTGCCCGTCATCTCCCCCGTATCAATGGGTGCAGACGGTCATAGCTACAACATCAACGCCGATATGTTTGCAGGACACCTGGCAGGATCACTGCAGGCCGACAAGTTTATTGCGCTGACCAACATCGACGGATTACTCAGAGATGTTGACGACCCCGGTTCCATCATCCGTGAGCTTTCGCCTGCCGAAGCCCGCTCACTTTTTGGCTCGGTCATTCAGGGCGGTATGATTCCGAAAATTGAAGCCTGCCTTATCGCAATTGAAAAAGGTGTTCACTCTGCCCATATCATCAATGGGACGAAAAAGGGTAGTTTATTGCGTATATTAAAGGAAAATGAACAGGAAGGAACTATAATTACCAAAAATTCCAATTAAGAAGCACCAAATTCCAAACATCCTGCTTATCGAAGCGGTTTGGAATTTGTAATTTGAATATTGGATTTTTTCCCGGTCAAACCCAAATTCATAAATCGAGAATCAGATCATGCCCTCTAACATTCCCGGCAAAGTTTTAAAAGCTGCAAAAACCCTGATCGGCAAGCAGCCTGCCAAAAAGAAAGCTGATAAATATCATTTCGACCTTTACAAGAGATACCCAATCACCTTGGTTAAGGGTAAGGGGTGCAAGGTTTGGGATGATGAGCGCAACGAATATATTGATGCACTGGCCGGTATAGCTGTAAACAGCCTGGGCCACTGCCATCCGCGAATTGTCAAGGCCATTCAGAAGCAGGCCGGCAAACTGATGCATGTCTCCAACTTTTATTATAACGAACCCCAAAGTGACCTTGCCGAAAAGCTGGTTAAAGTGTCCGGTCTCGATCGTGTCTTTTTCTGTAACAGCGGCGCTGAGGCTGTAGAGGGCGCCATCAAGCTGGCACGTCGCTATTCAAACATTCGGGGCAAATCGGGTTCCATTCTCTCTATGGACAACTCTTTCCATGGCAGAACTCTCGGCACTATTGCCATGGGCAAAGACAAGTATAGAAATGGATTTGATCCGATTCCCACAGGTTTTGAGCGGGTGCCCTTTAATGATGTGAAGGCTCTTAAAAATCGGGTGAGTGAACATACCGTTGCCATTATTCTGGAACCCATCCAGGGAGAGGGCGGTATTATACCGGTAACCAAAGAGTATCTGTCAACAGCACGGCAGCTCTGCGACAAGTTTGATATCCCGCTAATTCTGGATGAAGTACAATGTGGCATCGCCCGCACGGGTAAAATGTTTGCATTTCAGCACTTTGATATCAAACCGGATATTGTGGCATCAGCTAAAGCGTTGGGTTCCGGTTTTCCGATTGGTGCCGTTCTTGCAAAAGAGAATATTGCCAGTGCTTTCGAATATGGAAATCATGGCACAACCTACGGAGGGAATCCGCTGGCATGTGCAGCATCTCTTGAAACCCTGAAGGTAATCGAAGACGATGATATTTGTGAAATGGCACGTGTACGGGGTGAATATCTGATGACCCGAATGCGGGATCTCTCGACAAACTGGTCTGCTATAAAAGATGTGCGAGGAATGGGCCTAATGATCGGGGTTGAACTGAGTTTTCCCGGTGCGGATGTCGTTGTCGGGATGATGAAGCGAGGCGTTCTTTCCAACTGTGCATCCGATACGGTAATCCGCCTTGTGCCCCCTCTCATCATCACTAAAGAGGAGATCGATAAAGTTGTGGATGTTCTCGTAGAATCGATTAAGGAAGTAGAAAAGAAACAGTAATTACAATGTGTGATGTATTCAATGTGTCGGCTAACAGTTTACTGCTATATGACATCTCAATACTCATGACTCAATACTCAAGACTAACCCATGTCTAAATATAAAGTAGGAATCGTCGGCGCTACCGGCTATACAGGTTCGGAGCTGCTCCGGCTGTTGATTCGACATCCGGATGTGACCATCGAATTTGTTACCAGCGAAAGTCAGACCGGCAAAAAAATTACCGAGATTCACCCGCATCTTCTGGATATTTCCGACATCAAGCTGGAAACCGTAAAGAATGTTGGTAAATATGATGTCGACCTGGTTTTCCTTGCCCTTCCCCATGGTGTATCCATGAGTTTTGTAAAAGAGCACGGGCTGGATAAATTTATAACCATTGATCTTTCGGGTGATTTCCGGCTGCCCTCTAAAGGTATTTATGAGGAGTGGTACAAAAAGAAACATACGGCATCAGAGTATTTTGACCAGGCTGTTTTTGGCCTGCCTGAGCTTTATCGTGATAAAATACGTAATGCCCGACTGGTGGCGAATCCCGGATGCTACCCTACCTCGGCTATCATTCCGCTAACCCCACTTGTAAAATATGGCTTTATCCATACCTCGGGAATTGTAATCGATTCCAAATCGGGTGTAACGGGAGCCGGGGCTAAAGCCAAACCCGGAACCCACTTCCCCGATCTGTTTGGAAATTTCTCGGCCTATGCTCTAACGAATCACCGGCACACACCGGAAATAGAGTCAGTAATTCAGAATTATACGGGTTATAGTATGGAAGTACTTTTTACCCCGCACCTGCTGCCTATCGACCGCGGAATTTTGACCACTACGTACAGTACTCCCAAAAAAGAAGTTACAGCCGCCTTGGTGGAAGAGCATTTTCACTCTGTTTTTGAAAAAGAGCACTTTATCCGGGTAGTAGATAGCCCACCCCTACTCAAGCACGTAAGGGGTTCTAACTACTGCGATGTTCACGTAAACTATGATCCACGGACCAATAAAATTATAACCGTCTCAACCATCGACAACCTGATGAAAGGGGCAGCCGGACAGGCGGTTCAGAATATGAATATTATTTTCGGATTGATTGAATCTACAGGACTGAGGCAAATACCACTGAATCCTTAATTGAACTATATCTTTGATTGAAATAGTGTCCTTTTGAAATTCCAAATTCCAATCCTTTATGAACCGAAGATCGATAGAGATTTTGGAATTTGTGATTTGTTATTTGAGATTTACCCAAAGGGATATACACCTAAAAAAACTAATTTCTCTAAAAAACTCATTTACCATCGATGCTTAAAAACATAACTCACGTCCGCGGATTTACCTGTTGGGGAGCCCATATGGGCATTAAATCGAAGCGCAGGGATCTCGCCCTTATCTATTCTGAAGTGCCGGCATCTGCTGCTGCAGTTTTCACCCTCAATGTGGTCTGTGCCGAACCGATAAAGCTGAGCCGGAATCACATCAAAGATGGAAAGGCACAGGCTTTTGTAATCAATTCCGGTAATGCCAATGCATGTACGGGAAAGAAAGGAATGGAAGGAGCCGTTGCCATGGCCGAAACCACCGCAAAAGAGCTTAAAATAGCAAAGGAAGCCGTTATCGTAGCATCAACAGGAATTATTGGTGAGCCTTTTCCTACTGAGAAAGTACTTGAGGGTATTCGGGAAAGCGTAAAGAAACTATCGAACCGTGAAATTGCGGGTTCACTCGCGGCCAACGCCATCCTCACCACCGATACCTTTGCTAAAGAGGGCTTCACTTCATTTACTATTGATGGTACTGAGATCAACATGGGAGGCATTGCAAAAGGCTCGGGCATGATTCATCCCAACATGGGTACTATGCTCGGTTTCATTGTCTGTGATATTGCAATAAGCTCAAAACTGTTAGACCAGGCCTTGCGCAGTGCGGTAGATAAATCTTTCAATATGATCACCGTGGATGGCGACACCTCTACCAACGATATGGTAGCCATCATGTGTAACGGGAAGGCGGGTAATAAGGAGATCACAAAAAAGGATGCCAACTACAATCTCTTTGTTTCTCATCTCGAAAAGCTCTGTACCCATCTCGCCAAATTGATTATCTCGGATGGCGAGGGGTCCACCAAGCTGATTGAATACCGGGTAAAAGGTGCCAAATCTGAAAAAGATGCACGGCAGGTGGTACGAACAGTATCCAACTCCAACCTGGTAAAAACCGCTATTTTTGGCTCAGACCCCAACTGGGGCCGCATCATAGCTGCTGCAGGACGGGCGGGAGTTACATTTGACCCGGAACAACTGGACCTCTATCTCGGAACGGAATTAAACAAATTATATCCTGTTCTGGAGAAGGCTCAGCCGGTGGATGGAGTTCGCAAGAAGCTCGAAAAAGTGATGAAATCCTCCACCATCATTATTTTGATTGACCTGAATCAGGGTGATGCTGAGGCGGTTGGCTGGGGTTCGGATTTCTCGTATGAGTATGTGCGGATTAATGCGGAGTATACGACTTAATAGGACTCACCCCTCCCGTAGGGATCCCGATGGGGCCGTCCCCCTCTCTACTTGTCGCCATCCGGCGAACTCGTAAAGAGGGGGGCTCCTTAGCGAGATTTGAGTATGAATGCTGTTTCCGAAGAAATCCCAATGGGGCAGGTTGATTTACAACCTGTCAGCCGCAGGTGCAGCTTTAGCGGTATACCTGCCGGATCTGTCCTGAAAGGATCCCAACGGGGTCAGCGTTGGGTGGGGAGCTTACAGGTAAGAATCAGTTCGATACACCGGCCATGAAGTGAACCCGAGGCTTACAGAATCACGCAAAAACAGCGTGAATGCTCCCAGGTCGGGTTAAACCTTTTGATACGTTTGCATTACCAGTTTGGGTGTTCGGTCTACTTTAAAAAGTCCCCAGTGTTTTTCCGGCTCCAGCGGTTCTGGTGAACCTTTCCAGGGTTCATCAAATGCTTCAAAGAAGAAAGTAAGAATACCCTCTTTTTCAACCCAGGCCATCAATTTCTCGAAATAAATTTTTTGGTAGAGTTCATTCACATTATCCGGGTCAATGCCCCGCCCGTTTGAGTTGGTTGCCCATCCGGCTTCAGTAATCACCACCGCCTTTTCGGGATATTTATCTGCTACGGAATAGTAATTTTCCATTGTATACTGCAGTGCTTCGTCAATGTGTTTGTATTCCCATACCGGGTAGGTGTGGATCGATATGAAGTCAAGCTCATGTGCAAGTTTCTCCAGCTTAAAATGCCAGGGTTCATAGTTTTCACAAAAGGTTACCGGCTGGCTCGCCTCTGCTTTTACCTGTTTTGCATATTCAATCACTTTGTTTTCATGAACATAGTGATCGGTCCAGCCAACACAGGCTTCATTGCCCACAGAAAGTGAAAAGATTATATCCGAATAGGTATTGGCTAACTCAATAATCCTGTTGATCTTCTTTTGATTCAATTCGGCATTCAGAGCAAGCTGTTCTTCAGAATGAACACCGCCATCCCAAGGGCAGTTGAAATTATTCATCTCTGCTTCAATATACGCACCTAACATAATCTTAAAGCCAAGCTTCTCTTTCTGAATTACATCCAACACAGTGAGAGCATGCGGGTCGCAATCGTATATTCGCAGGTAGTTATAGAGTGGCTCCAGAATTAACAGATCCTCTTTCACCTGTTCATAGGTGGGATATTCTCCACCGGGAACTTGTCCATGCCTGAAACCTGAATAGCATACAGCTCTTCCAGGCTTAATACCCAAATTTTTAAATGTATCCATTACCCGAATTTGAGTTTGCCCTTGCTGTCCCAAACGCCCCAGTAAGCACCAACCTCTCCCTCAGCACCCACTTTCCAGGCTTCATCAAATGATGAGAAGTAAAAGGTTTCAATATTATTTTCAACGGCCCACAGATGGGTGTTGATGAAATTCTTCATTGCGTTAACCTGTGAAGGGTCTGCAGCACCTAAACCTTCACCCTGGCTTGGCCAGCCTGTTTCAGTTATCACAACCCGCTTTCCTTTGCCGGCATCGTTAGCCATTTGAAACATATGGCGCATGTGATCAAAAGAGTATTCAAATGGAGTGCCTTCCCAATATGGATAGCAGTTGCACAAAATCAGATCACAGGCTTCAGAAATTCTTGGACGTTTAACGAATTCATAATAGGCATCAACATACCCAACCTCAATATCAGGAATCCTCTGTTTTACTTCTTCAATATATTCTAGCAGTTCATCTTCAGACAGATCATTGCGATAGAGCACTTCATTACCCACAGCGGCGATATCCACTAATCCTTCCTCAGCAAGCCGGATCAACGCATCAATTTCCTGCTGGTTTTTTTCACGATCGCTGCTGAGCCACGCCCCAACCATGGTTTTCATTCCAAAATCTTTTGCTACTTTAGGGACCCACTCGTTGCCCTCGATACATGAAAAAGAGCGAATCCATTGGGTATGCGGAGCCAATATCTCCATTCTCCTGCGAATCTGCTCCTCCGAAATAATATCCCCGGGCTTTTGGCCCTCTTCATAGATGCTAAAACAAAATCCATGCACTCCGTCATTTAATACGTCAAGAAAGAGCTTGTTCAATTCATCTTCCGGCAACTTCTTCAGCAGGCTGACTTGCTCAGGAACATTAGTGCCTTTATACCTTAAAAATTTTTCTGATCTATATGACATTTTAATTTACTTTTAACTGTTCATTTTTATTCCAAAGACCCCATCTCGCTCCAACATCACCTTCGTGTCGGGCTTTCCAGGATTCATCAAAAGAAGAGAAGTAAAACACTTCAATTCCTTCCTGTTCACTCCATTTTTTCAATCGGATGAAATACTTCATCATATTTTCAACGGAAGGTTCGGCCTGATCAACGCTTTTCCCATAGGTAGGCCAGCCGGTTTCTGCGATGATCACTTTCTTGTCATCAGCAATATTATTTATCACCTCATACATCTTTGCCAAATAGAGGGATGAATGTTCGGCATCGTAACCCTCCCAAAATGGATAACAATTGGCTAGTACAATATCACATGCCTTAATCACTTTTGGGCTTTGATAGAGTTGATAATACGTATCTACGTAACTGACCATTACTCCGGGCAACGCCTCCTTTACCTGATTGATGTACGCAATGATCTTATCCTCACTCAGTTCATTCCTGAGCAAACATTCGTTGCCAACAGTAACAATATCTGCATGGCCGGCTTTGGCAATCTTAATTAAATTTTCTATCTCTGTTTGATTCGCTTCAAGGTTATCATCGATCCAGGCTCCAACCAAGGTTTTTAGCCCCATTTTCTTGGCGACTTCGGGGATTAATTCATTACCATCGGTACATGAGAACGAACGTACCCATTTGGTGTGAGGAGCCACAACCTTCATTCTTTTCTCTATTTGTTCTCTTGAAATCTGATCCCCCAGGTTTTGGCCTTCCATGTAAGGACTGAAACAGAAGCCATGAATACCGCTGTTCAGCGACTCTTTGAAGCGTTTCTTTAACTTACTGATGCTGAGTTTGTTGATTTCAGCAGCGACAACATCCACTTCGGAATCGACAGAGGTAATAGAGAGCAACCGGTCTTTCTGGTAAGAATAAGGGACAGCAACTGCATCTTTTTCTGCTTTTCGGGCATCTAAGATCTTCCGGACCTCATTCGCTTTTGCTTCGGTTACATCATAGTCTCGCATTACCCAAAGTGCAACCATTGTTCCAAACATGGGTAAAGCCGAGAAGAATAATCTCAAACCCGTGATTGCTCCTTCGGGCTGAACAGACAGGTTACCATCAAAACCCACTACGGTAAGAATGACCCCGCTTAATCCTCCGGCGATCGCAAAACCAAATTTCACCATATACCAGTAGATCGCACCGAATATTCCCTCTCTCCGTTTTCCGTAATTGAGTTCGTCTATATCAATAACATCAGCTGTCATCGACATCATCAACACAAACAAACTGCCGATCCCGAATGAGTGAAATGGCAAGGCCAGCAAGAACATCCATGGTTTTCCGGGAACAAAAAGAAACCACAGACTCGCATACCCAAACAGTGCTATCGTTTGAGCGATCATGAATGCTCTTTTCTTGCCAAGTATTCTTGACATACGAGCTACAATCGGTATAACCAAAAAGGTGGTCACCAGTGCGCCGGCGCTACCAAAGAGAGGGATCCATATGCCTGCTTCGCCCGCGTCTCCGCCAAATAGATACCATACCACAATAAAGAAAGTAAACCCGGCAACGGTGTTAAAGGCATTAAAAATGAAAAATGTTGAAATACAGAGTTTTCTGAATGGGGTTAATGACAATGCCTCCTTGAACCCCCTGATGATTTCTTTGAGGCTCCGCTTAATGTTGTTCAGTGTCAGCGATTCATAATCTTCATTTACCGTAGATTTACTTGGAATAAATATCCCGGGAATCATAGCGCAGAGTGCAAAGGTAATACCGACGTAGATGGCAAGCTCTCGAGTGGCTGCTTCAGCGGATGGGAACCATACCGGATCGTACATGATCACCCATAACCATGGAGCGATTACCCACGCCCATTGACCAATCCATTGAGCAATGGCCATAATTTCGGTTCTCTCATGAAAGTCTTCACTCATTTCATAACCCATAGCCACATAAGGCACACTGAATATGGTTAAGCCGATGTAGAAGGCAAATGACCAGAATAAGAAGTAGCCAAAATTGTAATTGACTGTGTTTTCTGCATAGAGCTGCCACATGATCGTAAATGCGATTCCCATGATAACCGCACCTATAATCACATACTGCCTTCTACGTCCAAATCTTGAGCGGGTATTATCAGATATAAACCCCACGATAGGGTCGGTAACAGCATCGAGAACCCTCGGCAGAAAATAGACGATACCCCACATCCAGCCCGGAAATCCAAGATTCTGTACCAGTACAACCATGAAGATTCCCAGTGTAGCAGGAAACATCTGATTAGCCAACATACCCATCCCAAATGCTATCTTATGACGATAGGGCACCTTCTTTTTTAAAGCCTTAGGCTGAGACATCTATTATTTATTTATGATTTATGACTGGTCATTTATAGGCAGGTATACATACCGTTTGAATAGCTTTTCGACTAATATAACCTGCCCTTACCGGACGGCTATATGCAGCTTATTGTTCTTCTTGTCTGGCCGTTATTTCCTCTTCAGTAGGAGGTACTTCCACCGTTTCCATAAGCAGATCCAGATCGCCGTCAAACGTTTTCGTGATTGGCATGCCATCACGCGTCAGCCCCTCAAAAACACCCTCATCTACCAAATCCCAGATAGCGTATTTAGCCTCAGCCTGCAGGTTAATCAGGCCAAAATGGTTCTCCGAGCCAAGCGGATTTGCAGCATCCTTCCAGGGTTCGTCAAAAGCTTCAAAATAGAAAACGGTTATGTTGTTGCTGTCAGACCACTCACGAATCATCTTGTAGTACAGACCGGATTTGTATTCATCGGTCGCCTTTGCCCCATCCGCACCGTAATATTCGTTTGAAACCGTTGCCCAGCCGGTTTCGCCGATGTGAACCGGTTTTTCCACACCGAGGTTTCTCATATAGGCAACCACGCTATGAAATTGATTGATCGCGAAATCGAGAGATCTGTCCATCGCCGAATGAATTTTTTCCATATCACTCAGATGCAGCTCATCTTCAGGCACTCCCCAAAAGTCGGGGTTGTAGTGGGTGTTGTGCATCGGATAGGTGTGCATTGAAATAAAATCTACAGCTTCAATGAGCGCATTAAGATCTTCGTTGTGATACTCTGACCCGCCTCCTCCCCAGGATGAGAAATCATCGGAAGAGGTGATCCACAATGTCTCGGGCAGTTCTCCTTCTCTTTTTAAATCCTGCAGATAATTTACCCAGTTCAGGATAATTGAAGGTTCAACCCAGTACTCTGCAGCCCAGTGGACCATCGCTTCATTGCCCACGGCAATTATTTTCACGATTTCAGGGTACTGTTGAGCCAGTTCAACGGCGCGGTCAATTTCAACTGCGTTTCGCGGACTATCTTCATCCCGAATCCGTTCAGGCTCATCTGTCCAGGCATGTTTGGCATCGATCCATGCACCAAGCATCAGGTACATCTCAAAATCGGGATTATCTTCCTTCATTTCACGGATAGACTGCAGCAGGTTGGCAGCCTCATCGTAATGCACATTATAGGTTCGAAGCAACCTGATTCCCATCGCATGCAAAATCTGCAGATCTTCCTTGATTTGAGGAATCGTTGGCTGGATATCCCGCGTTGTTTCCCGATAAGCTCCAAATGAGATTGCCTGGTAGTAGGGATTCCCGAGAATCTCCTCAGCTGTAATTTGAATAGAAGAGAAATCATGTTTTGGCCGGTCGGAACATGAGACCATCAGAGTCACCATCAGGGTTATAATCAGTATTGGGATTATTCTTTCCACAATCTATTTGGTTATTGGTTCAAACGGTCTTCTTTCAGGGAAACCAAGACTTTCTTGATTTCACCGGTTCGCTGAAAAATCTGCGTACTTGTGAGCCGGTCAAGGCTCAGGTTATTAAACAGCTCTTTCGTGCCATCACTAAAGTGTATTTCAATTCCTTCTGCCGACCCGATTCGGTATAGAACGGGGATCTGGCAATATGAAAAACAGAGTGAGTTATCGGGCAAATCCACCGGTTCGGGCTTCTGTTCAACATTGATGAAATGAAGAGTGCCTTGATCCTCTCTGAATTCTGATTTGCGAAGCAACACGGGGTCGAAACCAAGTGTACCATTCTCTACAAATACACCCAGTTCATATATAGCGGTAAGGATGTCCTCTTTTACCTGACCGGTCATACCGGGCTGTTGTGCTCCCCGGTGAGATGGTGTATGGGAATAGGCATCTGTTGGAAATGCACCGTACAGTTCAGGTGGTTTATGAACCCCGATTCCCTTGCCAATTTCATAGAAATGACTCAGTAGAGATTTATAGTTCTCATTGCCCGGCTGCTGTTTAAAAGCTTTTATGCATACTTCGGCCACAGCCAGGTGCAGTTTCGATACCATATGCCAATAGATGGAGCCTAATCCCTCGTACGCAAAAAAGGTGCCCGACCGGCCGGTAAATGCTTTATGATTGAATACCTCTTCAAAAATCTTAAGCACAGTATGCTCATCCTTTTCCGCCAGATCCCTATACCCGTTGTATTTCAGCTCCTCTATGGCTTTTTTCACATCAGCGGCATTCTTGAAGTTGCCGTTGAAGTGATACCCGCCTTTCACATCCTGAACAATCAGACTTCTGTTACCATCTTCAACAAGCTTTTGCAGAAACTCAGATTTGAGAATAGATGCCTCCGGAATATTGTTTTTCTCAAGGAAACGGGGAAGCTCTTTGTTTGGATAAAGTATGAAGCTGTTCTGGTCTTCCCGGTAAAGTGCACTTTTTCTGAGTGATTGAAGCACCTTCAAGGATTCGGCAGAATCAAGGTATCCTGAGCTCAGAATAGCCACCTGGCCTTCAAGCATCTCGCTCAGATAAGAGATGGAGATGCCATCATCATCTATACTCATGATGTTATAGGAGTGATAAAGATTGTCCATTCGCTTGTTGGCATCAATGGTGTGCTCGAGGAATTGGTTTGCAATCTCAATGAATGACGAAATCCGGTCAATTTGAAGCACCTTTTTTTCGCCGCTGAAACCCTCATCATAGATTTTAATACGGTAGCTGCTGCCTGCCTGCCCCAAAGCATCGGTCATCACTTTTCGGCTTGCGTCGTTAAATCCGCTTTCCAACAAGTGTTGATGCTCCTCCAAAACCGCCATGATCTGTTGAAATTGATCATGCAGTTCTTCAGACAGATGAACTTGAGCCATATCAGCCTCTGCGAATACCTTTTCAAAAAACTTCAAAAATCGTCTCAGATAGCAGAGGGTAACTATGGAGACTCCATTGCCCACAAGCGCGTTGTTTGCATCATTCCATTCCGGCCGCTGTGTATTCATCCAAATGCCGCCTTCAGGAATAAAGTTGGACATTTTGGCAAGCACGGTTGCAAGGATCTTCTCCAGGAAATTTACCCTGTGGATATCCCCTTCGCTGTTGCTGAGTAAGGCACCATCGGCTCCTGTTTCCGCTACTTTATTTCGTATTTTCTGATCCAGGCCTTCATCAAAATCAATTGTATTTTTGGGATCAGCCGCAATCTCTTCGTATGTCTTGATCCGATAGGGAACATTTGCATAAACAAACATCTCTTTACCAAAAAGCTCCCCAATGGCTTCCGGTTCATGCGTCTGATAAAATTCGAGAAGCTTGAGAAGGTAGATAATCTGATGATCGCCCCAGTAACCAATATACGACCACGGGTTATCAGGCTCTATGACCTCCCAATCAAATCCGCCTTTGGTAACACGGTAGGGATTGTAACCGTCGAATGTTGATGTGTTCAGGAATTTAAAAATCATTCCGTCGATAAATCCGGGATACGAGTGTACGAGGGCTTCCCAATTTTGAAAAATATCCCGCCAGTTGCCTTCATAATCCAGAATTTTAGAACCATCCACCTCGCTTCGTGTATTGATCGTGAAGTAGTTCCAGGGGCGGCTGGGGTCTCCGTGCCTTCGGCTGAACTTAAGAGGCAGATATTCACGACACAGCCTGATCAGATCCGGATCGTTGATACCTTCAAGCTTTTGTAAGAGATCATATCTGCTGCATGTATCGTCCAGGCTGTTTAAAAAATCCTGATTATTGCCGGCTGCCTCTTTGCTGGCTTTAGACAGGTATGAAATCAAATCCTGCTTCTCGATTCTATAATTGTGGTCAAATGTACCACCGCGCATAATGTTAAATAGCACATTGGAGGCGTGTCGAGCATCTTTCAGCGTATCTTCGCTTAATCGTAATCCATCAGCCCCTGCAATCAGCTGTTTCAGTTTCTTACTTCCTTTTTTAACATCCTTCTCAACGAGTGATTCAAGATCTTTCCCCTTTCTTATCCATTGATCCAGTTCAATAATCTGGGAATGGGTTTGATTTACATTGGCGATGATTTTCCAATCGCTGCTGCTGTCAGGCTCCAGCACAATATCTGCATGGATGAAATAGGCTCCTTTCTCTCCTTTAATAATTTCTTCTTGCTCAACCGGCTGTTTGTTTCTGAAACGGTTCAGCTGAAGGGACGAGAGCAGGTATGCCGGCTTTTCGACTCCAAGCGACCATACCACATTCGCCTTTAAGGCTTCGCTCGGCTCAGCCTTGTCTACGATTATGGCACTCAGTGCATAGATGCCAATGCCCGACTCTTTTAAAAGTTCATTTTTCTTATATGCATCCACAAGGTTACTTGACTGCGTCTGCATGTTGGGTTCAACTCCGTATGGAAGAAGATTCTGTATCCCATCAAGAAACGTTACCCGGCACTTCTTACCGGAATGATTTATCAGCTCTGATTTTCTGACAAACCCGTACAGGTTGCTTGAATTCCACTGGCAGCGAAAGGTAAGGCCAAGATCATGATTGATCTCTTCGAACATAATTTTGTTGCCATAGAAATTCTTAAAGAGATTTCTGGTAAGCTTATACTTCCCGGTATATCGCTCTGAGAAAGGTTCCCACACTTCCGCTTCTCCTTGCTGTTGAACCCTGAGAATGGTTTTGCTTCCGGTTATATCGGCAGATTCTGTGACTTTATCATCCGTATAGTATGGAAAAAGTGCGTAGTTATTATTCTTCCGCCCGGCAGTAAGTCCACCATTGCTCGAAATGAACATCCAGTGGTTGGAATCACTGACGATACTCATGAAAAACGGTCGTAATGAATCGTGGTTTGGAATTTCGAACCAGGTTTCATTTTCAATCTCTTTAAGTCTTATTGACAAGATAGCTTATTATTTTATTTAAGATTTTCAGTCAGCAGGTTTAAATCATCCATAGCTGCATACGATTACATCAACTGGTTCCCCATAAACTCTAACATAGTCAACTTTCATAGTTTGCGGAAAAGTTGTTTGTGATGACGGTGGTCCGACAAATGTTCCTCCAACCGCAACATTCAGGATGATATAGAATGAGTTATCGTTGAAAACCCACTCTCCGCTCACATCATCCGGGGTGATCTCATTGTACATGACATCGTCAACAAAGAATTTTATAGAATTTGGACTCCATTCAATTGCAAAAAGATAAAAATCAGTATCAAATCTTCCATTGTTTAATGTATACCTGGCAGTTACTGCATTACCGGCCGAATAACCGGGCCCATGAACGCTTCCATGAATAACCGTTGGCTCCTGACCCCTATATTCCATGATATCGATCTCACCGATTTGCGGCCAGATTTCGGTACCGTTTGAATCATCACCCAATAACCAGAAGGCCGGCCATATCCCCGGTCCCCAGGGTAATTGAATACGGGCTTCATACCGTCCAAAGGTATTCTGAAACTTTCCCCTAGTCAGTATTCTGGCAGAGGTATAGGAAGAGCCTCTAAAAGACTCTTTTCTTGCCGTGATCAGAAGATTACCATCTTCGACCCGTACATTTTCAGGTCTGTCGGTGTAATACTGTAATTCCTGATTACCCCAACCGGGGATCCCCTGCTCGGCACCGGTACCAATATCAAAAGACCAAAGGTCAGTATTCACACTTCCATCTACATCGAATTCGTCCTGCCAGATAATTTCAGTGTAGGATATATCAGGTTTATTGTTCGTTGCACATGCTGAAGTTATAACTACAAGCAAGCATGAACAGAAAAAATATCTAAGACCTGTTTTCATTCGTTGACCACCTTAAATATTTTTTCCGATTTGTTCACAATTCATAGTCGAATAAATTCTGATTCTATCTGCGCAGGTAGATATTATCTACGAAAAATGACGCTCCTTGCAATCCGGGGCCCTCATCAGCATCAAATATAATCTGACCCAGATTTGACCTGTTTCCCAAACTCGTGATATCCATATCAACGCTTATCCATTGACCGGATACTAATGCAGGATTGGTATTTGGCCTGATGGTAGTTGATGCAACGGTTTCATTTCCGCCAACATCATTTACAAGCCTGAGCCTCAATGCAGAATTTGCTGGAATCTCATCCGGGAAGAACAGATCCATTCTGAGATGAGTCATGTCACTGCCATCAATAGTTGGTACGTTTATGTGAAACTCAATTCCCACAAAATTGAAGTTCTCGTAGCCTAATACAT
>SL_8KL_010_SEDDRAFT_10002597_pt1 | contig 15151 bp, 16 predicted proteins | sample SodLakKL_010_SED_4_FD_11160 | JGI IMG/M metagenome (IMG submission 11160) | reverse complement strand
TCACGGCCAACACGGTGGCCAACCCCGGATCTGGACCGGCCTCGACAGTAGGGGATTCGACCCCCGGTGTATAAACAGCCTCGAGCGTCCCGCACCACTGGTATCGGGGTAGGCCGTGACCAGTCTGGTATGAAGAATCAATCCCCGCCGTCGGAGCCAGCGTCGCCCGAATCGGCCAGCCCAGAGGAACCAACCACTAGACGGACAGCGGCAGCGTGCCGGCGCTGTGGGGCCGTCTACGCGGCCGAGGTCTGCTCCTCAGGGACGATCATGCCGATCGGCAACCGTGCGGGCTGTCGATGTGGCGGCACGCAGTTCGAAGAACTTGAGCCGCCGTCGCAGGCGAGCAATGGGTCGTTCGATGCGGAGCCGACCGACTGAGACGGCATACTGTATCCACGATCGCCGAACACTCGGCACGGTCTCGCCGTCCAGTCGACACGCTCCCATGACACTCGAACCATAATGAAAACTAAAACGGTTGACACGTTGATCGCCGACTCGTCTGGCGATCAGGTGTGCAAGACTTCAGTGGCTACTGGAGGCCCCGAGGCACTGCGCTCGAGCCCCGGTTTCGAGCGGGCGCTGTGGTCGGGGTTGACCCAGCCCTTGCGCCTGGCGTCCACCGTCGAGAAGACGTACACGAGGGTGAGCAAGACGAGGAGCCCCAGCGGGAGAAAGACGAGGGGGCCGACGTCGAAATAGCCGTTGGGCAGGGAGGTCACGACGACGACCAGCAACACGGTGACGCCGTAATACGCCTGCGTCCGGACGTGATCGATCAGGTCCGCGCCCGTAAACGTCGAGAAGAGCACGGAGGTGTCGGAGATGGGCGACGTGTGATCGCCGAAGATCGCTCCCGAAAACACCGCACCGACGATGATCGGGGCGAGGGTAAAGTCGCCCGTGAGTTCGAACGCCACGGGTAAGGCGATGGGGGTGACGATCCACATGGTCGCCCACGATGATCCCATCGTAAACGCGATGAACGCCGCCGTCAACAGCACGATCAGCGGCAGGATGGCGGGTGAGACGACACCCGCAGCGACCCCTGCGACGTAGTCGCCGGTGCCGAGGTCGCTCGCGACGGCACTGATCGACCAGGCCAACACGAGGATCGTGACCGCCGTCACCATCAGTTCGAACCCATCGAGGACGGTGCTGACGCCTCGATCGAGATCGAACAACCCGTAGCCGAGCCCCATGAGGATGGCCGTCATGACCATCCCGAAGGAGCCCCAGACGAGCGCGCCAGCCCAGTCCGCCTCGCCAGCGACTCCCTCCGCAAACGCCCCAATGGAGTGTGCCAGGAGTTCGCCGACACTCTCGAGTTCGGCCGCCTGTGCACCGGTCCAGATGGCTCCGGCAACGGTGACGATAATCAAGACGACGATGGGAACAAAGAACGTCCGAAGCATGGGTCGATCCATGACCGGTTCACCGAGCTGGGCCTCGACCTGTTGGAGCGGAATAGCGTCCTCCCGGGTGACCTTCCCGGTGGTGCGCGATCGGTGTTCCGCGTCGAGCATTTCCCCGTAGTCACGCCCGAGAAGACGACGATACCCACCATGACGATCGCAAGCAGGGCGTACGCATTGTACGGAATCGAGTGGAGGTAGCTTCCGAAGACGCTCGGGGCATCCACGCCGTTTGCGGCCTCGATCTCGTCGAACACCTCTCGAACCATCGAAAGCTGGAACGCGACCCAACTGGAGATCCCGATGGTGGCGACGGGGGCGGCCGTCGAGTCGACGATGTAGGAGAGCTTCTCCCGTGAGATCCGAAGCCGATCGGAGAGTTCCCGCATGGTTGAGCCCACGATGGCGGTGTTGGCGTAGTCGTCGATAAAGAGCACCATCCCGAGCAGCCAAGTCGTCGCGTTCGTGGAGCGCTGGGTCTCGAGACGGTCGGCGGCCCAGTTGCTGACGGCCATCGCTCCACCGAGTCGCCTGATGAGAGCGACCCCTGACCCCAACAGGAGGGTGAAAACGAGGATCTGGGCGTGAAAGACGTCGGCGATGGAGCCGGTGATCCAGTCGAACGTCTGGACGCTACCGAGACTGCCGCTGGCGATCACCCCACCAGCCCACACGCCCAGAAACAGCGAGAGGATGGGGCGGCGAGTGGCGATGGCGAGGAGGATAGCCAGCATCGGCGGGACGAGTGACAGGGCACCGAAGTCAGAGATAGCCACCCCATGACACCCAGTCATACAGCGCTTCCCGTGTAGTGGGTGATTGCCGTCGGTGCGAGGGGATGTAATCACTCCACGACGGCGTATGCGTGATGTGGCCCACCGGCACAGCCGCTCGACGGTGATCCTCGAGTCACACGAGCGGCCGCCGCCCCACAGATTCGCCGATCACTCGAGGCCGACGAACCACACCCAGGCCGCGACACTGAGAGCGTAAACGCTGGCGAGCGGGAGTGCCGTCCGATTGGGATCGACACCGAACCCGTCTGCCAGCAGCAAGGCCACGAGACCGACCAAGGCGAGCAGACCTGCAGTCACCCGCTGGTCGGCCTCGAGGCCGACCTGTCTCGCGCCCGCCCAGACGAGGGCAAGGGCGTAGCAGAGCCCGCCGAGTGGCCAGTACTGAAAATACGCCGGTGTCGGCCCCGGCTGTGAGAAAAACGCCGTGATTGGCGTTGCGTTGCCGGTTTCCAGCAGGACCGTTCCCCATGGGAACAGCAGCGTCGTTCCACTCGTCCGAATCACGACCCAGGGAACCGCGCCGACCGAGAGCAGGGCCAGCCAGGTGATCGAGACCCGGTGTCTACGATGCCACGGGGTTCCGTCGACGTCGGTCCCATAGGTCGCCATGTCCGAACCACGGCCCCGGCAGGGAAGAGCGCACCGACGCGGACCGACGGGTTCGACCGTTCAGGGGTCGTCGTTACGTGCCGTAGAGCGTCGACCCCGATTCGGTTTCCNGGGGTGAATTGTCACAGCGCCCCCAGCAAAGGTGGTGGCAACGCGATTGTGCACGGGTGTCTTCGCACGAGGCGTGCAATCGATACCGTCCTCATCTGGGTAGGAGTCATGGCCCATTGGCCGACGAAATCAAGGATTGGGAACACGAAGAAATGGGGAAAATCGTCAATGATCGTTCATTGGATAACCGGAACGTACATAACGTTTGGATGGGTTGTTTATAAAAGAAGGCAAAAGGTTTATATTCCTTTCGCCCTTACCGATAGTTAGCTGAGGTTTCCCGGTGTTCTTTATGGCACCCCCCACCTGGGAGCCTTGAGTAACCAACCCAGATTCACCATGACTGACACACAGATTCGAACCTACAGTGGCGAAACGCGACGAGAACAGGAGACAGAGGCGAGCGAAGACGAACAGTGCCCGGAGTGCAGCGGTCGGCTCATCTCGGACACCGAACACGCCGAAACCGTCTGTTCGGAGTGTGGCCTCGTCGTCGAGGAAGACGAGATCGACCGCGGCCCGGAGTGGCGAGCGTTCGACTCGGCCGAGAAGGACCAGAAGTCCCGCGTGGGCGCGCCGACAACCAACATGATGCACGACCAGGGCCTGTCGACCAACATCGGCTGGCAGGACAAAGATGCCTACGGTCGCGCCCTCTCGAGCCGACAGCGCCAGAAGATGCAACGCCTGCGCACCTGGAACGAGCGGTTCCGGACCCGCGACAGCAAAGAGCGAAACCTCAAGCAGGCCCTCGGCGAGATCGACCGCATGGCCTCGGCCCTCGGTCTCCCGGAGAACGTCCGTGAGACCGCGAGCGTCATCTACCGCCGGGCCCTCGACGAGGACCTCCTGCCGGGCCGTTCGATCGAAGGCGTCGCCACCTCGGCGCTGTACGCCGCGGCCCGACAGGCGGGTACCCCGCGCAGCCTCGACGAGATCGCTGCCGTCAGCCGCGTCGAACGGATGGAACTGACCCGAACCTACCGCTACATCGTCCGCCAGCTCAACCTCGAGATCAAACCCGCAGACCCTGAGAGCTACGTCCCCCGGTTCATCAGCGATCTCGATCTCTCAGACGAGACCGAGCGCCGAGCCCGGGACCTGCTCGAGTCGGCCCGTCAGGACGGAGTCCACAGCGGCAAGTCGCCGGTCGGCCTCGCGGCCGCCTCGGTGTACGCCGCCGCCCTGCTGACCAACGAGAAGGTCACCCAGAACGACGTCAGCGAGGTGGCCAACATCTCCGAGGTGACCATCCGCAACCGCTACAAGGAACTGCTGGAATCGGCCGACACGATGGCCGTCTAGAGCCGGTTGAGGGTGGATCGACCGGCGCGTGGGTAGTCCCGATCGGTGCGAGGGAACGTTTTTGACCCTGGCTGTGTATGTCAATGCCATGGTCGAAGCGACCGTCCAACTGTTGTGCCCCGAGTGTGTGAAAGAGTGGCAAGTTACCCCGAACGAACTTCCCGAGTCGACGCACATGTTTCACTGCCCGAACTGCCACGCCTCTCGGCGGCTGTCGGAGTTCATGCGGACAGACCGCGACCTCCAAACGTTGAAACAACTCGGGTAGCGATTTCCGGGCACGCGCTCGGATACGACATCAAAATATCCCTGCCTGTGAGAGTGCGCTCGTGAGCAGATCGAGATCGGCCACACTCGCCACCTCGGCATCGATGAAGCGACTCCCGGTCATCGTGATGTCGATCGGACCGTCGGCGACTGCGGGGCGTGACCAGGGCTCGAACGGCCAATTTCTCTCCGTTTTCAGTGAGAAACGAGCAATTACCGGCGGTCAATGAGGGCGTAGGCGGTCCCTGTCGGGCGGATCTGTTACAACTGTATCGATCCCCAGACGGTCTCTACAGCCGGTATGAACCCGTTTCTCGCACAGTTGCATGTTAACGCGACTCAGGATAATAATATAACCCTGCAGTGGGTAGCAGTGGTTGCTTATGAAGAAACAAGAGCTCATTCACCTGCACGGCCTTCTTGCAGAAGTATCCTCTCAGTGCGCAAGCTGGAGCGACTGTGACATTTCCCTCGAGGAATACGAGGCACTCGGGGTACGACCGACATCGATCCACAAGTCAAAGACCGATCACAAGGCCGCTGTTTTTGCACTCGCAGGAGGAATCACGACCCCGATGCGTGAGGCAGAAGCCGAAGCAGTCGCCGCTACTGCCGACTGAGTTCTCCGAAACGGACGGACGCCCCACACGACGCCCCAGAGTGACAACGATCTCCCTCGAGCCAACATCCCGACGTCCCGTCACGCGGTAGCAGGACAATAACCGAGCCGGCAGTGACGACTATTCGAGTTGATTCCCGGGAGAACCCTTCTCAGGCACTCACAGACGGAGGCTTCGCCGCGCTCACTCGAGTAAATCCTCGAACTCGGGGAGCACGTCGTCGTCTTGCTCCCCGGGCTGGTCACGTTCGGAATCAGCCGTCGACGCCGCTGTGGGCTCATCCTCCGTCGGCGTCGTCCCCTCGTCATCCGCATCCGACGACACTGTCTCGTCGTCCGATCCGTCCTCGTCATCATCCGTTTCGATGACTTCGACTGTCAGGACCTCGAGGGGGATGTTCTCGAGGCGTTGACCGATCTCCTTGCGAGCGATTCGGGAGGCGTGTTCCTCGCGCTCGACGTTGAACACCGTCATCTCGAGTTCGAGAGCGACGAGGGCCTCGTCGGCAGCGATGAACGCGGGGGGAAGTTCCTCGCCACCGGGCGAGGTGCGCTCACCCATATTGATCTCGACGTAGTTCAAATCAGGGTTCAGCATATTGCCGGTCTTCGAGATGGCGATCCGGATCGCCTCGTCCTCCGTCTCGACGTCGAACACCGGCACGGCAGCTTCGACGACGACCCTGCAGTGCATGTATAGGTATTGTATCGCATATGGTATGAAGGTTCGCCTGCCCAACGAATCGACCCGGAACGTGCGGGCGGTTTCACGGACGAGTCCGAAACCTCCATACGGACGCCCGCCAACCCACACCCGATGGAACGCGGGACGATTCCGGCCAGTGGCCTCGTCGGAGGGATTGACCTTTACCGAACCCTCGAGAGCGGACAGAGCTATCTGTGGTCTCGGAGCGATGGCGACATGTACACCGGCGAGCCGAATCCCAAAGCCTGGTACCGAACCGTCGTCGACGGCGTGCCCGTAGCGGTGCGCCAGCCAGACGGAGCGCCAGACGGCGACCTCGAGTGGCGGTCGACGACCGACGCCGTCCCCTACCTGCGACGACTGCTCCGTCTCGAGGACGACCTCGCAGCCATCGCCGCCGACGCACCCGAGGACCCCCTGCTACGGGAGGCCTACGCGGCCCACGACGGGATGCGACTCGTCGAGGATCCGCCGTTCGCCACGACGATATCGTTCATCTGTTCGGCTCAGATGCGTGTCGGCCGAATCCACGACATGGTGTCGACGCTCGCACGCACCTACGGCGACACCTACGAACTGGGCGATGCGACAGTGCACGCCTTTCCGAGTCCGGACCGCTTGGCCCCAGCGAGCGAAGCCGAACTCCGAGAGCACCGACTGGGATATCGAGCACCCTACGTCCAGCGGACCGCCGAGATGGTCGCGACGGGCGAGGCCCACCCCGCCGAGGCTCGGGCTCTCGAGTACGAAGCGGCCAGATCGCACCTGACCCAGTTCGTCGGCGTCGGTGAGAAAGTCGCTGACTGCATCCTGCTTTTCTCACTGGGGTTCGACCAGGCGGTCCCACTCGACACCTGGATTCGGACCGCCATCGCAACGTACTATCCCGACTGCGACCGTGGGAACTACGCCGAGACCTCGGAAGCGATCCGCGACCGCCTGGGCGGACGGTACGCCGGTTACGCCCAAACGTACCTGTTTCACCACCTCCGTACTGGGGCAGTCAACGACTGACCGACACCGAACAATCCCGGTTAGCGACGAGTCGGGGCCTCGTTGATGCCACTGAGTTGAGCCACCGGCTCTTGGGAGTGGGGCGCCGGAACAGATAGCGAGCACTCGAGGTCGGCCACGACGGTTACGCTGGCTCGAGTGCCAGCCCCCGAACGCTCGCGTGCTCGCTGGTGGCGGACGCATCGCCATCGCCAGCCCCGTCAGAACCGTTGGTATCCGCGGCGACGTCGGCATCAGTCTCCTCGATGACGTACTGCTGCCCGAGCATCGGATCGAGCAACGCTTCGACTGCCGCGTGGTCGTCCTCGAGGATGGGGACATCGTCGACGTCGGGTTCGGACAGGAGGTTGCCAACGTGACCCTCGAGATCGGTCTCGAGGTGATCCCCATCGTTTCGCTCGAGGAGATCCTTCTGGGTGGTTCGCTCACCACCGTTCGTGGCCACGAGCTGGATGTTCTGGATGGCCGGGGAGTCCGACGTGCGGAAACTGTAGACGTGATCGAAGGGTTCGTTCATCGTGGCGTACTGTGCCCGGTAGAACGCCGAGGCAGATCCCGAGGGAGCCGAGATGACGTTCGCCTGTAACACGCCGTCGTCGGCCAGGCGCTCCTCGGCGAGTGTCATGAACTCCACGGTGGTCAGTTCGAAGGGGACCTGATCGCGCTTGAACGCATCCAGTACGATCACGTCGTACTCCTCGTCGGTCTCCTGAAGGAACTGGCGACCCGGCTCGGTGTAGGCACGAAGGCTGTCGGACTGCTCGAGGCCGAAGTGTGCTTCCGCGGCCGCGGTCACTTCGGGGTCGATCTCGACGACGTCGATCTCGACGTCGTAGGTATCCTCGAAGTCCTGGGGGCCGGTGTAGCCGCCCCCGCCGATGAACAGTACCCGGTCGACGTCCTCGGGGTTCTCGTGGAGCAACATCCCCAGGTGGAAGTACTCGGTGTAGGCGAAGACGTGTCTCTCTGGNTCCGAGCGGTCGATCGCACTGTGGCGTGCGCCGTCGAGGTACATCGTTCGCTCGTCGCCGTCGTCGATCACCTCGAGTTGTTGGTGGGGTGTCTGGGTTTCGTAGACGACGTCGCCGCGGGGGTCGAGTCCGAGAGAGGCGCTGCTCGTCGCGGCGAAGAGCACGAGCGTCACGGCGAGGACGGCGACGGCCGTTCGCCGGGATGGTCGAGGGAAGTCGAGCACGAGGGCCGTGGCGACGAGCGAGAGGCCGAACAGCAACCCGATGCCGTCGACGGAGAGTGTCGGAATGAGAACGAACGTCGTCGCCCCGGCACCCAGAATGCTCCCGATGGTGCCCAGCGCGTAAACGTGGCCCGAGGCCTCGCCAACGCTTTGCTTCGCGGAGAGTTCGGCGGCGTAGGGACTGATGAACCCCAGGAGGTACGTCGGTGGTCCGAACAGGACGATGACCGCCGGCAATGACGCGTACTGCGCCGGCAGGGGGATCGTCGAGGTGTAGAGCAAGAGCATATCGTTCGCGTAGATGACGACGGCGATGTAGACTGCCGTCGCGAGCAGGATCAGGCGCATCTGCCGGTTCGACGCCGTCGCTGCGAGTTTGCCACCCTGCCAGTAGCCGAGACTCAACGCGGCGAGAAAGACCGTCAACAGGCCACCGACCGTGTAGATATGGCTCCCAAACTGGGGCGCGACGATCCGCAAGGCGAGTATCTCGAGGCCCATGCTCGTGATCCCGGCGACGAACACCGCCACCTCGGGCTTCGAGAGGCGATAGGGCTCGAGTGCTCGCGCGGGTTCCATTGGTCCCTTTGAGTCGGTCCTCCCGTGAGTACCTGTTGCATTTCGTCGATCGGTTCCATGGGACGCTACCCCCGTCACCCTCCCGCTCCCGGCTCGCGGAGGGACGCCAATGCCCGTCTGTCCCCGCGTTATGGGGCCTTGAAGTTATGAACCGGCTCGAGGCGATCGACGACCGTTGCCGTTGGGTCGATGGCCGCCTCGATTCGCTCGCTGTCCTTGTACGCACCGGGGGCCTCATCGACCGGCAGCACGCTCGCCTCAACCCCGCCATCGGCCAGACTGGCGGCCATCGTTGCCGCATCGAATCGGTCGTGGGCTGCCGCTCGGCTCATCGTCCGACCAGCCCCGTGACAGACCGAGTAGTGCCACTCGGGGTTCGAACGACCCTCACAGATAAGCGTGCCGTCGACCATGTTAAATGGCACCACTGCGCGTTCGCCCTCGTAGGCACGGGTGGCCCCCTTTCGGATGATGCCGTCCCGAAAGTCCACGTAGTTGTGCGTCGACTCGATCCGGTCACGAATCGTCACTCCGAGGACATCCGCCACCGCGGCCACCATCTCGCGACGGCTCTCGGCGGCGTAGTGCTGGCAGAACACCATGTCGATCAGGTAGCCCGCCGCCTCCGCCCCCTCGAGGTAATCCAGGTCGTTTCCCGCGACGTCGTCGGGGTTCGGCACGGCCGCCTTCAGGTCGTCGCTGATCGCCTCGATCCGGCTGGGGTCGGTCTCGAGGTAGTCGGCTTTCAGCGCCGCGAAGTCGACGAAGTCCTGCCCCTTGCCGCCCTGGAGCCACTCGAGTAGGTCGTCGTCACTCACGGTCTCGAGGTCGAAGGCGAGGTACTCGGGGTACTCGCCGAGGGTGTCTCGGGCGTCCGCGAGGCTGTCGTCACGAAGGCGTGAGGCCCGCTCCTGCCAGTAATCGGCCGTGTTCGCCCCCAGGCCCCGGCTGCCGGAGTGGACGACGACCCAGTGGTCACCCGTCTTGGCGCTGTGGGCGATCTCGATGAAGTGATTGCCCGCCCCGAGCGTCCCGACGCTCTCGATGGCCTGGCGGACGCCGAAGTACGAACTCTGCTGGCCCGCCCGCTCGGTACAGAGCGTCTCGAAGTACTCGAGGTCGTAGCCGCCGTCCTCGAGGAACGTCTCGAGTTCGGGGACCAGCGAGGGGTGGGCCACTTCGAGAAAGCCCGCGAGCGTCCCGGTGGCCTCGGCCCACGGGAACTCCTCGGCGACGTGGTAGAACGTTCGTTCTGGGGCCTCGAGCCCGTCCGGGCCAAAGCCCATCGGGATCCGGGCACGGACGGCATCGTCGAGGGTCGCCCCCTCGAGAGGGAGAACTGGGCCCAGGTTCGCAGCCGCCATGCCACAGCCGATGTCGACGCCGACGACGTTCGGCACGACGCGCTCGCCGAGGGGCATGGTGAAGCCGACGACGCTTCCCTTTCCGGGGTGGGCGTCCGGCATGATACGGACCGGGTTCCTGAACGCCTCGTGATCCACCATAGTCCGGATCTGCTCGAGGCACCCCGACTCGACGAGGGCGTCTGCTCCGGCGTGTTCGTCCCCGACGCCGACCACGTGGGCGGTCGTCGACTCGCCCTCGATCTCGATCATGACCGGTCGTTGGGGGTGGCGAACTATAAGCACACGGCGACGGGATTGCGGCCAGCCATCGCTCGGGGTGACCAGCCACGAAGCACCGGATCGATTGGCGAGTCCCTGTAACAGTCCCGCTGAACCGATCCGATCGATCAATCCCGATCGATAGCACGACGGACCAGCCAGAAGAGCGCGGCCGCGACACACACCAAATCTCGAGACAGCGGCCGTCGTTGCCACCGCCACAACCCCCTTTTTACCGGACTCCCAACACCGTCACGTGACCAGCGTGACCGTCAGCGCCGGAGCACGGCTCCACTTCGGCTTTCAAAACCTGTCGCTCGCCCGAGAGCGCCTCTACGGCGGCATCGGCGTCGGCCTCGAGCGTCCCCGTGTCGAGGTGACGGTCACTCCAGACGACGACGTCGTGGCCGACGATCCGCTCGTCGCCGCGTACGCCGAACGCGCCTGTGCGGCTCTCGAGGTGCCGGGGGTTTCGGTCACCGTCGATCGACGGCTCCCCCGTCACGTCGGGCTCGGGAGTGGGACCCAGCTCGCCCTCGCAGTGTTGCAGGCGACCGCAGCGACCCACGGCGTGGATGTGAGCGTGCGCGAGCAGGCCCCGGCGCTGGGTCGAGCAGGCCGGAGCGGCATCGGTGTCGCCACGTTCGAATCGGGCGGCTTCGTCGCCGACGCGGGCCATCCGACGGGTCGATTCACCACCGATCCACCTGCCGAGGGAGACTGGACCGTCCCACCCGTCGTGACGAGACACGACCTCCCCGAGGACTGGCGCTTCCTGGTGGTGATTCCCGCAATCGATCCCGGCCGGAGCGGCGACGACGAGGACGACAGCATTCGCCGGGTGATCGAGGCGGCAGACCCACACATCGCTGACGACATCGCCGGCCTCCTGACGAGACGACTCTTGCCCGCGGCAGCCGAGGGTCGCCTCGAGGCCTTCGGTGAGGCGATCGCCGCCATTGGGCACAAAAACGGCGCGTGGTACACCGACGTCCAGGGTGGTGTGTTTCGACCCCCGGCGGGCGAACTGGTCGACACCCTCTCGGCGTCACCAGTCGTGACCGGCGTCGGTCAGTCGTCGTGGGGGCCAACCGTTTACGGCGTGACAGACGTCGACCACGCGGACGAAGCCGTCGGCGCGGCCGAGTCCGCCCTGGAGTCGGCCGGCATCGCGGGGTCGGTCCAGCTCTCGCGGGCGGCGAGTGACGGGGCTCGAGTCGAGCCCTGATGAACCGCCGGTATCGCCCGACAGGTGACAGTCCTCCCGTCGGCCAGCCGCACTCGAAACTGGTTTCCACCCGCTCGCCCAACCGTGGGCATGCTCACGTTCATCGGCCTCGGCCTCTACGACGAACGGTCGATCACCGTCGAGGGTCGAGACGCCCTGCAGGGCGCCGATCGCGTCTTCGCGGAGTTTTATACGAGCGAGCTCATCGGCACCACGGTCACCGATCTCGAGGTCCACCACGACCTCGAGATCGAAGTGCGTGACCGGGCCGGCGTCGAACGAGAACCCGAGGAGATCCTCGCGGCCGCCGAGGAAAGCGACGTGGCCTTCCTCACGGCCGGCGACACCATGATCTCGACGACGCACGTCGACCTGCGCCTCCGGGCCCACGAACGTGGCATCGACACGCGGGTGATCCACGGCGTGACTGCCCAGACGGCGACCAGTTCCCTCACCGGGCTCCAGAACTACCGTTTCGGGAAGGCGACCACACTCCCGTTCCCCTACGCCCACGGGGCCGACGGCCTGCCCGCGAGCGTCACCGACACCATCGACGCCAATCGCCAGGCGAACTGTCATACGGTCGTCTATCTCGACATCAAAGTCGACGGCGGCGAGCACGCGGACCGCTCCGGCGACGACGAGGCGTATGGCACCTACATGACCGCGGACGTCGGTGCCGAACTGCTCGCCGAGACCTATCCGAGCCTCGTGGGGGTCGCCGTCGCTCGCGCAGGCAGCCCGGAGCCACTCGTCGAGGCCGCGCCGATGCAGGAACTCGCGACGCGGGACTTCGGTGAGCCGCTGCATCTCCTCGTGGTGCCGGGGCCGCTACACCTCCTCGAGGCCGATGCCCTCTGTGCACTCGCCGATGCAGACCGAGCTGCTCTCGAAATCGTGTGAGCGGGCCATCGAGCTAGACTGTTGGCGACGGTCGACCGCCATGATATCGGTACAGGCCGTCGAGTGGCACACCCTTCTCAAAGTCGGTCGACGATCGCGGCCGTCACCTCGTCGGTCGTCGCCGAACCACCCAGATCCGCCGTTCGTGGTCCAGCTTCGAGGACGGCTTCGGTCGCCGTCTGGACCGATTCGGCCTCCGCATCGTACCCGAGGAACTCGAGGAGCATCGCTCCCGAGAGGATGGCCGCCGACGGGTTGGCGACCCCTTCACCGGCGATGTCCGGTGCGGTGCCGTGGACGGGTTCGAACAGGCCGCGTTCGGCCCCGAGGTTCGCGCTTGGCAGCAATCCGAGGCCACCGACCAGGCCGGCCGCGAGGTCCGACAAGACGTCGCCGGCGAGGTTCGGGCAGACGACGACGTCGAACTGTGTCGGATCGAGACAGACGTGCGTGGCGAAGGCGTCCATCAGCACCTCCTCGGTCTCGACGCCCCGACCGTCGGCAACGTCGACGACCGCGTCCCTGAATCTGCCGTCCGTCTCGCGCATCACGTTCGCTTTGTGTGCAACGGTGAACGACTCGATACCGCGGTCTTCGACGTATTCGCAGGCGAACCGGCCGAGTTGGCGCGAGGCCGAGTCGGTCACGACCCGTGTGAGTGTCGAGAGATCCTCGCTCAACCGATCCTCGTGGCCGGCGTAGACACCCTCAGTATTTTCCCGCAGGAAGACCAGGTCCGTCTCGGGTCGAAGCGCGTCGACTCCCGGGTAGGCCCGGGCCGGCCGAACGTTCACGAACGAATCGACGGCCTCTCGAAGCGGCAGGATGACGTCAGCAGCCGTTTTCCCAGCTGCCCCAAACAGGGTCGCGTCCGCCGACGCCGCGAGGGCATACGTTTCCTGGGGCAACGCCTCACCGGTTTCGGCGGCTGTCTCGTCGCCGGCATCTGCGGTGACGAACTCGAAGTCGAGGTCCAACGCCTCGAGTACTTCGAGGGCTGCCGGCGTCACCTCCTGGCCGATCCCGTCGCCCGGAATGACGGCGATTTCATGGCTCATGTGTGCACTCTCGAGCGCCGTCAAAAGAGGGTGTCGGTGGTGACACTCCATGCCACGCCCGGGAGAGAGCCACTATAGTAGCCACTGAACGTCATTGCACATCTGATCGCCAGACGAGTCGGCGATCAGTGAGTCAATCGTTTCGGTTGTGACTATAGGAGTCGTTGGCAATATGACCAAGGTTTATACTCAAATCCGCACCAATTGTGCCCGGAACGCCAATGTACGCGTTCCGACTCCAGTAAAGAAAATCGAATTGCCAACAACTGATAGGGAGGCCTGGCGAGTCAGCCAGTCAATCGGTCAATCGGCCGTCGGACCGCCCTGGAGAACCCAAAACGGTCACAACGATTAAGACCTATCAGGGAGAGGTCATGGTATTGAATGGCCGAATCGTCCAGCGACCTGATTCGTGGCGACGCCGAGCAACCGGCGAATCACGCCGACGCTGACTTCCTCGACCGGACACTCGAGTCCCTGAAAGAGGACGGGTGTAACATCCTCGTGACCGGTTCGGTCGCCCCGGAAGTGTCCTTTCACGCCACCAGGAATCTCTTCGGCGTTGACGGCAGTGAGCATCCGCGCCAGCGCATCATCGCCTGTACTGACCTCCACCCCCCGGGCAACCACTACCTCTGGACTGGCTACGAGGAGACCCCCGAACTGGTGTCTTCGGCCGGTCTCGAGCGTGGCCTCTCTACGATGGACGGACCCACGCCCGACGGCATCACCACCTCGCCAAGCGGATGGATCGGCTCCTTCCAGCGCTCGATNTGTGAGGCGATCGGCGACGCCGACGCCGCCGCCGACGACCTCGAGCCGGCACAGTTGCGACTATCGGTGATGACCTTACGACCCGTCATCGAACGCGTCGACTACCGCGAGGCCGACCGGTTCCTGCGTGTCATCACGAACCTCGTCGACGGCGTCTCGGGGATGGCCCACTACCACCTCCCAGCCGAGCCGGACTCCGAACTCGTCACCCGCCACGCCGATCACTTCGACGTACAAGTCGAACTCAGGAATCGCGACGGCGTCCCGGCCGAGAGTCGGTGGCACTTCGCCGACAGCGACCGAGTCACCACCTGGCACACGCTCTAATCACCCATGTCAACGACGTTCAAACACCCCGAAATACGCGGCGCGGACGAACGCCTCGAGCTATGGGATCCGATCGAGCGCTCGACGATGGGCTTTACCCTCCCCGACAGCGTGACACTCGAGCCAGCGAGTCCCGACCAGTTTCACTTCCCGGTCGAGACCGCTGTTCGATTCGAAACCAGTCACCTCGAGTGTGACGGTCGCCACGACGTCCACGTCTGGACGGGCGAGGGCGAGTTCGTCGCCGAATCGACTAACGGCGAGCCGCTGTTTTGTCCCCCAGGACGCTACTGCTTCGACCTCACGGGCCCGATCAAGACGTACTTCCAGGTCGAGGGGGCCCTCCGTATCCGCTCGGATGGGGACCGAACGATCGTCGATTTCGGTGGCCCGACCGAGCTCACCCTCGGCATCCGCTCGTTCCACGACCATCCGGCGGGGACGATCCCGGTCGAGGACACCCCCTACGCCCTGCTCGAGGCGATTCCGTTTCTCGCCACGTCGCTGAAGACGCTCTCGCCCGAGCGGTCGTTCCCCTCGATGCGCGGGCACCCGCCACGGCTGGTGTCGGCCTCCCGAGTGGGCGATGACGGCCCAATCGAGGACGTCACGGCGA
>SL_8KL_010_SEDDRAFT_10002596_pt1 | contig 15154 bp, 20 predicted proteins | sample SodLakKL_010_SED_4_FD_11160 | JGI IMG/M metagenome (IMG submission 11160) | reverse complement strand
CCCTTTATCGTTAATATGTACGAAAAAGTCATCGTACCGACCGACGGCTCTAAGCTTTCACTAGTGGGTTTAAAAGAAGGTCTACAAGCTGCAAAAGTTTATAAAATACCAGCGGTAGCCGTCTATGTTCTAACTCCAGATGCTATGTCCGGTATGGCTGCCCATAGATTCGAAGATGTAGGAAAAGAAACCATGGATATTCTAAGAGAACATCGTAAAAAAGAGGGTAAAAAGATTTTAGAAAAAGTTAAAAAAATGGCACAAGATATGGGGGTCGATTTGAAGACCAGGATAGAGGAAGGAGAACCATATGAGGAAATCACTAAACTTGCAAACGATAATGACATAATCTATATGTGTTCCCATGGACGATCAGGTTTATCCTCTCTTTTCATCGGAAGCACAACAGACAGGGTGATAAAACATACTGACTCCACCGTAGCGGTAGTAAAAGCTAAAAATAAAAGTGATTGAAAGAGTCTAAAGGAAATCGATTATCCTTAGAAACTTCTTTCATATTCAGAATAAATATCTTTAACAAGATCTTGCCAAAAATGGTTAAAGTAGATGAATGTGAAAAACACGGTTAATATGAGAATACCAACCATATATATCGAAAATGAAAGTAAGAAGAAACGTACATCTATCCTCTCAAAAGATATCCTCACGAATGTTATAAGTGTACCTATAGCCACAAAAAGACTCAAAACCCTGCTCTTTAATCCCTCGTAAAGTCTAAAATTCTTCGCGGGACCTTCTATTTCAACTTCTAATTTCAAGTAAACGAACCAGGGAAGTACTATCATTGGAGTAAATACGGCTATGCTCGAGGTTATCCCGAATAGTTGGTTCAGAGAAAAATATTGCAGTAATATGGGGTTTAAACTTATATTAATTGCTAGTATTATACAGAAAAATATCTCCCAAATTAGAGCCTTTTTAAATTTACTTTTAGGAAATTTAATCTCACTTTCAGGTCTTTTTATCTTCAAAGTGTTCGTTTCAAGATACGGAGGTATATCGAAAATCCAGCTAACAGCTTTACTAGATAAGTATCTAGAAATATCTTCATCTTTCATCTTTTGAGAAGTGCTCTCAGTCAGATTTTTAATATATCCGAATAATGAAGGAGTCTGGCCTCTAAGAAAGGCAGACAAAAATCCTATCACTCCGAAGCCTGTTATCAAGAAGAAAAAATAACCAAAGATCAATCCTAGCAGAGAAGTAAAAAACCCCAAAATGAAGGTCGATACTCTAAGTGCAATACTCATCTCGAATATTTGCACATCCAGTCCTCTGTAATGGATAAATAACGCAGATATGAAAACAGCAGATATAACAGTAAATATGATCACTAAATAAATTAAAAGTTTCTTGTATCCTAAGATATGATTCTTCCCATAATGATACCAAGAGATTAATCCAGTAAAGAAAAAACTTACGGTCAATCCATTGAAGAGCACATTTATGAAAGTCAGAAGTCCTAACCTACCTCTCACCACCAAATTGAATATAGAAAAAGCAAGAACTATTATTATCAATATCTTGAAAGTTAAAAGTATCTTTTTGTCTGCCTTTTTCCTTTCTTCTAGATACTCTGTTCTGCCGCCTATCATCTTTCGTCCATTAAAAGTAGAAAGGTGAAATAAATTAATTACGTTTACTATAAAATCCGGTTAGAACTTCGAAAAAGTTAAAAATAAAAAGTCCAGTAATGCTTTTATGCAACATTTAGTAGTNTACTACTCTAGAACCGGGAACACTAAGAAAGTNGGTCAATATATAGCCAAAATNTTAGAGTGTGAAGAAAAAGAAGTTTTCGATAAAAAAGACAGATCTGGGATGCTCGGATTTTTGATAGGTGGGTGGGATGCCTGGAGAGAAAAAGATACAGAAATTTACAACACAAAGAACGAACTCATAAATCAAGACCATCTTATCATAGGCACACCAGTATGGGCCGGTAAACCTGCTCCTGCCATAAGGACCTACCTTAAAAAAAGAAAACGGTACTTCCAACATGTAAGTTTCTTCTGCACTCACGGGGGTAGCGGTGGTGAACAAACATTCGATGAGATGGAAAACTTGTCAGATAAAAAACCGATAGAAACTTTGACGTTATCCGAAGACGAAATAAAGGAGAAAAATTTCGAAACGAAGGTAAAAATATTTGTAGAAAGGATAGAAGAATTAAATAAAGAAGGGTGAAAAGTTTTAATTCTATGGCGCATAAGTGCCTTCTAGAACTGTTTTTTCTATGATGTGCCCCTCCATCTCTGCTTCTAGTTCTTCTTTCGTCGATTTCGGTGGTAAATTGATCGTATTATCAAGAGCATATAATTTGAATTTGTATGTGTGTTCTCTGTCTGGAGGATTTGGACCTCCATAACCCCTTTCGCCGTAGTCGTTCTTTCCTTCCACTGCTCCAGGCGGGGTCTCATCTTCCCCAATCTGGCTGGTATTTGGCTCTATATTCCAGATCACCCAATGATCCCAGACTTTTCCCGCTGGTTTGACCGCATCTGGATCATCCATAACTAGTGCTAAAGATTCTGTTTCATCAGGTATGCCGCTTATCTCTAAGGGTGGATTTACGTTTTTTTCCGTGTATCCGTATTTCCTGGGAATTCTATCTCCATGAGAAAACTCGGTGCTGCTTAATTTTAGATTTTTCATATTATCACCTAACCTCTTCCTTCAGAACATTATTAGGCTTGTAGATTAAAAATATTTCGTTATGCGGGAAATTCTACAGTTCTTCCTTGATGCCTTGAAGTTCTTCCTTTATCCCCCTCAGCTCATTCCTTAGATTTTTGATTTCTTTCACCAATTCTTCTTGGCCACTTGGGCCTCCTCTCGAAGGCGATCTTCTACCTCTTCCACCCATCATACCCTGCATCATCTGAGCCATTGGATTTTGAGCTCTACCGCCTCCTCGTTCTCTACCACCGGGCCTAGACATCTCTTCTTTTCGCTCTTCCATCCGCTCACGGATCTTTTCTCTAAGGTCTTTCTCTTCATCATCGTTTTGCTCTTCCTGCTCTTCTTCGCTTTTCTCTGCCATGATATCGATTAAGCATTCAAATGGGGTTTTAAAAAGTTGTTCATATTATTTTACCTAAATTAAAAAAATCTTCTAATACATGTTTCGAGGTCTTCAAGATCACAATGAGATGTTGCTTGTTCGGTATCGAAAATTACTTCACTCTTTAGACCAGATCCTGTTATGATGCTAACGACGTCGGCTCCTTTTTCTATTTTATCTTTTTTCCTCAGACTCTTCAAAGCCGCTAAACCTACAGCGGAGGATGGCTGACAGAAAACACCTTCTCTAGCTATATCAGCTTGAGCATTGAGAATATCTCTATCTGAAACTCTCTCACACATACCATCATGCTTCCTCCAATTTTCTCAATACATCGTCACCTCCAGGAGGGAATGGATTCGATATTGCCCTGGCAATAGTTTTAGGTCTAAACCATCTCCTTATCTCCTTCTCATCAGAATCAAAAGCTTCACATATCGGAGAACAACCTTCTGCCTGAACACTGATAAGAGTCGGTATTTCATCGATGATCCCACTTCTCTTCAGTTCTATGAATCCTTTAGTTACACCCCTGAACAAACCACCAGAACTTGTAGGTATTATCACATAATCAGGAAATTTCTCTTCATAAATCTCGAAAGCTATGGTCTTATAACCTTCAATTCTGAATGGCGAATTTGAATTGGAGAAATATATTTCACTTTTTCCCGTTTCCAAGCTTTCGTAATAAAGATCACCATAATCACCAGATATCTTGATAAGTATAGGTCCATAAGTATTGATCTGCTCGACTTTCTTATTTGATAAGTCAGAGGGGACTAGAACAAATACTTTTAACTCATTGCGACTACAGTAAGCTGATACACTTGCAGCCATGTTTCCCGTAGAAACAGTACCTACTCTTTCTATGCCGAGCTCGGTAGCTCTCTGAACACTTAGCACAGTTCCTCTGTCTTTAAAACTCCAAGTTGGATTAACCGTTTCATTTTTTAAGTGTATATTCACATCTAACTTTTTAGAGAGAGAAGGTGCCTTCAAAAGAGGCGTGTTTCCTTCTCCTAGACTAAATTCTTCATCTACTTTTAATGGGAGAAAATCTCGATATTTTGACCATATATGTTTTCCTTCTCTTATATCTCCGTGATGACGTTCTAAAACTAGAGGTTCACCACATCTACACAACTGTATATTTTCGCTTAAATCGTATTGTTTCCCGCATGCCTCGCATTCGAGCATATTTAGAGTAATAGCGAGTGGTTAATTTGTATGTTTTTGTTCTGTTCCAACGGAGCCGGAAAAACAACAACATTTATAAATAACCTTAGCCACTCAATTGAGACACTCTTGAATAAAAGCACGGTTAAGGAAAATTGTAAAACATTTTCCTTTCCCATGTCGGAGGAGTCAGATATGTCGATAGAAGAAAAAACAAATCCTAACTTGATAAGCCTGATCAAAGAACTCAAAAATCAGGCAAGAGAAAAAGAAGCACCTATCTGGCGAGACGTCGCGGAAAGGTTAGAGAAATCCTCTAAACATTGGGCCGAAGTCAACCTTTCGAGTATAGAGAGAAACGCGGAGGAAGGCGATACGATAGTGATCCCAGGAAAAGTACTCGGAGCAGGATTTTTGAGAAAAGAGGTCACAATCGGGGCGTTTAAAGCCAGTAGAAGAGCTGAAGAAAGTATAGCGGAAGCTGGCGGAGAACTATTAAATCTCCGTGAGCTGGCAGAACGAGAACCCAAAGGCAGCGGTATAAAGATAATGGGGTGAACAGGATGAAAGTTTATGATGCAGAGGATAAAATTCTAGGAAGACTCGCCAGCCAGATAGCTAGTGAAATACTAGAAGGCGAAGAAGTAAGAGTCATCAATGCCGAAAAGAGCTTTATCGTCGGTGATAAAAAAAGCATACTGGAAAAGTATGAACAGAGAAGAGCAAGGGGAAAACAGATGAACGGACCTTACTTTCCAAGAAGACCAGAGAGGATATTCAGGAGAACTGTGAGAGGTATGATACCTCATCAGAAACCGCGAGGGCGAAAAGCATTTAAAAGATTACGTGCGTACATCGGTATGCCCTCAGAATTAGAGAACGAAGAAATAATCAATCCAGATGTCAAGGACTCTACGGGCAAATTGGGCTTGACCTTGGAAGAAATATCTGAACATCTTGGGGCTAAATTCTAGGTGGTAAAATATGGCAGAAAAAGAACCGATAACCCGAACTGGTAAGAGAAAAGAGGCGATAGCTAAAGCCACTATAAAACCAGGAAAAGGCCGAGTTAGGGTAAATACCAAACCTCTTGAGATATATGATCCCGAGATGGCACGTCTAAAGATAAAGGAGCCCGTCCAATTGGTAGGCGATAGAGCTAAAGAAATCGATATCGATATAAACGTTCAAGGCGGAGGCATAATGGGTCAGGCCGATGCCGCGAGAACTGCAATAGCGAACTGCCTCGTGGAATATCTCGAAGATCCAGAACTGGAAGAACTTTTCAAGAGATACGACAGAAGTCTGCTTATATCAGATCCAAGAAGAAAATTACCAAAACAACCGATGGGTCCTGGAGCCAGGGCAAAAAGACAGAAATCATACAGGTGATATTATATGATCGTACCAGTCAGGTGTTTTACCTGTGGGAAAGTAATCGGGAACGTATATGAAAACTATAAAAATAGAGTAGACAGCGGAGAAGATCCAGAGGAGGTTATGGACGATCTTGGCATAGAACGTTACTGCTGTCGAAGGATGCTATTGAGCCACAAAGATCTGATAGACGAAGTGATGCAGTACTGAACTCTTTTCTATTTTCTTTTTGGGGCCGTGGGGTAGCTTGGTCGATCCTTCTACCGTGGGGCGGTAGGCACCCGAATTCAAATTTCGGCGGCCCCATCCATATTATATTCTAAAAAAGATTTTTTAAATTATTTAAAATGTAAAATCAAGTTTTTTCTATAGCCTTGAAAAACGAAGCATACACACTAATAAAATAAGCAACTTGCAAAAAATAATAGGAAAGGGGGGTGGGAGGGTGTTATCTTGATTTGTGACAGGTATCTTATAGAAGCACACCCTATATATATTTTTCCCGTATTATCGATACATCATCTCTCTACTCTTTTTTGAACCTCTATCATCCTTGTCCTTTTTTCTCTTTTTTTCCTTAATCTTCTTCTCCTGGGCAGGATTAGTGCCGTGGAACTTTATATCGCTCCTTTTCAATCGCAGATATTTTTTGTCTGGAAGCTCTTGGACCTCGATTATGCCTCTAGATACCAATCCTTTCACGGCGCGTTTAACCCTTGCTGCGGAGACTTTTAGTTTTTGTGCCGTCTCCTCCAATGTCAAAGGTCGTCCTTCCATCAGTTGTTTTACTATCTTCGCCTCTATACTATCTGCATCCATTTCGATAGGCATTTTTATCACCCAAAATAGGTATTTTTATCATCATTCTCATCGTTTGGAGGTTCAACTTGTTCTAGTATATCTATATTAGCTATAGTATGGTAGGGTATTATTCTTATGATACCCTCGTCATCATGAGAATCATCCAACTCTATCTTGATGGCGTGATGATTCCCTATCTGGATATAACCTTTAAAATAGCCTTTACTTGTAAGTACTTCTTCTTTAGCGGTAAACGATCTTACCCTGTAATGTGAGCCCTCCGTGAGCTGGTCTTTCATACTTTTCGGCATCTTTATTCACCTTTTGTAATCTCTTTTATCTTATTGATCTCTTCTCCACAATTTGGACAGGTATGACCTGTAATCATCTTTTTTCCGGAAGACAATGAATTGATCCTTTCGATAGTTTCCCTGTAACGTTTAAGGTTAGATTCAAGTGTTAACTCCGTGATATGCCAAGCCTTCAATAGATTGCCTTGACGTAGCCTATATCCTTTCTTTGTGACTTCTCCATTATCTTCTATCGTCAGTTCTTTCTCTTCAAGTAACTGCAAAGCTTTCAATTTGTTGAGATGTCTGTAAACGGTGGGTTTAGTAGTATCAAGAATAACTGCTAATTCATCCATAGTTCTAAATTTCTCGGGTTTTTCCAAAAAACAGTCGGTCCACAATCTGAACGGTGCGCTCTCGTAAAGTTCCTCTTCGCTCTTTCTGCCAGAAAGGTACCCTATATCAAGCAAAAAGTCCTCCAATATCTCCTCTAGATTGTTAGAGACCTTTGGTCTATGTTCCGCAACCTGTATTTTGAAATCCATCAATATTACATTAAAGATGTGCATATAATCGTTTTGGATTTTTTCAATCAAAATAGGGAGTAAAAGTTTATATATGGTCTTGGAAAAATGGGATGTCGATGTCTGAGAAATCGAAAGTTTTGGTGAAATTCTTTGCTAGTGCCCGAGATATCGTCGGAAAAAAAGATCTCAAGATGGAGATCGAAAAAAATTGTAGGGTGAAGGATGTTATGGAAAATATCTTTAAAGAATATCCAGAACTTAAGAAGTTAGAAGATCAACTTCTCATCTCGGTAAATAAAGATAGAACAGCAAAGGACGAGATTCTCAAAGACGGAGACGAAATCGCGGTGATGCCTCCGGTCACCGGCGGATAAATCCAAGATACTTTTTTCTACTCAACAATCTTTACTTTAGATCCTTCCATCTTCACTTTCAATAGAGATTTTATGTTCACACCGAGTTCTTCTTCTAATTTCTCTCTAGTTCCTACTTTCTCGAATACCACCATCACGTCACAAATATCAACTTCGATATCTTGCAAAGTTTTGATGATGCTTTTCAAAGTACCCCCCGTGCTTAAAACATCATCTATAAGAAAGACTTTATCTCCTTTTTCTACAAAGTTGAGGTACATCTCGTTCTCAGAATAACCTGTAGATTGAAAAATAGGAATTTCGTTCTCTAGTCCATACTTCCTTTTCCTTATAAATTTGTAAGGTAGCCCAGTCTCCATAGAAAGCGCAGCCGCTAAAGGAAAACCCATGGACTGAGCGGTCAATATATAATCGCATTCTAGATCGGCCCTTTTTTCCACCGCCTTAACCACTTCATGCAGCAACTCCTGTTCAACAAGAGGTAAACCGTCTGAGAGAGGATGTATAAAGTAATGGTAATCCTCCATCTCAACCACTGGACAATCCTTAACCGATTTTTTCAATTTTTCAAGCATAGTTACACCTTCGAAACCAAATCTTTAGCCATTTTGTTCGCTTTCTTTATTATCTTATCTTCCTCCTTAACTTGTCCATCCTTCATCACTATATCTCCATTAATAACAACATCGGTCACTGAAGATCCACTCGTCGAATATATCAAATTCGATTTTGGATTGTGATCCGGTATAGCTTTCACATCTTTCTCAACTAAGATCAGGTCCGCAGGAACTCCTTCTTGAATCTTACCAGAGTTAATACCCAAAGCTTCTGCACCTTTTTCAGTAAGCATCTTATAAGCTTCCTCTGCAGTTAAGAGCGTAGCGTCACCAGACATCTTCTGTTGGAGAGCGGCCGTTTTAGCTTCCTCCAACATATCGAGATTGTTGTTAGAAACACAACCGTCTGTAGCGAGGGTCACATTCACTCCACGGTTCCTCATTGCCCCGTAATCCATCGGTTTGCCTACACCTAGTTTCATATTCGAGCAAGGATTATGGCTAACGAAAGCCTTACGTCTAGCTAGAAGTTTATAATCTTCCTCTTCTAACCAGACGCAGTGAGCAGCTATTGTCCTTTCATTCAACAATCCAAATTTATCCAAGTATTCTGTGAAAGAGATATCATGTTCCTTCATAAAATCGTCTCTTTCTTTTTTCGTCTCAGCTAAATGAGTATGGATTAAAAGGTTGTTTTTATCAGCAAAATCAGCGGACCATTGGAGACCTTCTTCCGAGACGGTATAAACGGAATGTGGTCCTACAGCAGGTTCGACAAGTTCCGATTTTTCAGCATAATCAACAAATTTTTTCGTGGCCTCTTTCTCATCCTCGAGTTTTTCAGGATCTTTTTGATCTATCAACCCGTAACTCAAGACCGCCTTCATGCCCATCTCTTCTACAGCGTCTAAAGCTGATTCCATAAAGAAATACATATCGTTAAAAGCTACAGTCCCCGTTTTTATCATCTCAAGACACGCTAGTTTAGTACCCCAGTAAACGTCTTCTTCGGTCAGATTCTCTTCTAAGGGCCATATGATATTAGGCCACGCATCCCAAAATTCTCTGTCATCAGCAACCCCTCTAAACAAGCTCATAGCAGCGTGAGTATGAGTATTGAAAAAACCTGGCAAGAGATATTTACCTTCAGCATCGATTACCTCTTCAGCTTCTTCCACCTGGCCAATTCTTCTTATTTCGCCTTTATCTATCAGCACGTCTTTTTTTCCTTCTTTGCCTATGATTTCTGCATTTTTTACCGCGATAGACATTATAATCATCTCCTTTTTAAAAACCTTGTGAGAACATCTTTCACATTATCCCAATTATCTATAGCTGTGTCAACGATTTCCTCATATTCTACTTTCTCGTCTTTTACTCCGTGAGCGTAGTTATCTACAGTCACTAGAGCAGCATAGTTTAAAGCAGATTCTTTGCTGAGCGTGGCTTCAGAGGCCATGGTCATCCCTACCAGATCTCCAAATTTTTGAAGGACTCTTACTTCTGCTTTCGTCTCCAAGCGAGGACCTTCAGTCTGAACGTATATTCCCCCTGAATTTATGTTGTTATTATCCACTTCTTTAGCAGCCTCGATCAACTGGTTACGAAGTACCTGTGATAATTCTGGTGTGACGTGTTTGATCTTCTCGTTATAGAAAGTTATGGGATTCCAAAAGCTGACATAATCATCAGGTATCGATAAGGAGGGAACCTCGATATCTTCCTTTAGGGCTCCAGATGAACAGATCCCGATTATCTCATCCACTTCTTTTTGCAAAGCGTAAATGTTCGCTCTATGATTTATTCGGTGAGGAGGGATAGTGTGATCTTGACCGTGTCTCATCAACAACATAATCTCTTCGCCATTCAAACTGCCTTTGAAGAGAGGTGAAGATGGAGTTCCCCAAGGTGTGTTTTTTTCTATCTTTTCTTTTATCTCGAATTCATCCCAATCTTTGAGTGTAGTTCCTCCGATCAATCCTATTCGGGCCATCGAATCACTTTGCGAGAGTTATTTACCGAATTTTAATATTTTTGCATGTTTCAACCCAAAATTTATTTTAAGTCATATTTAGTATAGTATAACGGTGATAAGATATGTTAGCAGAATTTTCGATAGTACCTCTTGATAAGGGGGTGAGTTTGAGCGAATACGTTTCAAAGGTTATAGACATAGTAGATACGAGCGATTTAGACTATAAACTGACTCCTATGGGAACGGTGGTTGAGGGCGACTGGGACGAAGTAATGGATCTGATTAGTGAATGTCACGGAGAGATGAGAAAATATTCAGATAGGATCGAAACCAAGATAATAATCGATGATAGAAAGGGAGCAAATAACAGACTTACTGGTAAAATAAACTCAGTAGAAAAAAGATTGGGTAAGGAAGTAAACAAGTAAAAATCAAAAATCAGCTAGGGAGGACTGTGCCGAATATTCTCCTTCCAAATCCTCTTTCTCCTTTTTTTCTTCCACTATATTATCTTCCGAAAGATCCTTTTTACTCAATCTTTCGGCAAGTGTACTTCCTATACCTGGCAGCTTCCGTAGCTCTTCAGGTCTCGCTTTTCGTACTTCCTCAGAAGTTTCGTAGCCAGCTTCATACAAGCTTCTAGCTCTCACTCTGCCCACGCCTTCCAATTCAACTAGTTCGAAAAGATCTTCTTTTATCCCGTTTTTCACTCGTTCGGTCAGTTCAGCAAGTTTATCTTCCTTTTGTTTATTGTACATCCTTGCTATTTCCGCCGCAGCGTGTAACAACCATTGGGCCGTTTCGACCTTGTTATAGATATCTCCAGGTCCGATACCGAATTTATCGGCTATATCATCTTCAGAGACTTCTTCGATCCAGTCCTGTAGTAGCAAAGCGGTCTTGAAAGCTCTTAAGTACTCTTCGACTTCACCCCTGTCATGAGGAAAATCAAAGAATAAATCGGCACGGAGTGACTCCGCTTTTCTTTTATATTTTTGTAGCTCTACTTTAGAAGCGAACAGATTGTACATATCAGGAGTAAGACATATAGTGTGAAGATAAGATACGTCTAAACCAATCTTTCCGCTCTTCACCGCCTCTCGTATCTTAACCGCCGACTTAGGATCTATATATAGATCCGAAACTCTTTTTCCGAATCTCGTAGCTCCAAACAATTCTCTTCTTGAATCAATTCTTCTTCTTTTAGAATATCTAAAGTCTTTCTAACCCTTTCCTCAATAGACCATATCTCACTCTGTTGTGAGTAAAACGTCTGTTCCATAAAATCATAAATTTCTTCCTCAAGTACACAATGTTCAGTCGCTATAAGTGAAAGCAGGTGAGTCCGCAGAGCGGGTTCGGTTGCCATCCTTGATACTATTGCTTCGCTTTGGCCAAGCAGGTATTCGTCATAAAATTCTTCCACCTGCCTCCGCTTCTTCGCGACAAGGATCGCTTCTCCAAGGTCATCATATCCTGGTCTTCCCGCTCTTCCGAGCATCTGCTGTATCTCCATGACTGGGATAGGAGCGTTATAACCTAATAGTGCATCATACCTCTTGCAGTCCCTTACTATGACCTTTCTAGCGGGCATGTTTATTCCCGCAGCTAAAGTCGGTGTAGCGGCAATAAGCTTAATCAACCTGTTTCTAAATGCTTCCTCTACTTTTTTCCTCTGAAAGTTATCAAGACCAGCGTTATGAAAGGCTGTTCCCTTTCTAACCATTTTGGCTAGGTTCTTACCCACAGAAGTGTTACTCCTACTTTCTATATCATCTGCTACCTGTTCCAATCTATTTTTCTCATCTTCGTTTAGGTGCTCTTCTACCATAGAAGTCATGTCTTTACTAACGGAGCGGGTGGATTTTCTACTGCTGACGAACACAAGACATTGGTCCCCTTCTCTTATAGTTGGATCAGCTAAAGTTCCAACGGCGCCACTTCTTGGCTCGAGTTCTTCTTCTTCACAATCGGCATATTTTATCTTGTTTTTGTAGAAAACACCTTTCTTTAACTCTACGGGTCTCCAATCGCTTTTGTGATGTTTCGCTTCTAGCCAATCTGCGATCATGTCTGAGTTTCTAATAGTAGCAGAAAGAGCGATGATCTGTGCCGCTGGATTAGCTTGCTTCAATTTCGATAGGGTAACTTCAAGGGTAGCTCCTCTTTCTCTATCATTCACAAGGTGAACTTCGTCGGCTATCACACAGTTCAACTGAGACAACCATTCGACATTATGTCTCAAAAGAGAGTCGGCTTTTTCCGAAGTCGCGATGATTACGTCGTAATCTCGCAAGTTTGGATCTGGATTATCATAGTTGCCCATTGAAATGCCAACATTCATACCAAGCTCCTCAAACATTCTCAAGTCATCTAGCTTTTCCGATGCAAGAGCTCTCAATGGTACTATGTAGAGGGCCTTTCCACCTTCCTCTAATACGCGTTTTATTATACCCAAATAAGCTAAAAGTGATTTTCCACTAGCTGTTGGATAGGCAAAGACGCAGTTATTTCCAAATAGAACGTCATCTACACCCTTCTCTTGAGGAGGATAAAGCTCTTCAATCCCATCTGATCTTATAAGCGATTTAGCATCTTCCGATATCTCAAGGTCTTCAACTTTCATTTATCGCCACACTTTCAGAAGGCCATTTGGATTAGATGTACTAAAAGTTAGTGATTTTTATCCGGTATTAATTTGGAGAATTTTTACTTTTAGAAGGTAGAAAATTCATACCTGAAATCAAAAAAAGGTATTTACGAAACTTTTGGACTTTAAGTCTTATTATGCATAGCCGTCACGGCTCTAGTTTATAATTTAGACCACCTTTACCAAAGGCATGGTTGGAAGATATTTTGATAAAAATTCCAACTTCCTACTCACCAAAATAATTTATACATATATTTTTTATCAAGTATCGATGGAACTTAAAAATCAACACCGTCTGAAGGATAAAGAAGTCAAGAAATATTCAGAAGAGCTGAAAGAAAAACTCGGAGATTCTCTGTTTAATCTAGAAGAACCAGTAGATATCGCAGATACCGATGAGGGCGAAGTAGTTATAGTGAACAACGAATTGGTAGCTACTTTTTTCGATGGAGAAATCTTCCCTACTATCAAAGGCCTTCTAACTATGAATTCGACGAAAAAATTCGTGACTGTTGATATGGGAGCCGTTGAATTCGTTTATAATGGTGCAGATATAATGGCGCCTGGTATAGTCAACGCGGACGAGAATATAATGAAAGGGGAAATGGTCTGGATAAGAGAAGTAGAACACAAAAAACCACTAGCTGTGGGACGTGCTCTGACCAATGGAAAGGAGATGATCGAGTCTGAAGAGGGGAAAGTGGTAAAGAATCTACACCACGTTGGAGACGGGAAGTTCGATTGAGTTAAAGATTTTCTTTAAACTCATCTATGATAGTTACCGGAGATGGATCTTTTCCTCTTAATAGAGCAAGATAGATACTGACGTAATCACCTAGATAAACTAGATAAAGTATTCTAGCCAACTGGGTATCCGCATCGGTCCAAACTTCTATCATATCTTCGACTTCACCTTCAAAGACAAGTTCTTTCGTCAGTTCGATACGTTGGTTTATCTTTTCTAGTTCTTTCTCATCTCTTAACAGAATAGGTATAAATTCCTCGATCTTCTCTCCGCCCTTCCAGCCGACAATCTCATTGTGATTCATCTCTGGAAAGGCCCCATACCATGAAAGAACTTCTGAATTTTCGTTGAATTGTGTATGCCACCTATTAGCAACAGCATTATAAATTGAGTGACCATAAATTATCGGGATCCTACCATGGATACGTTTCGCTAACTTCTTAGCTTCGTTTTCTTTTGTATCAATATCGACTTTTATCCTATCTCTAAGTTTTTTCAACTCTGAAACAGAATCTAAAATATCTACTTCTGAATCATATATCAGCAATTCAGATAGTAATTGAAGTACAGGTACGAACAAGAATGCAAAAGCTGCCCTAGGTGGATATCCAGTGGGTGCCTTGAGAAAAACAAGTCTTTCCTCCCTGCACATTTTTTCTAACTTGCCATCAGAACTTATAGCTACGACTTTAGCGTCTCTTTTAAGCCCCTCTCTTGCTGCACTAAGAGTTTCTTCAGTATTACCAGAATATGAAACAACTATGAGAAGAGTATCTTCGCCTACAAAAGACGGAAGGGTATAATCACGATTGACATAGATCGGGACCTGTATCCTATTGGCAAGAAAACTCCTCAGGGTATCTCCTACTATTGCGGAACCGCCCATACCTGTAACGACGATATTATCCGGTTGAAAGGGTAAAAGATTGATCTCAGATTTCTCCATCACATCTTCGATCTGTTCAGGAAAATTTTCCAATATCTGGAGCATGTCGTTTGAATCTAATTCCTCCATCTTCTCAATATCATCGAGCATAGTTTCACGCCAATGGTAAATCGATGTCAAGATAAATAAATTTCCCGATGATCGACCGCATGAGATATCTATTCATACGGATATTTTAGTGGATTTGTACAATATCCTTGCTGAGATACCAGTTAATAATAAAATCAAGCCGAAAAAGAGCACTACAGTAAAAGGATTATACCTATCTAATAGAAAACCTCCTAAAAGATATGCAAAAGGAAATGGAATCGTTAACAAGCCGTCAGAAATAGACAATATCTTACCTCTATGCTTATTTGGAGCGGCGATCTGAACTATGCTATCACTGGCTACGTTCATTATAGGTTGTCCAATATACATCAAAAATATTAAAAGAGATATCCCAAGAAGAATCGGAACTGGATATAGAGGAATGGTATCCTTCATTAGCAATCCTAATCCCCCCATAGCAAGAGCAAAAAAGGCCATCATCAATATCCCCGACCAACATTTGGTGGTCTTATTCCAGGGTAATTTGTTTACTGCAAAATTTCCGAATAATCTGCCTAAGCTTTCCGCCACTAGAAATACAGATAGAACAACCGCAATACC
>SL_8KL_010_SEDDRAFT_10002595_pt1 | contig 15159 bp, 13 predicted proteins | sample SodLakKL_010_SED_4_FD_11160 | JGI IMG/M metagenome (IMG submission 11160) | reverse complement strand
GACTCAATTTCTTCCAGTCTGCGGGCATAGACCAGAGCCTGACTCATATCGGTGAACAGCAGATCTACACCTTCTGTCATCTCGGCATACTGTTTTTCTATCAAATCCATTATCTCTAAAAATTTATCCTCATTGATGCAGCAGAAATCAAGATTCAAAAAGATAATTCCCTCCAGGGCATCTTCCATATTATCAGCAACATCATCGATGGCTTCGATCAGATTTAAAATATCAGCTCTGGTATTGGGCATCAGTGAGCCCTTGAGAATACTTCTGATAATATTTCTGCGGTAATCATCAGCCCGGCTTTCGCTGGCATTGACCTTTTTGTTGAGTCTGCGCACCTCTTCGCTTTCTCCTTCATTGAGGTAGAGAATTATGGCTTTAAGAGCATCATCCAGACATTCTTCCACACTTTTTACCATATTCTTAAAATCATCTTCCAGCCGGTCAAAATCTCCACCAAAAGCAATCATATTTATCTCCTCCCAAATAGCATTTTTTATCTCTGTCTTCGTATTGCTTAATCATATTTTTTCAATGGTTGCTATTAATTAATATTATTGATTGACAGCCAAAATCCTTTATATTCAGCTCTGAAAATTAATTTCAGACATTTTTTAAAATTTAGCTGAGGTACACTATACAATTTTATAAACAAAATATTAAAGCAGCCAGCAGGCCAAAAATTCTATCTGTCCAAAAAAATTATTTTGCCATACAAAAAGCCCCGACCATTTAAATGGTCGGGGCTTTACTGTCAGCTGCTATATATTAATGTTTTTATTTACAATTATATTGCAACAACATTAATGGCCTTGGGGCCGCGGTCAGCTTCTTCGATTTCAAATTCAACGGCCTGATCTTCACTCAGGCTTTTGAATCCGTCAGCTTGAATTTCGGAAAAGTGAACAAAAACATCGTCTCCAGATTCTCTTTCAATAAAGCCAAAACCTTTTTGATCATTAAACCATTTAACATTACCACTGTAGATCATTTAAATTTATTCCTCCTAATTTGCTTTGGGCAACTTGCTAGATTTTTTCTACCCAACGGATGTAACTATAACACGTTAGCAGCGTTAAGTCAAATAATATTTTAAAAAACAGACTAAAAAAGTGTTTGACGATACCAGTTCAGTATGTTATGCTGTTCGAAGTGTAAAAAAATGTGCTGTTAATTTAGTTCATAGCTGTTCTGTAGAACACTTGCAACTCCGCTCCCTGATACGGGAAGTTTTATTTCTGCAACTTCCCAGGAGCGGAGTTTTTATGTGGCTGAATTTTTTGTACTGCAGGTAATATTCTAGAAATTTTGAGGTGATACCATGGAAAAGAAAAGATTATTTTTACGTGTTGGTATGGTTTTGGGCGGAGTTTTTCTGATCAGTCTGGGAGTTTACTTATTTGTTAATTCTCGTTTGGGCTCAGATCCCTTTACAGTAATGCTCCAGGGAGCTTCTCGAACACTGGGATTTTCATTGGGAGGTTTAAATATAGCTGTTAAGATAGCAATTTTACTTCCTCTGTTTTTGCTGACTAAAGCCAAATTTGGTCTTGGTACAATTGTAAATGCAGTATTTCTGGGGTTATTTATTGAGATGTTCTATTTTCTCTTTGGCTCACTGGAACCGGAATTTATTTTGCTCCAGCTCACAATGCTGGCGGGGGCTATCCTCACCATCGGCAGTGGAATAGCTCTTTATGTTTCGGCCGGAATGGGTGAAGGAGCGCTGGAATCTCTGATGATATTCTGCAAGAGAAAGTCAAATTTTTCTCTTAAGCTGGTTAAAGTTGGACTTGATGTTACCTTTGGTATTATCGGGGTGCTGCTGGGAGGCACTATAGGAGTTGGCACGGTGGTGGGAGCCCTTTCCATCGGACCGGTGACACAATATATGTTCCGGCAGGTAAATCACCTGACAGGATTAGAATTCTGAGGATGAGCCCTTCTTCCTGGCCCATCCTCATTAATTTTGCTCCTGCTTGATTTTAATATAACTGTTATTTTTAAATATGATTTTTATTTTCTATTTCCCTGGACTTGCAACCTTCTCTGGTTGCCCAGCTGTTCCTGCAAAAATTCTCTCCCTTCACCTTCAGCCAGTTCCTTCCTTTCATTCCGCAGCTGGTTCCTTTCCAGCCTTCTATTTTCCTGGTACTGACGCTCTCTTTCCAGGGGCTCACCATCACACAGACCGCAGTTTTCACCCGGGCCTCGTTCGCTTACCTGAAACTGCCTGGAATTGTCAACAGGCTCTCTGACGGCTGCCATTGAAGTCAGAGCCAGAGCCATTACCAGGACAAGAATCAGGATCGGTATTAATTTCCTTCTATTCATAATTTCACCTCCTTCTCTCTACACGTATTGTACAGGTTCTTTCATAGATCTTTGAACTTTTGACATTACTTATTATCTTTTTTACCGCCTATTTTACTACTAAAGCAAGTATAAAATAAAATTATAAAGAGAATATGAATTTCTTAAAGTTGGTTAATTTTTTTATCTGTGTTCAACTTTTTATCAATTGAAAAAATTCTCCAGCAAATGAAGGTAATAACTTTATTACAGGCAATATATTAAAATATAGAGGTCTTAAATGAGGTTTAAAATGACTTTTGTCAGCATTGCCTTTGCAGTTCAGAAAAGCTTTCCTGAAATGAATAATCGTCGATCTTTTCGGAGAAAATATCTTTATAAATTGCTTAAAAAAATAGGGGTGAGAAATATGGGATTTATGACCGGCGAAGAATTTAGTTCTGGAGTTGATTTTGCCTGTAAGCTGGATCAGGATGATTACCTGAGTAGTTACCGTCAGGAATTTTATCATCCCCGGGATACCATTTATCTGGATGGCAATTCTCTGGGTTTGTTCTCCCATCGAGCAGAGAAAAAGCTTTTACAAGCTCTCAAGGAATGGCAAGAACTTGCCATTGCTGGCTGGACCAAAGCTGAACCCCCCTGGTTCTGGTATGGAGAAAAACTGGGAGAACTTACCGCTCCCCTGCTGGGAGCTAAAACCCGGGAAACCATTGTTACCGGCTCCACCACTCTCAATATTCACCAGCTAATTGCTACTCTTTATCAGCCTGAAACGATCGGACATGAAATTTTGATTGATGAGTTAAATTTTCCCAGTGATCATTATGCTGTTAAAAGCCAGCTCAAGCTTTTAGGTGGTGATCCTGATAAAGATCTGATAGTGGTGAAAAGCGTTGATGGAGTTACTATAGCTGAAGAGGACATCATAGAAAAATTTTCTCAAAAGGTAGGATTGGCTCTGCTGCCTTCAGTTCAGTATCAGAGCGGCCAGTTACTGGATATTGAAAGGCTAACTGAAGCTGCTCACAGACATAATATTATCATCGGGTTTGATCTGGCACACTCTATCGGTGCTGTGCCCCATCAGCTTTCTGATCTGGGGGTGGATTTTGCTGTCTGGTGCAATTATAAATATCTAAATGCCGGCCCGGGGGCTGTTGGCGGACTCTATCTCAATAATAAGCATCTTGGCAGGGAACCTGCTCTGGCAGGCTGGTGGGGACACGACAAATCCACCCAGTTTGAAATGAAGAAAGATTTCAGGTCGGCTGATACTGCCGGGGCCCTGCAGATCGGTACAATTCCGGTTTTAAGTTCAGCCCCTCTTTTTGGCAGCCTGGAGATGATCAATGAAATTGGAATAGAGAAAGTTAGAGAGCGGTCTTTAAAGCTGACTGGTTATCTGTTGTATTTGATTGAAAAGAGGCTTTCCGGGCTGAAAATAGATTTTTCTGTTAACACCCCGCTGGAGCCAGAAAGAAGAGGAGGACATATTGCCCTGAGACCCCATCGGGAGGCTTACAAAATAAATGAAGCCCTCAAAGATCGGGGAATTATTGGAGATTTTCGAGAACCGGATACCATCAGGCTGGCGCCTTCTCCTCTCTATACTTCATTCCAGGACATCTGGAAATCCGTTGATGAGCTCCGGGAAATTGTAATAAATGATAAATACCAGGAATTTTCCAGCAGCCGATCTGAAGTCACCTGATTTTAGGACATCTGGTTCAAATATTTTCAATAATGATCAGCAATAATGATAAAATGTTTTTCTTCCTCTCATAGTTTTCTCATATTCACCCCTTATTTTGGTAGGTGAGAGTCAAGCAGCAAATAGCAACATATTAAATATCGAGCTCGATTCTTACTCTCAAAATAATTGCGGGAGGTAAAAAATTATGAGAATCAGGAAATTGATAACTGTAGTTGTCGGTCTGGCTCTGGTCCTAACTCTGGTAAGTGGAACTGCAGCTGCTGACACAATTAATGCTGGCGTTGTCGAGCTGCAGATGGTGGTTCAGCAGCATCCAGAAGCGATGGATTATCAGGCCGGACTGCAGGAGGAAATGATGGAACTTCAGCAGGAATTTGAAGAAGCAACAGCCGATCTGGATCCCGAGGAGGATGCAGAAGAGCTGCAGCAGGTCCAGCAGGAATTTCAGCAAGAAGCCATGGAGATAGAAGAAGGTTTTGAAGAAGGCCTGATGGATATCCTTGAACCTGATTTTGAAGAATTCATGGAAGAAGAAGGCTATGATATGATAGTTATGGAAGGCGCTGTAGTAGCATCAACAGTAGAGGTAAATGAAGAAAATGTCACCAGTGAGTTTTTAGAATTTATCAATGGAGAAGCCCCCCAGATGGAACTGGAACTGGATGAAGAGGATGATCTGTAAAAATATCCAGTCTATATCCAGTCTGAAATATAATAATATGAATTAAAAGACCAGGAGCAATTAAAAGAGAAAAAGCAATTCGAAGACCAAGAGCAGCTAGAAGCCCCGGCCTCTTTATTTCAGCGGCCGGGGTTATATTTTTTTGGATTGAGGTGTTCTTTTGGATTGAGTTGTTCTTTTGAAAGATAGGATAACAGATAATTTAAAAACCTGGAATGATTTGCGATTGAAGATTTATAGTTGTAATTTGTAATTGAGGATTTGTAATTGGCAATATTAATTCATATAATCTATTTACAGTTAAAAAAATATTTAAAGAAAGAGGTGATCTTAATGTTGATAGACTTTGCTGTCAGCCTGGCTGTATTTTTGATTTTCTATTTTGCTTTACTTAAATCCAGCCGTCTGCTCCTGAAAAATTTATCCCGGTTTAAATATGAGCTGATAACCGATAATCTCAAGGTGCCGGTGTTCTTTTTACTGCTGAATATCTCACTCTTAATTCCCTTTGCTTTTGCCAGAGAGGTCAATTTTATCCTGAACAGAATAAATCATCTGCTCAATATCACCCTGATTTTTCTGATAGCCTGGATGCTGATCAGGCTGATGACCGTGACCAGAGAATATCTGGTGGAAAAGCACAAAATTGATGTCAGCGATAACCTGAGAGCCAGAAAAGTACAGACCCAGTATAGAATTCTGGAAAAGGTTATCAAAGTGCTGATAATAGTTTTTGCTGCAGCCATAGCCCTGATGACCTTTGAACCCATCAGGAGCATTGGAGTCAGCCTGTTTGCCTCTGCCGGGATAGCCAGTATTATTATCGGTTTTTCTGCCCAGAAACTGATTGCCTCAATAATTGCCGGCATTCAGCTGGCAGTTGCCCAGCCGATCAGAATTGATGATGTTGTTATTGTGGAAGGAGAATGGGGCTGGATAGAGGAGATTAACCTGACCTATGTGGTGGTTAAAGTCTGGGATCAGCGGCGTCTGGTGGTGCCCACCACCTATTTTATTGAAAATATCTTTCAAAACTGGACCCGCAAATCTGCCTTTATCCTGGGCACAGTATTTCTCTATACTGATTATACAGTTCCTATTGATGCCATCCGGGAAGAGCTGGATCGCCTGCTGGAAGATAATGACCTCTGGGATAACAGGGTTAAGGTGGTTCAGGTGACAGATGCCAGCGAAAAAACAATGGAAATTCGTATTCTGGTCAGCTCCAAGGATTCTCCTACTGCCTGGGAATTAAGGGTGTTTTTGCGGGAGCAGCTGATTAAATTCATCCAGGAAAACTATCCTGAAAGCCTGCCAAAAACCAGAGTGGAATTTCCCGAAAAAGTCAAAGATTTTGCAGCCAGTTAGAATGAAAGTTCAGCAGGATAACTTTGAAAATGTGTCGTGATATTTTGCTATATTGCTGTGCCCTGAGGGTGCCTAGGGGTTAACCTTAAAAATTGGTTCATTAATTTTCATTTCTTGTTGTGCCCTGCAGGGTCAGGGGGATTTATCTAAAAAAATTGCAGGAAAAAGAGCAGCAGCTGTTGAAGTCTGCTGAAGGAGATTTAAATTAGCAGAAGGTCTTTTTATAAATAAAGAAATACTGAAATGATATTACAAATAAATAGCTATAGAAGTGATACTATAAACAAATAACTATAGAAATGATACTGCAGGATTAACATCTGAAAACCTGGTCTGTAAGATAATCTACTGATAACTGCTGTACTATTTAAAATTCAGCTGAAAGGGGCTCATATTTTTATGCCGGATATATTGATTAAGAATGCCAGAATTGTTGATGGTACAGGTTCATCCTGGTTTACCGGAAGTTTAATTGTAAACGGAGGTAAAATAAAAGAAATCATTCCCGGTCGGCTGGCTGGAGAAAGAAATAAACAGCTAAATGAGAAAAAAATGGACCGGGTAATTGAGGCTGACGGCCGGGTTTTAGCTCCAGGATTTATTGATATCCATACCCACTCCGATCTAAAACTGCTGGTCGATGGCAGAGCTGCCAGCAAGATCCGTCAGGGAGTGACCACCGAGGTGATAGGCAACTGCGGTTATTCTCCTGCTCCCGTTACAGAAGCCGGGAGAGAAATGCTGGAGGAAGAGCTGGCTGATTATCACCTGGAATTGAGTTGGGAAAGCTATCCAGAATTTTTAGATCAACTGGAAAAGTGTGAGCTTGCCGTTAATGTGGTTCCCCTGATCGGTCAGGGAACTCTGCGGAAGGCGGTAGTCGGCTATCAAGATCGACAGCTTACAGCTGAAGAGCTGAAACAGGTCCGGGACCTGACTGCTGCAGCCCTGGAGGCCGGGGCCCGGGGACTGTCAACCGGATTGATCTATCCTCCCTCCAGTTACAGCAGCACTGAAGAATTGATCGAGCTTTCTCGAATAGTTGCCGATCACGGGGGGATCTACACCAGCCATCTGCGGGAAGAAGGGTGCGGTCTAATAGCAGCGGTCCAGGAAGCAGTCAGAATCGGCCGGGAAGCCGGACTTCCGGTACATATTTCCCACCATAAAGTATCAGATCGGGAGTGCTGGGGACTGGTAGCAGGTTCTCTCGGGATTCTGGAAACAGCCCGGGATCGGGGCCAGGACATCACCTGCGATGTCTACCCCTATACTGCGACCAGCACCGGGCTGGCTGCGCTGCTGCCGGACTGGGCTCATGAAGGCGGCAGGCCTAAACTCCTGGAGAGAATAAAGAACCAGCCCGAAAGAAAGAGACTGCTGGACAGCCTGGAAGAGGTTGGAGAGAACCGGGGCTGGGATTCGATCATTGTGTCCAGTCTTCCCGGAGAGCGCTATACCCACCTAGAAGGCAACAGGATAGCAGAGATTGCCAAAAACTGGAGCATATCTGGTTCGGAAACAGTCTTGAAAATCCTGCAGGATCAGGAACTTCGGGCTGGCATGATCGGTTTTGCCATGTGTGAGCAGGATCTGGAGTCGGTGCTGACCAGCAGATTGAGTCTGATCGGTTCTGACGGCAGTGCTCTGGCAGCAGAGGGCCTGCTGGCTCAGGGCAAACCCCATCCCCGAAATTTCGGAACCTTTCCCCGGGTGCTGGGTTGTTATGTTAGAAATAAAGGGGTTTTGAAGCTGGAAGAGGCTGTCCATAAGATGACCGGCAAGACTGCTGCCCGTCTGGGGCTCTTTGATAGGGGTTTGATCCGACCCGGCCTGGCTGCTGACCTGGTACTCTTTGACCCCGATGAGATCCAGGATGAAGCCACCTTTGCAGAACCTCACCGGTACCCAACTGGTATCCATGAAGTTCTGGTTGCTGGAGAACCGGTAATTTATGAGGGTGAGCAGCTGGAAGTTTTCCCCGGCAGGCTGCTGCGGCAAGAATAATTTTGCCTGCTTGGCTCGGGCAATTTTTTTGGAAAACTTTTATTATAGAAACCAGCATTAAAGAAAACAGTACTAAAGAAACCAGCAGTAAAGAAACCGGGACAGGTTTCAGAGGCTGTTTGTCTCCCGCTTTATTATTTTTGTAGACAAACCGGCAGCACTTGAGGTATAATTAGTTATAACTTAATTGTATTCTAATCAAATTTTAATCTTCTTTAAATGGCATTCAAATCTGAAATTGTTATGATAGCCATAACAAATAAAGGAGGTTATCATAATGATTTCAATGGAAAAGGTTGAAAAGTTAAGAAAACACGCCGATATCTCTTATAGTGAGGCAAAAAAGGTTCTGGAAGAAACCGATGGTGATATTCTGGAGTCGGTAGTAAAGCTGGAAGAAGAAGGACGTATCAAATCTCCCGGTTCAGGTGGATATTATAACTCCAAAGACAAATACCAGTCAGCTAACACAAACTCCGGACAGAAACAGCAGAAAGAGCGGGAGCAGCAAAAACAGCAGAGGCAGGAGAAAAGGTCTTCCTTTGCTGAAACTCTGAGCAGTATCATAAAATGGACCGGCAAGATTATTGATAAAGGCAACAACAACTATTTCAAGGTTCTGAAAAACAGGAAAAAGATACTGGAGCTGCCTTTAACAGCTTTTGCTCTTTTGCTGATCTTTGCTTTCTGGCTCGTGATTCCATTAATAATCATTGGTCTGGTTCTCGGCTATAACTATCAGTTCGGTGGACCTGACCTGGAAAAAACAGAAGTTAATAAAGCCATGGACAAATTTTCTGATGCCACTAAACAGGCAGTGGACAGCGTAAATGAAGCTGCTGGCAAATTTTCCAGCAGGGATAATAACAGGGGAGTAAATAAAGATGGAGAAAATCCTGATAGTTGAAGATGAAGACAAGCTGGCCCGCTTCATTGAGCTTGAACTGGAGCATGAAGGATATCAGGTAGGAAAAGTTTTTAATGGAAGAGAGGGGCTGGCGCTTGTTGAGGCCGGCTCCTTTGATTTAGTTCTGCTCGATATTATGCTTCCGGGGCTAAATGGAATTGAAGTGCTCAGGAGAATCAGGAATTTTTCGAAAATACCTGTAATCCTGCTTACTGCCAGAGATACAGTGGTTGATAAAGTGACCGGGCTGGATGGAGGAGCCGATGATTATATTACCAAACCTTTTGCCATAGAAGAGCTGCTGGCAAGAATAAGAGCCTGTCTGAGGAAAACAGCAGCAGCCTGTGAAGCGGACCAGTCTGCGTTACAGATAGACAGTCTGACCCTTTATCCCGAACGCCGGGAAGTTAAGATAGAACAAGATAATATTGAACTTACCAGGCGGGAGTTTGACCTGCTCCATTATCTGCTGCAGAATAAAAATATAGTAATGGATAGGGAAAGATTGCTGAATCAGATCTGGGGCTATGATTACTCCGGCGGGACCAATTCGGTTGATGTTTACATTCGTTATCTCCGGGCTAAAATAGAAGAACCTTATAATATCAAACTCATCCACACAGTTCGAGGGATCGGGTATGTGATTAAAGATGAAGATTAGCAAGAAACACAAAAGCTCACTAACCAGTATAGCCAATAAAGTCCGCTCATCCCTGGTTCTTAAGTTAAATCTGCGGATGCTATGGATGCTTTTAGCTGCCTTTATTACTGTTAATATCCTGCTGCTTATTATTTTTACCAGCCTAACTCTCTGGCAGGCAGAGGATGGGGCGGCAAAATTGATTGATGCCGGTTATTTATCCTCTGGCCCGGAAGCAGTTTCAGAAACTGAGGCAGTAGTTCCGGGCAATTATCAGATAAATATTTTACAAGAGGAGTCCGCCGGCATATCTTTTTTTAGATTTCTGCAGCAAAGACTCCCCCTGCCCCAGGAAGAAGTTCGGAGATCGATGAGCTGGACCGGCCTCAGGGAATCTGAATCTATTACAGAACTGATTGAATCAATAACCTATCAAATTAATCTACCGGAGAATGATACATTCTATCAGCTTAGTTATCCCCTGGGGACCGAACTGAAAATATATCTGTATGTGTTATTAATTTTAACTGGGGTTGAGCTGCTTTATATTCTGGGCAGTATCAGGAAAAATAACAGGGTAATCAGAAGAACATTGAAACCTCTTTCTGAGATGGCAGATAAAGCCCGGGAGCTGCAGCAGGATTTAACTGTTCTCAGCACCGGCTCTGAAGGAGATAAAATCAAAGATCTGGCCGGGGCTATCAGCTCAATCGATGCCAGGCAGCTTGATAAACAGATATCTGTCGACAGTTCTCAGGAAGAACTGAAGGATCTGGCTCATGCTATCAATAATATGCTATATAGAATAAATCAATCCTATCAATCCCAGGCTCGCTTTGTAGCCGATGCTTCCCATGAGCTTCGAACTCCAATTTCGGTAATTCAGGGTTATGCCAGTCTGCTGGAACGCTGGGGCAAAGATGATCAGGAAACTCTGGAAGAGTCAATAGCTGCCATCAAGAGCGAAACAGAACAGATGAAACTTCTGGTAGAACATCTCCTCTTTTTGGCAAGAAGTGATAATGAAGCTATTCAGCTTCAGAAGACAGAATTTGATCTCTGCGAGTTAACAGCTGAGATTATTCGTGATATTGAAATTATAGACAGCAGCAGGGATCAGGATAATAATAAACAGGGTCATATTATTGAAACAGAACTGCAGGGGTCAGTTTATTTGCAGGGAGATAAACAGCTAATCAGGCAGGCCATCAGAATTTTGCTGGATAACAGTATAAAATATACCCCGCCCGGGGAAAAAGTAAGCCTGAAAATTTTCCAGAGGGAAGATAGGGTTAATATTCAGGTCCAGGATAACGGTATTGGAATTGCAGCTGAAGACCTGCCTCATATATTTGACCGTTTCTATCGCTCAGATGAATCCCGGGCTCGAAAAACAGGAGGTTCAGGACTGGGCCTGGCAATAGCGAAATGGATTATTGAGAACCATGAAGGTTATTTTGAAGTTCTCAGCAGGGTAAATATCGGCACCAGGATTAATATTTTCCTCCCGGCAGTTAATTAGTTCTTGAAGAAGTAAAATCCGGCAGGTTTATCAGATTAATCAAAAGCTATAAATAAGGCAGTGTAAAAATATGAATTTACTAAAAAAAGCAGGTTCTTTTCTGCTGAATAGAGTGGACAGCATAATTATATTATTATTTGTTGTATTTATTGGAGTTAGTTTTATAATCTGGGTATTTGATCATGTAATATATTCTCTATTACAGGTGTCCAGTTTTCTAATTGATAGATGGTTTATTTCAACAATAATATTTATAGCTATTATCTTTATTATTCTTATGCTTAAGATTGATAAAAAAAGCAGAGAAGAAGGCTTCAAAGGAGAAGGAAAAATATTAACAAAATTTATTTTAAGTATCGCTGGTATAGTTGCCAGAACTTATTATAGGATAAAGGGTTTTTTGTTCTCACTCACAGATTCCCTGACAGGAATTATTGTCTGGATAATTTTTTTGGGGATAGTTATTTACACCATTTATATTATCTATAACCATATTATCAAACCTATAGTATCTATATTTTAGCATTCCTGTTTTGGGGCTGCTCCCTTAGGCTTTGAACTAAAAATGAGAGCATACTGCTTGATGGAATAATAATGAATCTAATAACAATTGAATTTAATAACAATATTCAGAATAATATGCCGATAAGAGCCTTGACTTTATCGCTTTAATTAGATATAATTCTATGTATTATTAGGTAGAATAATATTGAAAAAGCTCAAAATAACTGGTTAAAGTTAACCAGAAATTTTAATCGGGGATTATTTTGAGCTTTACCAGCTTGGAGGAGGGATATTTTGAAAAGTAAATTTTTTCTAGGTCTTGTTATGATGGTAATGTTGGTAGTCCTGTTGGCCGGTGGAGTAGCAGCGGAAAGACATGGCGGTCAGATTATTATCGGTTCTATTGCGGATGCCTCCTATCTTAATCCTATAATTGAGTCTGATTCAGCATCATATGACATAAATTACTGGATTTTTGATAGTTTGATCCGTCTCGATGAAAATCTCAGCCCTCAGCCCGTTCTGGCCACAGACTGGGATGTTTCTGAAGATGGCAGAACTATTACTTTTAACCTGAAGGAAGGGGTTAAGTTTCATGATGGGGTAGAATTTACCGCAGAAGATGTGGAATTTACCATTCATTCTATTATGGATTACAAATCAAACAGTGTCAAGCGCCCCTATTTTGACAGTCTGCTGGGGGCAGATGAGTATTTAGCCCGCATCGGGGAGCTTGATGGACTGCTGGGAGAAGAAGAAATAAGCTCTGAGGAGTATACAGCTGAAGCTGAAGCAGCTCTGGAAGAATTTAAAGCTTCCGGAGGGATAGAAATTGTAAATCCCTATCAGATTGTTTTTAACCTGGCAGAACCCTATGCTCCTTTTTTAACTGTTGCTCTTGATCTCGGTATAGCTCCCAAACATTTGCTGGAAGGTGTAGATGTTAACCAGACCGATTTTAACTCCAACCCTGTAGGGACCGGTCCCTTTAAGTTTGTTGAATGGCAAAGAGATGACCGGATAGTAGTTGAAGCTTTTGAGGATTACCATGAGGGTCGGCCCTATCTGGACCGGGTTATTTACAGGATTATTCCTGATCAGACGGTTCAGGTTACCGAAATCAGAACCGGGGGAATAAATTACATGCAGTCTCCACCACCGGAAATGATTCCCTCGCTGGAAGCAGACCCGAATCTAAATGTTTACCAGACTGATACAGTAGCATATACCTATATGGGCTTTCAGCTGACCAATCCTCTATTTCAAGAGGTAGAATTACGCCAGGCTCTTTCCTATGCAGTTGATATGGAGTCAATAGTTGATAATATCCTGCTGGGTTATGGCCAGGAAGCAACCGGTCCTTTCCCTGAAGGTATGTGGGCCTACAATCCTGATGTCATGAAATTTCCCTACAATCCTGAAAAAGCAAAGGAAATGCTGGCAGATCTGGGCTGGACACCTGGTGATGACGGTATTCTGGAGCGTAATGGTGAAAGACTGGCTTTCACCCTGGAGACCAATCAGGGTAATGAACTGAGAGAACAGATGGTTGTTATTATTCAGGAACAGCTGGGGCAGATTGGAGTGGATGTCACTGTTTCCCTCTCAGAATGGCCAACCTTTGTTGACAGATTGCTTGCAGCAAATTATGAGGCAGTTGTGGTGGGCTGGACAGGAACTGCTGATCCTGATGGCTATGGCTATACCGTCTGGCATTCCAGTCAGTTCCCCGGACGCAACACCTCCCAGTATGCCAACGATCGGGTTGACTGGCTGCTGGAAGAAGCCCGCCGGGAGATGGACTTGGAGCAGCGGAAGGAATATTACTATGAGGTTCAGGAAATTCTGGCCGAAGAGCAGCCCTATATCTTTGGTTACTTCGATGATCAGATTAATGTAATAGATCATCGCTATAAGGGCTGGGTTCCTACTCCCCAGCGGGAAGGAATACTCCTGTCTCTGAAAAATGTCTGGCTGGATGACTGATAACAGATACAGTCAGCTTTAATTGGACTTTCGTTAAGTAATAGACAGGACAATAGCCAGGAATTATTACAGGTTTATCACAATAATTAGGTCAGCAAACCGCGGGGCTTGACTGTCCCGCGGTTTTATTAAGAATGGGCCAAAATGGAGGATTTGAGGTGAGTCAATGTCTAAGTTTCTAGTGCGCAGGCTTCTAATTACAATCCCGATATTAATAGGTGTTTCAATAATTTTGTTCTTTCTGATGAATATCGCTCCCGGAGGGCCGGAAGCTGTGCTGATGGGTGATGATATATCTCCCGAAGCTGCCATCAGAATCAGAACCAATCTTGGACTTGATCAGCCGCTGCCGATTCGATACTGGCGCTGGTTAACTTCCCTGCTGCAGGGTGATCTGGGCAATTCTTTTCGTTCGGGAGAACCGGTTATCTCTATGCTGCGCACCAGGCTGCCCAATACCATAATCTTAACTTTTTCAGCATTTATGATATCTCTTATTGTAGCTATTCCGATAGGTGTTCTTTCAGCTGTGAAACAGTATTCTCTGACTGATAAAATAACCACTGTAATATCATTTCTTGGTATTTCCTTTCCCTCTTTCTGGNTGGGGATAGTTTTAATTTTAATTTTTGCTTTCCAGNTGAGATTATTTCCTGCCTCCGGTATGGCAACCTATGGTAGGGAGGGTGACATATTAAACCGTTTGCATCATCTGGTGCTGCCTTCTATCACACTGGGAGCAATCCGGATGGCAACCTTTATGCGTTTCACCCGATCAGGGATGCTGGAAGTTTTAAACCTGGATTATATTAGAACAGCCCGGGCTAAAGGTTTGAATGAAAGATCAGTGGTTTTCAAACATGCTTTTAGAAATGCTTTAATTTCCATAACCACGGTGGTAGGTTTGACTCTGCCGGCCCTGATCGGTGGTGCGGTATTAACCGAGACAATTTTTGCCTGGCCGGGTCTGGGCAGAATGGCTGTAAATGCAGTNTTTCAGCGGGATTATCCTGTCATAATGGGTGTTAATATGGTAGTTGCTGTTGTTACCGTTATGGCCAACCTCGGCGTGGATATAATATATACCTTTATCGATCCCCAGATCACATATAACTAGAGGTGATTACTTTGTCAGCCAGTAAAAATTCCAGCCAGCTGCTGGATACCTGGAAAAGATTTAAAAAAAATACAATGGCAGTGGCCGGGGGGGTTGTGGTGATTGTTGTTATTATTGTAGCAATATTTGCCCCGTATATTGCCACCCATCCTTACTCCAGTCAGGATCTGACCAATCGCCTGGCGGCGCCCAGTTCCCAGCATTATTTCGGGACAGATGGTTATGGCCGGGATGTTTTTAGCCGGGTGGTCTGGGGTTCAAGAGTATCGCTGCAGATTGGTTTTGGAGCTGCCGGAATGGCTCTGGTGATCGGAATTATTCTGGGTTCAATAGCAGGTTTTTATGGCGGCTGGGTGGACAATCTGATTATGAGATTTACTGATGTCATCA
>SL_8KL_010_SEDDRAFT_10002593_pt1 | contig 15172 bp, 15 predicted proteins | sample SodLakKL_010_SED_4_FD_11160 | JGI IMG/M metagenome (IMG submission 11160) | reverse complement strand
TTGAAGAATATTATAAATCATTCTCTCAAAAGACCAGTTATGCCAAAAGTTGGATCAAAAAATTCTTACCCAAAAAGTTTAAAAAGTTATGTCAATAACTAGAATATGTAGGTGGGCTCCTAGGAGGCAATATTAAGACAGTTTCCAACTCGTATGCTACCGGAGACGTAAGTGGAGAAAAAAATGTCGGAGGACTCACTGGAATGAACTCTGCTAAGGTGGAGAACTCGTATGCAACAAATGATGTGAACGGAGAGAAAAATATAGGTGGTCTAGTTGGAAGTAACGATGGTACTGTGAACAATTCCTATGCTACGGGAGAAGTGAACGGAATTGAACCCGTAGGCGGACTCGTAGGAGAGAACGAAGAAGGTGAGGTGCGGAACTCTTTCTGGGATCTCGAAACCACGGGTCAAGAAGAGAGCGACGGTGGAACAGGAAAGACCACAGAAAAGATGAAAGAGGTTGCTACTTTCACCAATACATCTACTGAGGGGTTGGATGATCCGTGGGACTTCGTAGGTGATCCGTATGATGACGAAAGTGATGAAGATATATGGGATATCGACGAGGATGAAAAAATCAACGACGGCTATCCGTTCTTGAGTTCGGAAGAAATTGAAGAACCTGAAACGTATGAATTGAATTTAAATATAGAAGGAGAAGGAACCGTGACGGTCGAATGGGATGATGAGGACCACGAAGTGGAAGATGAAGAGACCCTAGAGATAGAGGAAAACATCGAAGTTTGGCTCCAAGCAGACCCTGAAGATGATTGGAAATTTGAGGGATGGACTGGCGATCATGAAGGGGGAGAAACTGATCTCATCGTGGTGATGGATGAGGATAAGGAATTGACTGCCAATTTTGAAGAGATCGACTACACATTGACCTTAATAGTTGAAGATATGGACGGTGAGCCTCTAGAGGGGGCTAGAGTGGAATTAAATGACCTCAAAAAAGAGACCGATGAAGATGGTGAAGTAATATTTGAAGACTTAGAGTCTGATACGTACAGTTTTGAAGTTGAGTTAGAAGGATATGTAACAAAAACAGGATTAGTCTCAATAGAAGAAGAGATGGAAACTGAAACAGTAACATTATCGGAGCATTACGATCTAACTTTTGAGGTCCAAGACGAAGATGGAGAGCCTATCGAAGATGCTGAGGTAACAATAGGAGAACTAACTTTAGAAACAGATGAGGAAGGTGAAGTGATATTCGAAGAGATAGAACCCGGTACATGGGATTATACAGTGGAAAAAGATGGATATCAAACGGTAGAAGGAAACGTGACCATCGATGAGGATTTAACTGAAACTGTAACGTTAGAAGAGGAAGACGACGGAATCCCAGGATTCACATCTTTAACATTAGTGCTCGGTGTGCTGATCGCTGTAGCGATATATCGGAAAAAGAAGGAACAGCAGTGACAAATGCCCCAGTTTCAGGGGAACCAAATATTATATGACCTCCAGATTTCAAAAACTGTACTGAAGTAAATATAAACATAATTCTCCCTTTTTCTATTCTCTAATAATTATTTTTGAAAGAAAGTGTTTTGAACCTTAATGATGATGGACTCAGCGGCCATTGAACCATAGATATACGTAGTAAAAGAGTGAAGAAACGATTTTACGTGTAGATACACCAGAGCCACTGGCGGGAACTGAACCCAAAAATGAGAGAGGCTCAGAAAATGAATCCTATTTCATGGAACAGATTATTAACTAATTAGTTAACTACTCACAACTCGATATTCACTCCATAAACCTCTTCTGGATTTTTCTTGTGGATAGCCCATATATCCTCTTCTTTCAAGATACCTTTTTCATGCAGTTTGAAAGTCTTCTTGGGAACATTTTTTATTCCTAAGACCGCTCCGGGTCGATTCGGATCGTCAAGATAATCAGTCTCTAGCATGAACCTGTTTCCTTTGGAGATAGCTTCCTCTATATTATCTTCGTTAGCCAAAATTGAAGGAAAGAGTCCGTGGTTCTCCTCTCTCTCAACAAGAGGGGGAGAATAGTGTTTGATGATCTTTCCTCTTGAAAGGCCCACCTCATCTGCCATCTTGCCTATTTCCTTGCACACATTAGGAGTGGTGCTCTCGGTATGGAGAACAACTGGATAATCACCATCTGTTGCCAGCTCCATACCAAATTTCATTATCCTATTAGACGCTTCTAATACATCTTTGGAAACGTCAAAGTGGGGCCGTCCGATCTCTCCCAAAGCGATAGCTTTCCCATCTTGTTTGTACTCATCGGCGAGTTCCATACCCTTTTTCAGTATTTTTTCTCCTTTTTCGAGACCAACTTTATCTTTCAATTCAACCAGATCGACAGGATAAGGCCCTAAAGTCACAAATATCTTCACCGAAGTCTCTTCTCTACATCTCTTAGCCAATCTGATAGTTCTGTCGTAAATAGGTTCATATCCTTTTTCATCCCACTCTCTAAGATCATGATAAGGCAGATGAGATAATATCAGGTGGGTGCCTCCGGCTCTCTCGAATTTTTTTACCGCCTTTAGATTATCTCCTCTTTCCTGCAAGTGTATATGATTGTCTAAGATAGGAAAATCAGTGTTTTTCATTTTCATAGCCTCGTTATTCACTCTTACTTTAAAGTATTTATCAGGCTCATGGTATTCATCTCAGGCAAAGAGTTAAAAAGATGTGAATCTTCTCAAAAATATCTTGAATGAAGTCGTAGTTGTTGGAGCGGGCCCTATCGGCCTTAGAGTTGCAAAGAACACTGCTAAAGCAGGATATGAAACTGTGGTTTTGGAAAAAGACCCAGTTATAGGCAAGCCTGTCCAGTGCGCTGGACTAGTGAGTCCTCGTGTTGTCGAACTCACCGGCACTAAAAGTGTTATCGAAAAGCCGAAGAAGGCCGTCATTAACTCACCTTCGGGCGAAAAACTTGCTATTGAAGCGAAGGGTGAGAAAGCGGTGGTGATCGATCGAGCTGAATTCGACAGAGAGATGGCGATGAAAGCTTCAAAAGCCGGTGCCGATATCAGACTTAAATCCGCGGTTAAGAAGACCGCTTATAACGGAAAAAGAGAAGTGGAATATGTTCGGGAAGGAAGGAGAGAAAGGATGAAGGCGGACATTGTGATAGGTGCAGATGGACCCGCATCCGTGGTTAGAAGGACCGCTGGTCTACCTTCTCCAACGGAAGTTCTTCCCGCGGTACAGGCGGTTGTACCCTCAAACGACAATTCAGTCCAAATCCACATTGGTAGTGAGATAGCACCAGGTTTTTTTCTTTACGAAGTTCCGTTCTCCACCGGGAAACTGATCGGACTAGCTACAGACGACGGCGCGACCTATAAACATCTGATGGACTTTCTCAAATCGAGGGGTCTAGATAATAAAGTGATCACCTTTCTATCTGGGTCCATACCGCTCGGAAATATTGGGGAAAGTGTTGATGATGGATTGTGCCTGGTCGGTGATTCAGCTTGTCAAGTGAAGCCTCTTTCTGGAGGCGGTATTTATCTTGGTATGAAAGCTGCCGACATCTGTTCGGATGTGGTGATAAATGCACTTGAAGAGAACGATCTATCGAAAGCAAGGTTAACGGAGTACCATTATAAATGGCAGAAGGATATAGGAAAACAAATATCTAGAGGGATGAAGATAAGGAAGGTTTTCAAGAACTTATCAGACAAAGAGGTAGACGGATTGATAAGTATATTGAAGAAGGAAAAAGCGAAACGTGTGATAGAGGAAAAAGGAGATATCGATTTCCATTCAGCGGTTCTTAAACCTCTTGTTAAGACCGCTCCTGAGCTCCTTAAATTTACTGGTCCAATAATCAAAAGTTTTTTCTAGTTTAGGGAAGGAATTGTATTTCTCCTGCATGTAAAACATAACCGCTAAAACTCCTGAAACTGTAGTGATGATACCGAGCAAATACTGAGGCCATCGTGGAACAGGATTTCTCACTTCAAAGGTACTGTCAGGCAAAATCCCGCTGATACCAAGCTTCGTGACGTTGATTCTTTCTCTGGGAGTCTTTGCATCATCCCATTCTTCACTTGTAAAGTGACCTCTTGATTTCATCACTTCTGTTTCATTATTCAGAGAAAATTCGAGTTTGAATCTTATAGAATAAACACCTTCTTCTGTGTCCTCAAAAGTTTGGACCTGGTATTCTAGATGGTGAGTTTCTCCGGCCGACAGGCTGTCTATCTCCTCTTTTGAAAAGCTTTCATCACCATCGAAAACAGGTGGTTCTTCAACTTTCGATATATTTTTATCAACGTCTAGATAACTGTACCAGTATATATTGATACTAAAAGTGACGTTTTCCATTTCCTCCGGATAGGGATTTTTCAAGGTAATGGTCAACTCTCCTTCTCTTCCTGGTTCTATTTTTGGAGTGTCGATCTCGTCTATCAGTTGGTTAGTGAAATATGGATCTGAGATTTCATAATCAGATACCTCATTAGATTTGACTGAGAAAGAGAGGAGAGAAATAAAGATGATAAAGACTAATATCAAGACCAGATGTTTCTCAAACATCAGCATGGTATTAATCACTGTGACTATAAAATACTTATGTGACCGGATATCATAGGACTAATGAATGAGCGGAGAAGATCATCCTGTGCTGAAAGTTTCAAAGGAAAAGGGAGAACAGACCCTCCAAAAGCTAAAAGAGCAGGGTAAACTTGATCCTCGAAGATCCATAAGGAGAGAAGGTGACGAGTTGATATTTCCGGTAAAAGAGGATGGTAACTGTTTTGAGATCGATCCTAAATTCAGAGAAGAAAAAGTGAGTCCTTATCAACGCATAAAAGATAGGATCGACCTTCCTGAATTTAAAGTAAATCTACTTCCCGATAACTGGGAGATGATTGGCGATATCCTCTTAATAAAGCTTCATGATGAATTATTGGAACACAAACAAAAAGTCGCTGAGGTATATTCGAATATTTTGAACGCTAAGACAGTGATGCTACAGGGCTCTATCGAAGGTAAGGAAAGAGAACCGGTGGTGGAGAAGATATACGGTGATGAGACTGAAACGGTCCATATCGAAAATGGAGTAAAATTCAAGATAGATACTTCCAAACTCATGTTCTCCAGCGGCAATATAGACGAAAGGATCAGGATGGCTAACGAAGTGGAGGAAGGAGAAGTTGTGGTAGACATGTTCGCAGGTATAGGCTATTTCTCTCTTCCTATGGCAGTACACGGCGATCCCGAGAAAGTTTACTCTCTTGAAATCAACCCGACGGCTTTCCGATACTTGGAACACAACATTAGTTTGAATGGGGTCGAAGACGTCGTTGAGGCATGGCACGGCGACAACAGAGATTTCTCTTTCGTTGGAGCGGATAGAGTCGTGATGGGTTATTTAAACGACACTTGGAAGTTTTTAGAAAAGGCAGTTGAATTTTTAGATGGTGAAGGAATCATCCATTATCATACCAACTGCAGTGATTCTAGTTATCCTGAGCAGGTGAAAAGCGAATTGGGTGAGAACCTTGATCTAAACTTCAATATTTTTAATTTAAAGAAGATAAAATCCTACGCTCCACATGTTTTCCATGTAGTTGCTGATGTTAGAGTTGAAGGGTAAAATTTTTTTGATTCGGGAATAGAGACAACCAAAACTTACAAATATTGTAAACAAATTACAATTGTTGATGTCTAAAGCAAAGAAGAGAATACCGGTTACAGAAGAGACTTTAGAGAAAATCAAAAAACTCGGACATAAAGGCCAAACCTATGACGAACTGCTAAACCAGATGGCTGAAGCATATAAAAGAAAAAAGTTTTTAGAGATGTTGAAGGAAAGACGAGAAGAAGGCGAATTCGCAGATTTCGATGAGGAATTTGAATGAGCTTTGATCTGATGATCGAGGAGAGAGCCGTTAAAGAACTAAAATCGCTTTCAGATGACAAAAAAGCTAGAATAAAAAATAAAATAAAGAGTATTCTAAAAGATGATCCCTCACCGAGTGGGAAAGGAGACATCAAAAAGATTAAAGATTCCGACTTTTGGAGGCTGAGAGTAGGAGACTATAGAGTGTTCTATGACATAGACAAGGAGGAAGAAATAGTTTATATTTTATCTATAAAGCATAGATCGAATGCCTATAAAGAATTGTGAAGAAATCATAAAATACGAACTGAGTGCCAGAAAATATTAAGAGTGCTATCAAGTTTTCTAAAGCGTAGAAGTTGATAAAAGACCTCTAATACCCATTCAAGCATAACGTATTTGTAGAATGTGACTCATTGTTGAGCAGGATATCATGAAAGAAGCGATGTTCTGGGAGGAAAAAGAAGGAGATAAAGTGAAGTGTCATCTCTGTCCTCATAACTGCCTGATATCAGAAGGGAAGAGGGGACTGTGCAACGTCAGAGAAAATCAAGACGGCACCTTATATTCTCTGATATTTGGGAAAGCTGCCTCCTTAGCTGTAGATCCTATAGAGAAAAAACCCCTCTATCACTTCCATCCTGGGTCTAGGGTCCTGTCCTTTGGTACCATGGGTTGCAACCTTTCGTGTAGTTTCTGTCAGAACGCTTCGCTATCCTGTGGTGATCCTGAAAGCCACTATCTTAAAGAACGCTCAGTAGAAGATATTGTCGAACAAACTTTGAGATATGATGGAATAGCTTGGACCTACAATGAACCGACTATCTCCTACGAGTTCAGCTACGAAGTTTTCAAAGAACTGAAAACCAATTACGACAAGTACACGGTCTATGTTACTAATGGGTATATCGAAGATGAGCCACTCGACAAGATAATACCTTATCTCGATGCGATGAATATAGACATCAAGGCATTCAATGAAGAATTTTATAGAGAGACCGTTGGTGGGGAATTAAAACCGGTCCTTGAGACCGCAAAAAGAGCGGTAGAGAATGACGTTCACGTAGAAGTCACTTACCTGATCATACCAGGTCACAACGACTCTAAAGAAGAACTGAAGAGGTTCTCTCGGTGGGTCAAAGAAAATCTGGGAGAAGATAATGTCGTCCACTTCTCCCGTTTTCATCCCGATCATGAGATGAGAGATACACCCGCGACTTCCCCAGAAAAGATGAAAGAAGCTAGAAAGATAGCTAAAAAAGTCGGTCTCAATTTCATTTATCTGGGTAATATGAGAGCGGATAACGATACTAGATGTCCGAACTGTGATACAACCATCCTTTCCCGCTCCTATTTCTCTTCAGGAAGTTTAAATCTGGAGAAAGGAAAATGTCCTAGCTGCGGTAGAGATATACCTATCGTAACTTAAAGCACGATATAATCTATACGGTACTCCTCATCTAGACCCCTGTTCCTATCCTTTAGTTTCTCCAGAACTTCATCTAGATCTTTTTTTGATAACATCAGAAGTACGTCGAGTCCTTTTTCCGCCGCATTTATAGCCGACTCTATCGGCGCAAATCGTATATCCGGCTCTAACCCTAACATGTTGCACAAGCCGTACTGCATCTCTCCCATGATCGCGAGTTTATCATAGTCGATGTTTTCTATATCAGTCTCTAAAGAGTCAGTTTTCTCTTCTAGATCTGTATTGATATCCGCTTCTAAAAGATAGAGTTCGCCTAGCTCCATCTCTGTTATCCCTTGGAGTCCCCCTACTCTTAAAGGCTGACCGAGTTTCGCGCTATTGAGAGCCGTACCCATACTAGTGGATTCCTCCAAAGAAGCGTGTAGAAATCCGTCTTTCATTTGAAGACCTACTCTTTCACCCTCTTGAATATTTTCAGAAGCAATAGCGGTACAGGTAGAAATAAAATTTATTTTATCGCTAGCCTCGTCGAGAAAAGATCCCAGCTTTGAAACGGTCTCTCTCACAAGTTCCATGCCTTCTGAGGTGGGACGATAAAAAGTACCTGATCTGTCGATGAGCCCCTCTTCTTCCATTTTAGAGATGTAATTGGATACCGCCTGTTCGCTCATATCCAGCTCAGAAGCTAAGTCCGCTAGTCTGTTCGGTCTTTCTACCGCTGACTTGTAGAGTAAGAGGAATTTCGTCATTCTAGATTTATCACGGAGGACCTTCATAGAGACCCATAAACGGTAATGAAGAAGGTATATAATTGTATTTTCTTCATTTCGAAGAAAAAGATTTATTATCATACAAAGAATCTTAAACATATGGGATTGAACTCAGAGATCAGGAGATTTCATCGAAAAACTTCGAGGACCGATAGAGATGATCTTATCGCATACTGGGAGGAGGAAGAACTCTATAAGGATGATATAAAGGATGTTTTTTCTCTAATATTTCGTACTAGAGGCTGTTATAGGTCATACAGCTCTGGATGCTCCATGTGCGGCTATTACACCGATACAAATCCTGATATCGACAGTGAAGATATCAACGAACAATTGAATGAAGCTATCTCACATTACAAAGAACAGGAAATCGTCAAGATCTACACTTCTGGTAGTTTTTTAGACAAAACCGAAATAGAAGATGAGATGACCTTCAAGATACTCGAGAGCTTTGATGCTGAGAAGATAGTGATAGAGACTAGACCTGAATTCGTCCAGAGAGAGCGCGTTAAAAAACTTTCTCAAACCGTTGATGAGTTGGAACTCGCCCTCGGACTCGAATCATCTAACGATTTCGTTTTGGAAAACTGTATAAATAAAGGTTTCACCTTCAACGATTATAAAAAGAGTGTTGAAAAAATATCAGATTTAGTCTCTATCAGAACTTATCTATTGTTGAAGCCTCCGTTCCTGACTGAAAAGGAGGCGATAAAAGATCTGATTGATTCTATAAAGAGCATCACAGACTTGACTGATATAATCTCGATCAATCCGGTCAATGTGCAAAACGGTACTCTACTTGAGGAACTATGGCACAGGGACCTTTACAGTCCGCCTTGGTTGTGGTCGATAGTTGAGGTTCTTAGAACTACAGAGAAAGTTGATAAATCGATCTTCGTGTCCAAAGCTGGATTGGGATCGGAGAGAGGTGCTGCTAACTGTGAAGATTGCAATGACAAGTTCTTGAAATTGATAGAGCGATTCAATAAGAGCCAGAAAATATCTGCCTTAGAAAAGCTACCTGACTGCGATTGTAAAAGCAGATGGAAGGTCGAAAAGGAGATAGGACCATACCTTCATTTCAGAGGCTCGCCTAAGATACTACGCGACAGATACGCTGGATATGTCTGAGTGCCTCATCATTATCTTCCTTGCGATAGAAAGATTCCTACCCTCTTTTCCTATCGCCCGGGCTTTGTTTTCCTGGGCCACTTCTACTGTTCCGTGCTTCACTCCGTTCTTGTCTTCTATTTCTACATCTTTTACGTCGTAACTGTAAAATATGTTTTTAAGCAGTTCTTCGTCATCCTTACTGTACTCAATAACGTGCACGTTCCTATCGATCGCATCACTGATCTTTGTGACGTTCTTGCCCCCTTTGCCAATTGCCTTTTGAATAGAGCCATTCTCTACGATAAATATGACTTTTTCAGGTATATCTATACAGTCAACCACTTCAACATCTGTGATCTTTTCGAAAACAGAGATATACCGCAACGTTTTTTCATTGAAAGTTATATCTTCCATGCTTTCCGACATTTTTACTCCGCCCTCAAAGAAAGTATATTTGAATTACCAGCATCTTTGATCGAGATGGCGGAAACGGCAAAAGGTTTTCCCGCTGCTGATCCCAGCTGTTGGTTGTTGCCTCTGTAAACATATATGGGCACACCTTTGTATTCTTTGCTCTCTTTCAAACTATCGTCGGGACAATTTGACGCCACTATCAGAAGTTCACACTCTTCATCCTTGACGTTCTCTTTGGCCTCTTTGATACCGAAATCGACCGCTCCTGTGTTAACGGCCATCCTGATTTCTCTATTTACATCCATTATAGCACCACCTTTCTGTAGTAATCATCATCTTCATCAAAATGATGGTATTTATGATTTTTTAAAGAATTTTACTCTTCTTCCTCTTTTTGTGGACTCATACCGGCCGGAAAACCAGTATATTTGACATCTACGTCTCCGGTCCCCTGCGTGATCGGTTGGCCCACTATCACGTTCTCAGCGACCCCGCTGAGTTCATCTTCTTCACCTATTATAGCCGCTCTCAAAAGATGCTGACTTGTGATCTCGAAGGCCGCTCTCGCCAGTACACTTGTCTTTTTACCGGAAACTCCGTGTCTACCGATAGCTTTCAGATCACCTTCGTTTGTCATGATGTCCGCCACCAGCATAACGTGTCGAATGTCAACTTCCAAACCCTGTTCATCCAACGTATTCTTAGCTTCATGTATCACTGAATTCCTTGCAGCTTCAATGCCCAATACGTTGTATATCTCAAATGGGCTATTGGTTCTTGTCTTTTTGATATCGACACCTTCCATCTTCAGAACTTCCTCGAGATTAGAACCTTCTGTGTATATAACGAACTCTCCTCCATCTCTTCGGATAACACCTCTTTCGATACCTTTTATCCCTTTGATCTTCATATCTTTGGCATTTTCCACTGCCTCGTGAAGTAGGCTGAATTTCCCTTCTTCGACTGTTATGTTTATTTCGTCTCCGGAAACGGTAACTTCTCCTTCGATACCCCTCGACTTGCTCAATTTTTCGACTACCTCATCCAATTCTATATTTTTCTCCTCTAGACTATCCATATCGGGCTTTATCACTATATTTGTCTCTGCCATGTCGATCTCTACGTCAGCTACATCCTTCAATCTGGTTATTTCTAGTCTAGAGGCGATCCTTTTAGCTTCGTCCCTATCATCTTTTAATTCCTCTTCAAGGTGCACCTCCATGGAAGGTGTGCTCGGGACTTTCCTTGCGTCAACTATCTCGATCATCCTGGGAAGTCCTTGAGTTACGCCTATCTCTGCAACACCTGCATGGTGGAATGTTCTCATGGTCATCTGTGTACCCGGTTCCCCTATAGATTGAGCGCCTACAATACCTACTGATTCTTTTGGATCAACTTTCCTGTTATGATACCTCTCATTTATCATCTCTAATATATCTTCATAATCTTCTTCAGGGATATCATGCTCGTTCATACCTTCTGCAGTCTCTGTGATGATCCTTCTTGGAAGTTCGTAACCATTGGTATCTGCTAATTCTTTTATCTTTTTTGCGGTCCCCTCCAATTCTTCGAATTTGTCCGGTAGGAAATCAGCCGGTTTTTCAATTTTCTCTTCCTCTTCACTCTTCTCTTCTTTTTTCTTCTTTTTCTTTTTACTCTCTTTACCCATGAGTTCTTTCACTTCTTCCGCTTTATCCTCCTCTAGAACTTTTTCTAACTCTTTTTTAGAGGCTGATTTCACGTCGCCGAGTAGAAAATCCTCGTCAGCTAGTTTTTTCGCGGTTTCTTCATCTATTCCTCTTCGTATCAATGCGTTTATGGTATCTTTCTTAGCCATCATTCATCCCTCCTTGTCTTGAAATCACGGATAACATCGTCGATATCTATAGCGTCGCCTCTTTTGCTCTTCATCGGATCTACGCTGTCCTCTCCATATTTGAACTGGACCACAGTATCTGCTGAATTCCTGACAGTCCCGTCGTTCTCGACCATCAGATCTTCGAGTGCGTTGATCAAACGTCTCTGCATGTATCCGGACCGGCTCGTACGGACCGCAGTATCTACCAGGCCTTCTCTACCGCCCATGCTGTGGAAGAAGTACTCGACAGGGTTTAGACCCTCCTTATAAGATGACTTGACGAAACCTTTAGACTCAGCACCTAGCTCACCTCTTTTGAAATGTGAGAGAGTTCTTTCCTCGAAACCTCTACTAGGTCTCTCTCCTCTGATCGCCTGTTGTCCAAGGGCTCCCGCCATTTGCGTCAAATTGAGCATACTCGCTCGCGCACCTGTTCTAGCCATCACAACAGCATTGTTTCCCAAACCGAGATGTTTGCTAGCTATCTGCCCGGCATTATCTCTAGCCTTTCCGAGCTCTTTCATTATCTTTAATTCCAACGTCTCTTCGAGACCTCTACCGGGGAGTTCTTCTAAATTCCCCTCTCTGTATGCCTCTATCAGTTCTCTTACCTTATCCTCTGCTTTATCGAGTAAAGAGTTTATCTGCCTTTTTGCTTCCTCTGGGATCTCCTCATCATCTATACTCGTGGTGAAACCTCTAAGAGTGATAACTCCCAGCGCAATAGTGGTTATCTGATCGATGAATTTTCTTGCTATATCCGTACCATGATCCCTAGCCAGCTTATCGACTATCTCGCCGGCGAAGGCGCTAACTGCATTTTCGTCTATGGTTCCATTCACGAGTTCTCCATCTCTGATCTTAACATAAGCATCGATATCACATTCTTCCTCATCGCAGGTCTCACATTTCTCACATATAGATGCCTGGAACTCTATATTAAAATCATCAGGTAAGAAATGACTGAAGATGTCTTTACCTTTCCAGACTCTCTTTCCGTCTTCTTCTATCGGCTCTGGAAAACTTTCGGTCTTTAAATTAGAGAATATACTGACAACGTCTTCCCTGGTGAAAGAAGGATTTTCATTCGTAAGGAAGAACAGACCGCTTATGTGGTCCTGTATCGCTCCTATTATAGGTCCACCGAATCTTGGAGAAAGTATGTGCTCCTGGACCTTCATCAATACTTTAGCTTCAGCTCGAGCTTCCTCGCTCTGCAGAACGTGTAGATTCATCTCATCGCCGTCGAAATCCGCATTGTAAGGAGGACAGACAGCAAGATTCAACCTGAATGTTTTTCCGGGCACAACTTTTACTTCATGTGCCATCATAGACATACGGTGTAGTGAAGGTTGTCTGTTGAAAAGCACTATGTCTCCGTCTTTTAGCTCTCGCTCCACAGTAAAACCTTGCTCCACTTTCTCTGCCACGGTCTCGGAGTTCTTTTCAGTGACTTTTATCCTTCTGCCGTCGGGTCTTATCATGTAATTTGCTCCAGCGACGTAATCTCCGTCTTCTCTAGGTGAAGGTCCTCTCGCCACAATCTCTCTTGCATATTCTAAGTTCATGGGAGTTACCTTCAAGGGAACTGTGAGTTCACGGGCGGCTTTTTCAGGGACCCCAACTTCATTTATCGATAGCCACGGGTCAGGCGATATGACGCTACGAGCGGAGAAGTTGACCCTTTTTCCGCTCAAGTTCTGTCTGAATCGCCCTTCTTTGCCTTTCAGTCTCTGGATCAGAGTCTTTAGGGTCCTTCCGCTCCTGTGACGGGCTGGAGGTATACCTGATGTTTGATTGTCAAAGTAAGTTGTAACGTGGTACTGCAATAGATCCCACAAATCCTCGACGATGAGCTGTGGAGAACCTACATCTCTATTCTCTCTTAATCTTTGATTGATCCTCAATATATCTACCAGTTTATGAGTTAGATCGTCTTCAGACCTATCACCGGATTCTAAGGTTATAGAGGGTCTAACTGTAACTGGTGGGACGAGGAGTACCTTCAATACCATGTATTCTGGTCGAGTAACATCGGGATTTATCCCGAGCGGCCATAGGTCGTCGTCAGGGATCCTTTCCAACCTGGCCCTTACTTCTTTAGCCGTTAACTTAGTATTCTCTTCGCGGAACGTTGTCGGCTTATCCAATTTTATCTTCCGTTGTTCTGTTTTACAGTGAGGACAGACATTGTTCTTCCTGGCCTCTTTCGAAACGTCCTTGGCTAACGAGCGGATATCTAAAAGGTCCGCTCCCATATTTTGCATCTCTTCCATCCGCTCTATATACTGATTACTTTCCTCTTCAGGTAGAAGGATCCTTCCGCACTCGCTGCAGGTCGATCTAAGCAACTTTTTGATCTCTTTAACGTAACCTATGTGGATCACAGGCATAGCTAATTCTATATGACCGAAATGGCCTGAACATTCGTCCACTCTTCCCCCGCAAGTTTTACATCTCAAACCGGGTTCTATCACGCCGAGATTTGGGTCCATCAGGCCCATCTCTATAGGAAAACCGTCGTCGTCATAAGTATCCGGTGTGATTATCTTTGTAGCGGAAAGGTCTCTCTTCTCCTCGGGAGACATATAAGCGAATTCTATACTACTTATCCTTTTTGAGATTCCTCTATTTTGTGTCATCTTTGATCCTCCACATTCAAACGCATGGTAACTCCAAGTGATCTTAACTCATCCATCAAGAGCTTGAAAGCAAAACTAGTCTGGATCTGGTGTATATCTGATTTTTCCCCACAGACTGGACATCTCAATTCCCCGTTGCTGTCAAGGATAGCTATATGACCACAATCTGTATTGCCGCAGATATATTCTGTGGTACCGTCTGACTGATCGAGCAATCTGTCCTTTATTACCATAGCGGTTCCGTGACCTATCAAACAGTTTCTTTCCATCTCACCGAATCTTAAGCCGCCTTTACGGGAACGACCTTCAGTGGGCTGTCTAGTCAATATCTGGACAGGTCCTCTAGATCTGCTGTGCAGCTTGTTAGAGACCATGTGATGTAATTTCTGGTAATAGATAACTCCCATGTATATTTCCGCTTCGAGCTTCTCACCACTCTTACCATCGTATAATATCTCAGTTCCGTTAGATTTGAAACCCCCTTCCTTTAGGGCCTCTTTCAAAGCCTCTTCGCTTTCACCGCTGAAAGGCGTACTATCGATGAATCTACCTTTCAACGAACCAACTTTACCTCCCAGCATCTCCAGCATATGAGCTACAGTCATCCTCGACGGCATAGCGTGTGGATTGATTATGAGGTCAGGTACAACACCTTCTTCTGTAAACGGTAGATCTTCAGGCTCTACAAGCTTACCTATAACTCCCTTTTGACCGTGTCTAGATGTGAACTTGTCTCCGAGTTCAGGTACCCTTTGATCCCTTATTTTGGTCTTCACCACTCGGCTTCCATCTTCAGATTCTGTGAGCATGACGGAATCTATCCAACCTTTCTCTCTTGGTCTCACTATCTCAGATGTCTCTCTTCTTTTTTGAGGCGCCATCAGGTCGGTGTCTTCTTCAAGGAACCTAGGCGGCGATGTTTTTCCAACGATAACTTCGCCTCCATCCACGTTCGCCTCGGGGCTTATCAAACCGTCCTTATCTAATTGGTTGTACTGCTGGTCACTTCGTGCACCTCTAACGTCAGGATCAGGGATCTCAAATTCGTCTTCTTGGCCGCCAGGGTACTTTCTCTCTTCGGCGGTATAAGTCCTGAAGAA
>SL_8KL_010_SEDDRAFT_10002592_pt1 | contig 15177 bp, 14 predicted proteins | sample SodLakKL_010_SED_4_FD_11160 | JGI IMG/M metagenome (IMG submission 11160) | reverse complement strand
CTGCTCGATGAGATGATCTCCGCGACCGTCGCAGCGCAGCTGTGTGCCCGCGGCCACGACGTCGTCGCTGTCCAGGACCCTGAGCTCGGGCACCTTCGTGGCGTGGACGGCTGCGTCCTGCTCGACCACGCTGCCGAGGACCGTCGAGCGGTGGTCACCGACAACATCCCGGACGTCGTCCGCTGCCATCAGCGTCGTGTCGATCGCGACCGGCCGCACTTCGGGCTTCTGCTGTTCACCAACGACACCTTCCCCCGGCACCGGCATGCCGCCTTCGTCGGCCAGCTCCTGGCTGCCCTCGAGGACCAGTTGCTCACCCACGCCGATGACGACGACTCCAGTTGGGTCCGCTGGCTCCCGAAGAACGGTTGAGCCACCGGTCGCGATGGCCTGCCGATCGGTTACCTGCAACCGATACCCGCGGCCTGGCGCAGGCGCGGAGGAGACGTTCCTCGCCCTGGCTTGACGCATCACAGAACCGGTACGAGCTCAACGGGAGGTAGCGACAACGCCTGCGGGCTCGACGGACGGTCGCGCAGCGGGTCCTTCCCAACGCGATCACGCCGGGGGCCACCTCACCGTCGGATGCCTCGCCCGTGGCCACCGTGCCGAGGCGGGATCACCCCGCGCGCCTCAGCCCTGTCCCGAGGTCGCGCTCCGACCGGTCGGGGCGCGAACCTCCGGCGGGCCAGCCCCACGGCCGCCGCCACCGTCAGCGTCGCCGCCCCCGTGGCCACCGCGGAGCCGGTTGACCAGCATCAGCACGCCGACGAGCCCGATGGCGGCGAGGGTCAGGATGAGCAGGCCGGTCAGGTCGTCCAGCAGGGTCCGGAACCAGATCATGGCCACACCGAGCACGACCATCAGCGACCCGCCGATGAGCTTCAGCGCTCGGCCGTGCTTCTCCTCCAGCCGGGCGACCTGCATCGTGACCACCGCGATCCCGAACAGCACCAGCTCCAGGCCGACGTAGATCAGCAGGTAGAGGCCGAGCAGACCAGCGAACTCGGTGCCCCGCGCGACCCCCATCGTCTGCAGGAGCCCGGTCCAGATCACCGGGAAGCCCATCGTGCAGGGCAGCTCGATGACGGCGACGCCCGCAGCCAGGACCACGGTGGTGGCCAGGACCGCTGGAAGGGGGCGTTCGTCGTCGCGGATCGCCCGTCCACCGCGGTAGATGCGCGGCTTGTACCGGTCGGGGATCGTGAAGGACAGGCCCTGCTTGTAGGCGAAGTAGTCCTTGATGTTGACCGCACCGATCAGCAGGGCGATCGCACCGACGACCCAGCCGATCACGGCGACGCTGGCCAGCAGGTCGACGACGGTGAACACCCCGACGATGAACGCCCCGTAGATCAGGCCGGTGACGGTCAGGAAGGTGACACCGACCGCGACGATCCTCCCCCGCGTCGCGCCGGCGTTGAGCACCATGGCCAGCAGGATCGCCAGGACCCACAGCGAGCAGGGGTTGAAGCCGTCCACGAAGGCGATCAGCGCCGTGATCCCGATGGCGGACCGACCCGCGAGTTCGACCTCGCCGATCACCGGGATCGAGATGGTGGTCTCTCCGGGCTCGACCGGGTCGATCCGGGTGGCGCTGGTCGCCGTCTCGGCCTCGGCCGTGCCATCGTCGCCACCGGACTCGCCCGACCCGGCTACCGCGACGAGGCTAGCCACCGCATCGGTCACCTCCACCGCCACCCGGTCATCGAAGCCGATCCAGACCCGGTCGCCGAGGATGGTGGTGGGCACCCCCGACGGTTGGTGGCCGCGGGCGAGCAGCTCCGCCTCCCAGCGGTCACGGGCGCCGGGATCGCTGGACACCTCGTGCTTGACCACCTCCAGTGGTGGCGCGTAGGAGTCCTCCAGCTCCCTGAGGTAGGCCTCCATCCGCTGGCAGAAGGGGCAGGTGATGGACCCGAAGTACAGCAGCTCGACCCGCCCGTCGTCGCCGAGGGCGCTGGCGATGTCGTCGGCGACCGGCTGGGCGGTGACGGTGTCGACGTCGTCGCTGGCCTGCGCCGTCCCCGTCCCCGCCCCGAGGACAGGGACCACGACCAGCGTCAGGCCGACGGCGATGAGCAACAACAGCCGCAGCTGACGGTCCAGCCAGCCAGGGTCGAGCACACCGCGCACGGGCACACCTCCGGACCTCCCCAGGGTCGACATCGGTCGACGACCACGACGGTGGGGAAAGTCCTCAGTTCCCGGGGCCGCACGACCCTGCCCTTCACCGTGGAAGATCGCGGCCCGCCGCCGAGGTCCCTGCTCCGGCTCAGTAGCCGCGGGAGACGTAGGCCCGGAGCTGGTCCGCGGTGTCGGTCAGTGCGTCCATCCGGAAACGCACCACGTCACCGACGGAGACGATGCCGACGAGCCGCTCGTCCTCGACCACGGGCACGTGCCGGTGCCGGCCCTGGGTCATCAGCGCGGCCACGTCGTCGACCCGGGCGGCCCGGGTACAGCTCGGGGTGTCGCGGCTCATCACCTCGAAGACCGGGGTGAGCAGCACCTCGGCACCCAGGTCCGCGAGCGCGTGGACGACGTCGCGTTCCGAGACGAGCCCGACGACGTCATCGGCGTCGTCGACCACGACGACCGCGCCGATCCCCTTGGACCGCAGCAGCGCGGCGACCTCGCCGACCACCGCGGTCGACCCGAGCGTCACGACCTCGACGCCCTTGTCGTTGAGGATGTCACCGATCGTCACTGCCATCAGCCCACCTTTCTCACGGCGCATCGTGCCACGCCTCGTGGACGTGGTCCACCCCCGGTTGCCGCGGCCGACCGGGTCACCCCGGCCGGGGTCACCGCTCGCGGGACCGAACGACCACGACGGGGCACTTGGCGTGGTGGACGCAGTGCTGCGAGACGGAGCCGAGCAGCGCCCCCCGGAAGCCACCGAGCCCGCGAGAACCCACCACGAGCAGCGAGGCGTGCTGCGACCGTTCGATCAGGATCTCGGCGGGACGGGCCCCGGCGACGATCTCCTCGGTGACATCCGGGTTCCCCTCCTCGGCGGCACGGACCGCCGTCAGCACATCGCGCACCATCCGTTCCGCGCGCTGCTGGGCGGCGAGGTGACGCTCTTCACGCCACCGGGACTCCGCTTCGCTCAGGTGCGCGGCCGTCCGACCGTCCGGAGCGTAGGCGTAGGAGGGCGAGTAGGGGCTGTGGGCACTGTCCAGCTCGTAGGTGGTGACGACGTGGAGCCCCTCCCCGGTGCGGACCGCCTGGCGGTAGGCCCAGGTCAACGCCTCGTAGGCAGCCGACGATCCGTCGATACCGACCACGATCCTCTGCGCACCCGGTCGACGTCCATCGGTCATGCTGCTGCCTTCCTTCGGTTCGCGGATCAGGGCCCCTGTGGGCACCGGGCGCTCAGGTTGCCACGTTCCCAGGCGCGTCGCTACGGGCGGTGGTCCCAGGAGCCCACGGTCCANCAGCCTCGCGCGGCACGAGGCGCCCGCCCCGGTGACGGCCCCGCGCGGGTGGCTCNAGACGGGACAGTTGCCCAGCGGCTCGTGACCGCTCGAGCCTCGCTGCGCGGCGGCAGGTGTTTCGGCCGCTATCAGGTCGTCGCCAGGAACCCGCGGACCGCCGCCAGGTAGCCCCGCGGGTCCTCGTGGCGGGGCGTGTGCCCGGCGCCGGGGAGGTGGGCCACCTCGACGTGCGGGACGTGGACCCGCAGCGACCCGGCCGCCGCGGGGTCCAGCGCCCCGCCACGATCGGTATCACCGTGCAGCAGCAACGCCGGGCACCGCACGCGGGTGAGGAGGACCGTCCACTCCAGCCCAGTGTTGGTGCGGTGCTGCTCCTCCAGCGCCAGCGGAACGTGAGCGCTGAGCCGCTGGGTGGATTCGGCCCAGCGTTGCAGCGCCAGGTCCGACCAGCGCGGCGCAGCCTCCCGCTGGATCTCCAGCAGTTCTGCATGGGTACGGCGTTTGAGGGCGAGGATCGTGGCTCGCAGCGAGCGGGTGCGTGCGAGCTCGACCTCCGTCGGCGAGCTCGGGCGGGACCACCAGGGCGGTGGATCCTCCAGCGCGATGCGGCCGGGCAGCTCCGGGTGCAGGGCGGCGAGGGCCAGGGCGGTCACCGCTCCCATGGAGTGGCCGAGAAGGAGCGGACGTTGTAGACCGAGCGCCGCCATCACGCCGGCGACATCGGCCACGTGCTCACGGGTCGTGTACCCCGCGACGGGGCTATCGGACCGGCCGTGACCCCGGGCATCGAGCAGCACGACGTCGTGGTCGATGGCGAGGTCGTCGGCGACCGGACGCCAGCAGGCACCGTCGTCGCCGATGCCATGCAGNGCGACGATGGCGGGCGCGCTCGTCGGGCCTGCGCGCAGCAGGTGCAGGCCGAGCCGCCCGACCCGGACGACCCGTCGTTGCCACGTGGCCACCGAACACCGCCTCCCACCCACGTCGGGCGCGACGGTAGACCCGGGGACGCTCGCGGCACGCCGTGGCGCTCCAGCGGCGCCCACCTCGGCGTCGAGGCGATCCCGGACCGCCTGCTCGCACGGCTGGAGGCTCAGCACCGGATCACCGCCACCGCGACCGCGTTGGTCCGCGCATCGGTGGCCAAGGGACCCTGACCGCAGACCCGCCCGGCAGGGCATACTCGAGCCATGCGTCGGAGACGGACCCAGGATGCCCTGGTCGCCGCGGCACATCGTGCCGGGGTGAGCGACGAGCGTGTCCTGGCGGCCGTGGCGGCGGTCAACCGGGAACACTTCGTCCCGCGCGGGGCCGAGAGCGAGGCGGCGCTGGACCGCCCGATCGTCATCGGCTCGGGGCAGACGACCTCTCAACCATCGCTGATCGCGTCCATGGTGGCGGCGCTGGAGCTCACCGGTACCGAGCGGGTGCTGGAGATCGGGACGGGGTTCGGCTACCAGACCGCTCTGCTCGCCCACCTGGCCGCCGAGGTGTACTCGATCGAACGGATCGCCTCGCTGGCCGAGCGGGCCCGCGAGAACCTCGCCGCCTGCGGGATCGAGGGCGTCGAGGTGGTGGTCGGTGACGGCACGCGCGGGTTGCCCGAGGCCGCCCCCTTCGACGCGGTCGTGATCTCCGCGGCGGCCCGCGGGGTCCCGGCCGACGTCGCCGGCCAGGTCACCGAGGGCGGCCGCCTGGTGGCCCCCGTCGGTCCCCAAGGCGCCCAGACGGTGGTGCGCTACACGGTACGGGACGGCCGCCTGCAGGACCCCCAGCGGCTCAGCTCGGTGCGCTTCGTCCCGCTGATCGGTGACGAACCGGGCTCAGGCTGACCCGCGCCAGCGTCACCGCGCGTGGCGTCCGACGACCGCGCGCCCGCCGTCATCGGGCCCATGACATGACGAGGGCCGGTGCGCGGTGCGCACCGGCCCTGCTCCGAGGAGGACAGCTCAGTATCCGTCGTCGTCGTCGTCCAGACCCTCGGTGGTGGTGTCCTCGACGATCACGTCCTCGTCGACGGTGTCGTCGGCCTCCTCTTCCACATCTTCGGTGGTGGTGTCCTCGATGATCACGTCCTCGTCGGGGGTGTCGTTGTTGCAACCGGACAGGACGAGACCAGCTGCCGCGAGAGCGGCTGCGGCGGAGCGCAGATGGCGTGTCATGGTGTTCAGCCTTCGACGTTCGGGAGTGTGGCGCGGACATCCACGAGGGTGCTGAACGGCGAGGACGCGCGTTCGTTCTCGGACACCCTCGCGAAGCTCCCACCGTACGGAGGCTCCGAGCCACCGGCGCCCGTCGGGACCGTCCGAAGTGCGGTGCCTGCGACCACGCCCCAGCCCCTGCGCGGAGAAATGTCCGTACAAAGGCGACCTGGCGGTACCCTGCCGTTCCGCCTCCCGGAGCTCCCCGTCGTGCCGAAGCGACCACCGTGGTTGGTCATCACCGTGACCGGCGTTGCGGCCGCCGTCGCGGTCTCCGCGCTGCTGCTCCCCCGAACCTCGGAACTCCCCGGCATCGTGCGCGATCCTGCTCCGACGGTGCTCGGGCTGATCTTCGACGACGTCTGGGAACGCGAGCAGGCCGTCCCCGTCGATCTCGTCCCGGACCCAGGTGGCGTGACCGCGGCGTACTTCGGCTACCTGTCCTGCCCGGACATGTGTCCGCTGACCATGGGGGACCTACGACGTGCCCGGCAGCTCCTCGGTGACGAGCTGGCCGACCGGACCACGATCGCCTTCGTCACGCTCGACCCAGCGCGTGACGGCCCGGAGGAGCTGCAGCGCTACCTCGGGCTGTTCTTCGACCGTGGCGTTCTGGCCCTCACGGCACCCGACGTGGCGTCGCTGGAGGTGGCTGCTCAGCGGCTCGGTGTCCGCTACGAGCTCGAGGAGCCCGACCCCGACGACGGCCGCTACGAGGTGGCGCACTCGGCCATCACCTACGTGATCGATGACCAGGGGGTGGTGGTGCGTGAGCTGCCCTTCGGTACCACCCCCGAGGAGTACGCGACCGTGCTGCGCAGCGTGCTCGACGACCGCCGGCGCTGAACCCGCCCGGGCCGGTGCCGGCCCCACATCCAGAGGAGCTCCCCATGCCTCGCTTCCAACCGCTCGCGATCACCCTGCTCACCATCGCCCTGGTCCTGGCCGCCTGCGGTCGCGGGGAGGGCGAGCTCGAGGTGCTCGACGCCCGCAGCCGGATGTCCCCGATGCTCACCGGGGTCGGCGCCGTCTACCTCGATGTCAGCAACGACACCGAGGTGGACCACCAGTTGCTCGGCGCCACGGTCGACCCGAGCGTGGCCGCGAGGGTCGAGCTCCACGAGACCTTCGACGCCGACGCCGAGCACGAGGGCATGGGGGACGACGCCGGCGAGATGGACCCGATGGAGGACCAGGACGCATGGACGATGGCGGCGAGATGGATCAGGACGCCACGGCGCCGACCCCGGAGGGCTTCGCGATGATGGGCATGCGCGAGATCGAGGCCCTCGACATCCCCGCCGGCGAGACGGTGTCGCTGGTCCCGGGCGGGTACCACCTGATGCTGCTGGAGTTGGCCGACGATCTGGTGCCCGGCGAGACCTTCGAGCTGACGCTGACCTTCGCACCTGCCGGCGAGGTGTCCGTCACCGTCGAGGTGCGGGAGGACGTCTGACCCGGTGACCGCGACCACGGGACTGGACGTCGTCGAGGTGCTGCGCGGCACCAGCGCAGGGCCGTGGCTGGTGGCGGCCGGCGCCGTGGGCGGAGTGGCCGCCGTCGCCACGGTGGTCGCCGCCGTGGTCTGGTGGACGGACACGTGGCGGCCGGGTCCACGGCGGCCGGGTCCACGGCGGCCGGGTCCACGGTGGCCGGGTCCACGGTGGCCGGACGGCGGCGATCGGATGCGTCCGGCTGCCACCGACGGCGTCCTGGTCGTCGCCGGGCTGGCGCTGGCGGCCTCGCTGCTCGAGGCCGGGCTCCTGCTCGTCGACGGCGCCGAGCCGGCCGGACGTTGGCTGCTGGCGGTGCTGGCGAGGGTGCTGCTGCTGCTGGCACTCCTCTTCCTGCGCCGCACTGAGGCTGCGCCGCCGCTGCCAGGCGCGCTGCGTGGCGTGCTGGCCCTGCTGCTGCTGGTCACCGCCGGGCTCGGTGCCCCGACCACCGCCTCCGCAGGGCAGCTGGCATGGCCAGCGGCGCTGGTGGTCGCCACCGCGGTGCTGGTCCGGCTCGTGCTGACCGTCGCCGAGCGGCGCGCAGGCGCGCCACTCGCACTGCTCACGGTGCTCATGACCGCCGCCCTCGCCGTCCCGGCCGCGGTGTGGACCGCCCCGGACCCCGTCCCTCCCCACCACCAGGAGCGCGTGGTGGTCGACGGCCTCACCCTCGACCTGACCCTTGCGCCGGTCCGCCCGGGTACCAACGAGGCCCACCTCTACGCCTTCGACCGTGACGGGCGCCCCACGCCGGTCACCGACGTCCACCTCGCCGTCGACGAGGTGGACGGATCGACCCACCGGATGTTCGAGGTCAGCCCCGACCACCACCTGTCCTACGTCCTCGAGCTCCCCCCGAGCCCACCTTGGACGGTCGCTTTCACCCTGGTCGGCGACGACGGGCGTCACCGAGAGGCGACGCTCCACCTCACCGGCGACTGACCCCCAAGGAGCCTGCCGTGCCGGACGCCACCCGATCCGACGGACCCACGCCGTCGCCGCGACCGCGGTCACGATGGCAGTCGGCGGCACTGATGCTCCTGCTGCTCGCCGGGGTCGGTGCCGTCGGGCTCGCCGTGCGCTCGACGCTGGGCACCGAGGAGATCCGGGTCGAGGTGGCCACCGGCACCGCGGAGCGCATCGCCGCAGGTGAGGCGGTCGAGCTGCTCCCCCGCACCCTGGAGGTCCAGGTGGGCGACCGCCTGGAGATCGTCAACCACGACACCGCGACCCACGAGGTCGGCCCCTACGTCGTCGCACCGGGACAGACGTTGCGCCAGACCTTCACCACCGCCGGGGTCCTGGAAGGCGCCTGCACGCTGCACCCCAGCGGCGCCATCCGCATCGTGGTGCGCTGATCCTCCGCAGGGGACCGCCCACGGCGTGCGGCATCCCGGGAGCGCAGCAACCGCGAGGTAGCCTCACCGCGACCCGAGGACCCCTATGAGCGACGACGATCGCGCCGACGAGGAGCTGCTGGTGCGCGCCCGCGAGGGCGACGCGCCCGCCTTCGCCGCGCTGGTCCACCGTCACGCCGCGACGCTGCGCGCGGCAGCGATCGCGGCGTCCGGGGGTCCGTCGGGGGCTGCATCGGACACCGCGGAGCCCGCATCGGACACCGCATCGGACACCGCGTCGGACACCGCGTCGGCAGCCGCGGGCGTCACCGGGGACGGGGGTGCGGCCCTGGTGACCGTGCGACGCACCTTCCTCCGCGCGATGCGCCGTCTCGACCGGGCGGATCCCGCCGACGTCGAAGGCTGGCTCCTGGAGGTCCAGAGGACCCCGCTGGACGAGGACGCGGCAGCTCGCGCCGCCCCACTGGCCAGCGCGGAGCTCGATGAGCTGTGGCGGGAGCTCGCACCCCGCTGGCCCCGGGGCCGCCGCAAACGCCGCCTGCCGCGGTGGGTCGCCCAGGTCGCCCTCGTCCTCGTGCTCCTGGCGCTGGCCGTCGCCGTGCCCTACGCGCTGCTGATCACCGCCGTCGAGGAGGCGGATCTCGGACCGGACCCCATCGCCGAGGTCGTCGCCGTGCCCATCCCCGACGACCAGTTCGACCTGACCTTCGAGGACGCGCCCCAGGACGACACCGCCGAGGGCAGCGAGGGCGGCCTCGACCCCGACGCGGACACGGATCCCGACGCCGATGCCGACATCGATGCCGACACCGATGCCGACACCGATGCCGACACCGATGCCGACGCTGATGCTGACGGCGAGGAGCCGTGAGCACACACGACGGCTTGGACCCCGCCCAGTCGGGCCTCGGCGACATGGACATCGAGGCGTTCCGACGGCATGGCCACACCGTCGTGGACTGGATCGCCGACTACCTCGGTTCCATCGATGACCGCCCGGTGCTCAGCCGGCTGGCCCCTGGCGAGGTCCGCGACGCGCTGCCCCCGGCACCCCCCGACGACGCGGAGCCCTTCCCACGGATCATGGCGGACCTGGACCGCGTCATCCTCCCCGGGATCACCCACTGGAACCACCCGTCCTTCCACGCCTACTTCGCGATCACCGGCGCCGGTCCCGGGATCCTGGGCGAGGCGCTGACCGCCGCCCTGAACGTCAACGGCATGCTGTGGCGAACCTCTCCCTCCGCGACGGAGGTCGAGCAGTTGGTCGTGGACTGGCTGCGCCAGCTGCTCGGCATGGGGCCGTCCTGGTCCGGGCTGCTGACGGACGGCGCCTCCACCTCGACGTTGCTGGCCCTGGCAGCGGCTCGGGAACGCACCGACCTCGACGTCCGGCAGCGGGGACTGGCCGGCCGTCCCGATCTGCCGGCGCTGCGCGTCTACACCTCCGAGCAGGCGCACTCCTCGGTGGAGAAGGCGGCCATCGCGCTGGGTCTGGGGCGGGACGGGGTGCGCACGATCGCCGTCGACGATCGCTACCGGCTCCGGCCCGACGCGCTGGCCGCAGCCATCGAAGAGGACCTGCGTTTCGGGTTCCGACCGGTGGCGATCGTCGCCACGATCGGCACAACGGCGACCACCTCGGTGGATCCCCTGGAGGCGATCGCCGATGTCCGGGACGCGGCCGTCGCCGAGCTCGGCCATCCGATCTGGCTCCACGTGGACGGCGCGTACGGGGCGGCGCTCGCGATCTGCGAGGAACACCGGTCGCTGCTCGACGGCATCGAGCGTGCCGACTCGCTCGTCATGAACCCGCACAAGTGGCTGTTCACGCCCATCGACTGTTCGGTGCTGCTGCTGCGGGACAGCCAGGCCCTCTCGACGGCATTCGCCCTGGTGCCCGACTACCTCGCCACCGATGACGGCGAGGTGACCGACCTGATGGATCTCGGCGTCCAGTTGGGACGCCGGTTCCGGGCCCTGAAGCTGTGGATGACGCTGCGCTACTTCGGCGCCGATGGGCTGCGTCGTCGGCTCCGCGAGCACGTCCGGCAGGCCGCATGGGTCGCCGCCTGGGTCGAGCGCCATCCCGGCCTCGAACTGGTCCTGCGCCCGGAGATGTCGACGGTGGTGTTCCGGCTCCGGGTCCACGACGACGCTGCCGCCGGCCCCGAGGCACTGGCCGCGGCGGCCCAGGCAGCGGACGACCGCAGCCGTCAGCTCCTGCGGTGGTTGGACGCCGACGGGCGGATCCTGCTGTCCGGCACGGTGCTCGACGGCCGGCACGTGCTGCGGCTGGCGCTGGGCAACCTGCGGACCACGGACGCCCACCTCGAGCGGGCCTTCGCCGCGATCGATGACGCCCTGGCCGCGGTGCCCTCGCGCTGAGCTGTCCCGACCCGCCCACGGGTTGGGGAACCTCACCCCCGGTAACCGGGGCCAGCCGCACCCAACCCTGCGCCAACCCCCGACCCGCCCACGGGTTGGGGAACCTCACCCCCGGGAACCGGGGCCAGCCGCACCCAACCCTGCGCCAAGCCCGACCCGCCCACCAGCCACCCGGCAGTCAACACCGCCGCGGGGGCCAGGTCGCGACCTCAGCCGCCGAGCGCGGCGGCGACGACCTCCTGCGCCTCGGCCAGGATCTGCTCCAGGTGCTCCTCACTGCGCAGGCTCTCCGCGTAGACCTTGTAGACGTCCTCGGTCCCGCTCGGCCGCGCGGCGAACCAACCGTCGGCGGTGGTCACCTTCAGCCCGCCGATCGGGGCGTCGTTGCCGGGCGCCCGGGTCAGCGTCGCCGTGATCGGATCACCGGCCAACGTCGTCGCGGTCACGTCCTCCGGTGACAGCCCCGCGAGCACGGCCTTCTGCTCGCGGGTCGCCGGGGCGTCGATGCGCCGGTAGGCCGGCTTGCCGTGCCGGTCGGTGAGCTCGCCGTAGCGCACGCCGGGATCGCGGCCGTCGCGGGCGGTCATCTCCGCTGCCAGCAGGCAGGCGATGATCCCGTCCTTGTCGGTGGACCATACGGTGCCATCGAAGCGCAGGAAGGAGGCCCCCGCGCTCTCCTCCCCGCCGAAGGCCAGCGTCCCCTCCAACAGTCCCTCCACGAACCACTTGAACCCGACCGGCACCTCCACCAGGCGACGGTCCGCCGCCGCGACGACCCGGTCGATCAGGTTGGAGCTCACCAGCGTCTTGCCGACCCCCACCTCGGGGCCGAAGTCGCGGTCGGCGAGCAGGTGCTCGATCGCGACGGCGAGGTAGCCGTTGGGGTTCAGCAGGCCGCCACCGGGGGTCACGATCCCGTGCCGGTCCCCATCGGGATCGTTGCCGAAGGCCACGTCGAACCGGTCGGCCAGGGCGACCAACCCCGCCATCGCCGCGCTGGAGGAGCAGTCCATGCGGGTGCGGCCGTCGTGATCGGGGGGCATGAACGAGAAGGTGGGGTCCACGACCGGGTTGACGACCTCGAGGTCGAGGCCGAAACGCTCGCCGATCGCCCCCCAGTAGTCCACCGCGGCCCCACCCAGCGGGTCGGCGCCGAGCCTCAGCCCGCTGGCGGCGATGGCCTCCAGGTCCACGACCGCCGGCAGGTCGTCGAGGTAGCGGGGCAGGTAGGGGTGGCGGACCGCCGCGGCCCGCGCCTCCTCGAGCGAGACGCGGCGGATCTCGCCCGGCATCGCCATCAGCTCGTTGGCCTCACGCTCGATCCGGCCCGTGACGTCGGAGCCCGCCGGCCCCCCGTGGGGCGGGTTGTACTTGAACCCGCCGTCCTCGGGCGGGTTGTGCGACGGGGTCACCACGATCCCGTCGGCCAGCGCGTGGGGATGATCACGGTTGTGGTTCAGGATCGCATGCGAGATCACCGGGGTGGGTGTGTAACCGTCGGCGTCATCGATACGCACCTCGACGCCGTGGGCGGCCAACACCTCCAGTGCGGTGTCCATCGCCGGGCCGGACAGCGCGTGGGTATCGCGCCCGAGGTACAGCGGGCCCGTCACCCCCCGGGCGGCACGCTCACGACAGATCGCCTCGGTGGTCGCAAGGATGTGCAGCTCGTTGAAGGAGGTCCGCAGCGAGGAACCACGGTGGCCGGAGGTACCGAAGGCCACGCGCTGATCGGGATCGTCCGGATCGGGGACCTCATCGTGGTAGCGGCCCAGCAGGTCATCGACGTCGATCAGGTCCCGGCCATCGTCAGGCGTGGAGGTCGGGAAGGACGGGGACGTGGGTGTGTAGCTCATCAGGTCGGCTCATCCAGTGCGGCTGACCGCTCGGCCGCGTCGGGCGTGGAGAAGGTGGAGGGCGAGGTGGGGAGCGGGGTGGAGGACGGGGTGGAGGGCGAGGTGGAGCGCGGGGGGACCTCGGTGGCACCCGCGGTGTCGCTCGGCCGCCTCGCCGACGGCCGTCCCGTGGCATCGCACCTGCACGCTAGGGAGGTGCCATCGAGGTGGCAACGGCAGGTCAAGTGACCACGACCCTCACTCGCGCCGGGGCCCCAGCCGGCGTAGCGTGTGCACCCGACGTGCTCCCGGTTCCGGTCCGCCACCTTGACGGCTCCGGCGGGGGCTTGCCTGTCATGACCGATCGAGGACCCTGACCGTGAACGACACGACCGCACTCCACGCGGAGCTCGACCTCCTGGCCCGGAACCTACGCTGGTTCTACGACCACCCGACCCGAGCCCTGTTCCAGGACCTCGCGAACATGCTGGTGGGCGTCGATGGCCGCGACCCGATGGCCGTCCTCCACGCCCTGGACGACGGCGCGCTCGCCGCAGTGGCAGCCGAGCCCGAGTTGCGCCGCCGGATCGCCGACCTGGCGGCCGAGCTCCGGGACGAGGTCACAAGCGCCCCGGCGCTGGATCCCGGTCACCGCGTCGTCGCCTACCTGTCGGCGGAGTTCGCCCTGTGCGATCCGCTCAAGACCTACTCGGGCGGGCTCGGGGTGCTCGCTGGGGACCATCTGCGCTCGGCCTCGGACCTGGCGCTGCCGCTGGTGGCGGTCGGGCTCGCGTACCGGGACGGCTACTTCACCCAGACGGTGGATGGCACGGGGAACCAGATCTCCTCCCCCGCCCCCAACGACCTCGCCCGCTCCGCCGCCATCCCGGTGGTGGACGCGGCCGGCGAACGTCTGGTCGTGCAGGTCCCGATGGGCGACGGCGAGGTGGCCGTCCAGGCCTGGCGGCTGTCGGTGGGTCGGGTCCCGCTGATCCTGCTGGACACCGACATCGAGGGCCGGCCGGAGGGACACCGTGCGATCACCTGGCACCTGTACGGCGGCGACCGCGACACCAGGATCCGTCAGGAACTGGTGCTCGGCGTCGGTGGGGTGCGCATGCTCAAGGCCATGGGCATCGAGCCGTCGCTGTACCACCTGAACGAGGGGCACGCAGCCTTCGCCGCCCTGGAACGCCTCGGGGTGTACCGGCGGGCCGGCCAGGATCTCACGGCCGCGCTCGCCTCGGTCCGCGCCGAGCTGCACTTCACGACCCACACCCCCGTCCCGGCCGGGCACGACACCTTCGACCACGGTCTGGCGGCCTACCACCTCGGCCCGCTCAGCACCCACCTCGGCGTCCCCTTCGACCAGCTGTGGGGACTGGCGACGGGCCCGGGGTTCCCGGTGTGGAACCAGACGGTGCTGGGCCTGAAGCTCGCGGAGCGGACCAACGGTGTGGCACGGCTGCACGGCGAGGTGTCACGGTCGATGTTCGCCTCGTTGTGGCCGGACCGTGACACGGCCAACGTGCCGATCGATCACATCACCAACGGGGTCCACCCCACCTCCTGGACCGGTCCGGAGATCGCGGAGCTGCTCGACAGCTACGTCCCCGGGTGGCGGCGGGGGACCGACCCTGCGGCCTGGCAGGCGCTGCGCGCCCTCGACCCGGCGGTCCTGTGGGATGCCCGTCAGCGGGCGCGCACCCGCCTGCTGACAGCGGTCCAGTCCCGGCTGCAGTGGCGAGCCGAACGCACTGGGGTCTCGGCCGGCGGCGAGGGGCTCGACCCGCAGGCGCTGACCATCGGGTTCGCCCGTCGGTTCGCGACCTACAAGCGCGGCACCCTGATGCTGCGCGACATGGAGCGGCTCGGAGAGCTGCTGAGCGACACCGAACGTCCCACCCAGATCCTGGTGGCCGGCAAGGCGCACCCCGCCGACCGGGACGGCCAGGCGGTCCTGCGCCAGCTCGTGGAGGCCTCGGGCGACCCCCGGCTGGCGGGCAAGCTGGTCTTCATCGAGGGCTACGACCTCGAGCTCGGCGGCCTGCTCACCTCAGGGTGCGACGTGTGGCTGAACACGCCGTTGCGGCCGAAGGAGGCCTCCGGGACCTCGGGCATGAAGGCCGCGATGAACGGTGGCCTGAACCTGTCGGTCCTGGACGGGTGGTGGGACGAGGCGGTCAGCGACCAGGGGCGGCACGCCGAGGTCGGCATCGGCTGGTCGATCGGGGACCGGGCGCCGGTCACCGACGTCACCGAGCGCGACACCGCGGACGCTGCGGAGCTGTACCGACTGCTGGCCGACGAGGTCGTCCCGACCTTCTACGACCGCGACGACGCGGGCCTGCCGCAGCGGTGGCTCAAGATGGCCATCGACGCCATCGTGCTGCTGTCGCCGGTGTACTCGACCCATCGGATGCTCGGCGACTACGCCCGGCGGTACGGCGTCGAGG
>SL_8KL_010_SEDDRAFT_10002590_pt1 | contig 15180 bp, 11 predicted proteins | sample SodLakKL_010_SED_4_FD_11160 | JGI IMG/M metagenome (IMG submission 11160) | reverse complement strand
TCCCTGGCTCCAAAAGCGATGTTATTATAAAAGGTGTCATTAAAAAGAATGGGATCCTGATTGACATTGCCCATGAGCTGGCGGAGATCCTTTATGGCTATTTTTTTTATCGGAATGCCGTCGATGCGTATTTCTCCCTCTTCCACATCATAGAGGCGCGGGATCAGGTCTACGAGGGTGGATTTTCCTGCACCTGACTGACCTACCAATGCCACTTTCCGGCCTTTGCGTATCTCCAGGCTAATGTCTTTCAGCACATAAGCATCTTCGTAACGGAAACTAACCTGGTCAAATACGATGTCTTTGTCAAAATCCTTTTTAGACATGGCATCAGGAGCGTCCTTGATGCTTACTTCAGCCGTGAGCACCTGGTCTATCCTCTCTGCAGAGGCCAGCCCTTTTTGAATATTATACCAAGCCCTGGAAAAGTTTTTTGAGGGCTGGATGATCTGTGAGAAAATTCCGAGGTAACCGATAAATGCCTCCGGAGGTAATGTGGCATTGCCGGTGATCACCATCGAGCCGCCAAACACCAGAATGAATATCACGACCGTTGTACCCAGGAATTCACTTACCGGGGATGCCAGGTCCTGCCTGCGATATAGTTTGTTCATGATCCTTGCGTAGAGGCTGTTGAGGCTATGAAAGCGTTTTTGCATCTTGTCTTCTGCGTTGAAGGCTTTAACGATACGCAATCCCGTAAGGGTTTCCTCCATAACCGAGAGGATCATGCCCAGCTTGCTTTGGCCTTTTAACGCGGTAGGTTTTAGTGTTCTTGCTATTCGCCCGATGATAAAACCTGCTATGGGTAGCAATAAAAAAACAAAGAGGGTAAGGGTGGGGCTCATCAGCAAGAGCCAGGCCATGTAAACGATTACGGTGATGGGGTCACGGAAAGCTACAGACAGGGATTGCACGATGCCGATTTCGATCTGGTGCACATCATTGGTCATCCTGGAGATAATATCACCTTTGCGTCCTTGTGAATAATAAGCCAGGGGCAAGTCAAGGGTTTTTTGATAGATGTCGTTGCGGATGTCTTTAACCACACCATTACGCACTGGTGCCAGGTGGTATAACGCCAGGTAACGAAACCCATTTTTCATCAGGCTCGTAATCACCACGATCGAACTGATAAATATGAGGGAGGCCATCTCACCATATTGGGTGGTGAGGAGGTTCATGTAATAGTAAAAATTATTGATCAGTACCTCGAAGTCGAGCCTCATGGGCATGAGCTCATATGCTTCGTGATGTGATCGGAATAATAATCCCACAAAGGGAATGACCATGTTCAGGCTGAAAAGGCCAAAAATAACCGACAGCAGGTTAAATAAGACGTTGAGGGCGAGCCTTGTCCAGTATGGAATAATGTAGTTGACAATCTTCCTGAAGTTCTGCATCCCTTTTGCGTCTTGATTTGTATTTATTGTATTACTGCTTTTTTCCAGGCATGATGCCGGTGTAGTTAAAAGGTGTGATCTGCTTGAGGCGTGTTTTTTCTTTTCCGGGGATATCCAGACCATCTATAAAATGGTGAATATCCTCCTTTGAGACGGCTTTTCCTTTTCTTGTAAGGTCTTTGAGTGCCTCATACGGGTTCGGGTGTCCAAGGCTTCGCAGGATGCTTTGTATGGCTTCGGCAACCACCACCATGTTGTCTTCCAGATCCTGAATTATTTTGTTATCATGGAGGGATATTTTCCCAAGTCCTTTTATTGTGGCTTTTATGGTGATCAGCATGTGACTGACGGGCACACCTATATTGCGAAGCACCGTGGAGTCGCTGAGGTCTCTTTGCAGCCGGCTTACGGGCAGCTTTGCTGAGAGGTGTTCGAAAAGGGCGATCGCCAGACCTGCGTTACCTTCTGCGTTTTCAAAATCTATGGGGTTGACCTTATGTGGCATGGCTGATGAGCCCACCTCCCCGCTTTTGATTTTCTGTTTAAAGTAATCCATGGATATATATGACCAGCAGTCCCTGTCAAGGTCTATCATGATCGTGCATATTCTCTTCAGGCAATCGAAAAGGGCCGCCAGGCGGTCATAATGATCTATTTGCGTGGTGGTTTGTGATCTGACCAGCCCCAATTTGTTAACAAGCTTGTCGGCAAAGGCAGGCCAGTCAATATCCGGGAAGGTAACATGATGTGCATTAAAGTTACCTGTGGCACCGCCAAATTTTGCCGGATAGGGCATTTTTTTTAGNTCTTCGAGCTGATTCTGGATTCGTTCCCTGAACACCATAAACTCTTTGCCTACGGTAGTAGGGGACGCCGGCTGACCGTGTGTGCGTGCGAGCATGGGTGTGTCAAGCCATTTTTCTGACAGATCTTTAAGCTGATCAACCAATTCTTCAAGCGCAGGAATGATTACCTGCTCCAGAGCCTCCTTAATGGATAGCGGTACGGCCGTATTATTTATGTCCTGCGAGGTAAGCCCAAAATGCACCCACTCCTTATACTGGCCCAGGCCTTGAGCGTCAAACTTTTCCTTAATAAAATATTCTACGGCTTTTATGTCGTGGTTGGTTTCCTTTTCGATCTCCTTTACGCGCCGTGCATCCTCATGGGTAAAAGCGGTTGCTATGCCAAGTATCTGCTTTTTGGATGCCTCTGAAAGGTTCTTAAGCTGAGGAATGATATCTGCCAGGTTAAGCAGGTATTGGATTTCCATATACACCCGGTAGCGTATAAGGGCTTCCTCTGAGAAGAATTTTCGCAGCGGAGAAGTTTGTTTCTGATACCGTCCGTCGACCGGACTGATGTTCTGAAGTTTGTGCATGGCGTGTCAGCTTTTTTGCCTGCCTACTTCTTCCTGCGTTTTTTTTGCGCTTCCTGTTGTTTGGCGAGTTCTTCCATTCTTTGCTGCCACTTTGACTTTTTTCACGGGCTTTTTCTTATTAGCCTCTATTTTGGCGTGGAGCGCATCTTCATCAATTACTTTCTTGAACAGGAACATCTGTGCAAAAGTGATCACATTGGCCAGGAAGTAGTAGTAACTCAGGCCGGATGCAAAACTGTTAAATATGGCAAGCAGCATTACCGGCATGAAGTACATCATCATTTTCATTCCTGGCATCTGGCTGCTGGAGCTCATCATCTGGCTGTTCATCTTCGTATAAATGACCATCGACCCGGCCATCAGGAGTGTAAACAGACTCACGTGTTCGCCATAAAACGGGATGGTAAACGGAAGGTCAAGGATTGAATCATACGAAGACAGGTCATCCGCCCACAGGAAAGACTCCTGTCGCAACTCAATGGAAGCCGGGAAAAACCGGAAGAGGGCGATCAGTATGGGTAGCTGTAACAGCATGGGTATGCAGCCTGCCATCGGGTTTACGCCCGCCTTTTTGTAGAGTGCCATGGTAGCCTGTTGCTTTTTCATGGCATCCTCTTTATTGGGAAATTTCTTGGTCAGCTCCTCTATTTCCGGCTTCAGCAACCGCATTTTGGCCTGTGACATATAGGTTTTATAGGCAATAGGGAGCAGGACAATTTTGAGTAATATGGTAAGGATCAGAATAATGATCCCATAGTTGAAGTTGAAACCGTCAAGGAAGTTAAATACCGGGATGACGAGGATGCGGTTGATCCAGGAAGTCAGAAAAAAGCCCCATCCAAGTGGTATTTGTCTTTCGAGCTGAAGATCGTATTGGGTCAGTGTACGATACCTGTTGGGTCCAAGATACCATTTCATGTTATAGATGTTATCCTGGCGGGCATTAAACGGCAGCACGATAGATGCGGTCATGTTTTTCAGGAAGTCTTCTTCCTCTTCTCCAAGCATGGTGCTTGTTACATCAGCTTCTGCAAAACCTTCTTCTGAAATAAGCGTGGAGGAGAAGAATTGTTGTTTGAAAGAGATCCATCTAACCCTGGTGCTGAGTCGTTCAGAACCATCTCTCGTGGGCCTTATCCTGGATACATCATCGTTTGCATACTTGTAATATACGGTGGTGTTATTAAGTTCGTTCTCCCTGTTTTTCTCGCTTCTGGGCAGCTTAGCGCGCCAGTCAAGGTTAAGGTAAGTAAGGGATCTGTTGATGGCAGTATCTGTACCAATAAACCGTACATCAAAGTCAAGCATGTAGGCATCACCCTGGAGGGTGTATACAAACTCAATAAAGCTTGGGCTTTCATCCGTATGCTGATCTGTATAAGCACGCATGCTCAGGCGCTGCATTTCACTGCCTTCTGCCTTCAGCTGCTCTTGATCTGTGAGCGGCCGGTTGTTTACATAGGGGGAAAAGTACAGATTTTCGGTTGACACATTCCTGTCGTCGGAGAAGAAATGTATGGTAAAGCGCTCTTCCTCAAGACCTTTAATCAGTATGAGCGGTTCCTGATCCCATGTTTTATAGTCTGTGAGTTCGGCCTTATGGATGTGTCCGCCACGCGAGCTGATGTTAAGCCTCATCACCTCGTTCTCGATGATAAAGAAGTCCTCCTGGCCAATGGCGGCATTCGAAAAATGCCCCATGCGTTCACGTAACCGTTCTTGTTCCCCGGCATCAAGAAGCTCAGGGTCTTCTGTTTCGATGGCAGGCTCTGGCATGGTATCTACGGGCTGAATGGCTTCCTCTTCCGCTCTCTCTGCCTCCAGTGCCTCTATGCGTTCGCGTTCTGCTTCCCGCATTCTGCGTTCCGCGAGCTCCTCCTCACTGGGGGCCATCCACAGACTGTAACCGATAATGATTATGGCAATGAAAATCAGCCCGATGATGTTATCTCTGTTCATGTGTGAAAATTTTTGCGCCCTTACGCATCATCCGGCTATTACCGCTCGGCGCAGGGCAGAACTGCCTGAAGGGCAATACAATTACCCATTGTTTTTACGGCTGTCCGTTGTTTTTTCCGAGTGCAAAGATAATCGAAATGATTGAATTTTGGGCAGTAGTATTCTTCAGAAATTACTTCTGTTTTTTTGCTGCCTTCACAAAATGGATGAAAAGTGGGTGTGGCTTGTCTACCGTACTTTTATATTCGGGATGAAACTGCACGCCAATAAACCAGGGATGGCTCTTCAGTTCAATGATCTCCACAAGCCCGGATTCGGGATTTATTCCGGTGGCATGCATGCCTGCCTGCTCAAAACGATCCATGTAGAGGTTGTTAACCTCATAGCGATGGCGATGCCTTTCCGAGATGTTCTGCTGACCATATATTTCATGGACCCTGGACCCTTCCCGGAGGGTGCAGGGATAAGCCCCCAGGCGCATGGTGCCTCCCTTGATATGCACTTTTTTCTGGTCTTCCATAATGTCGATGATGGGGTGAGGTGTTCCGGGTTTCATCTCGGTAGAATGTGCCTCCGGGAGCCCGATCACATGGCGGGCAAATTCAATCATGGCGCATTGCATTCCGAGACATATGCCCAGAAATGGTATATTGCGCTCTCTGACATACGTAATGGCCATAATTTTTCCTTCAATGCCGCGATCACCAAATCCCGGTGCCACAATGACTCCTTTTAGTCCATCAAGTCGTTCATGCAGGTTGTCTTCGTCCAGCTGCTCTGACTGGATCAGCCGTAAATTAACCTTGCAGTTGTTCTCTGTGCCCGCATGGATCAGTGACTCTATAATGGATTTATATGCATCAATTAACTCCACATACTTGCCAACTAACCCGATGTCTATCGTGCTTTTGGGTGATTCAAGCCTCCGTATGAATTGCTCCCACTTTTTAAGGTTGGGTGCTTTGCGCGATGAAGCCTTCATCATTTTTAATACCACCTTGTCAAGCTTTTCTTCCTTCATCAGAAGAGGTACTTTATAAATGCTATTGGTGTCGATGCTTTCGATTACCGAGCTGGCNTCCACATTGCAAAAGAGCGCGATTTTGTTTCTCAAGGGGTCATTAAGAGGTTTCTCGGTGCGACAAACCAGGATGTCCGGCTGAACACCATACTCAAGCATCATTTTTACTGAATGTTGTGTGGGTTTGGTTTTCAGCTCCTTAGCTGCAGCAAGGTAGGGGATAAGGGTAAGGTGAATAACAAGGCTGTTGGATCCCATTACCCATTTAAGCTGACGAATGGCCTCGATGTANGGCAAAGACTCAATGTCGCCTACGGTGCCACCAATTTCCGTGATCACAAAATCGTATTCGTTGTTTTCGCCCAGAAGCTTAATCCTTTGCTTTATCTCATCCGTAATATGAGGTATCACCTGCACTGTTTCACCGAGATAATCACCCCGGCGCTCTTTTTCAATGACCGATTGATAAACTTTGCCTGTGGTCACATTATTGGCCTGTGATGTGTGAACATTAAGAAAGCGTTCGTAATGCCCCAGGTCAAGGTCAGTTTCGGCGCCATCCTCCGTAACATAGCATTCACCATGCTCGTAAGGGTTTAGTGTGCCCGGATCAATGTTAATATAGGGGTCAAGCTTCTGAATTGTTACGGAGTATCCCCTGGACTGCAGCAGCTTAGCCAGTGATGCAGATATGATGCCTTTTCCAAGGGAAGAGGTTACTCCACCTGTAACAAAAATAAACCTGGTGCTATCCGAGCCAGCCATAGAAACTCCTTTTTCCTGATAATCAATAATAATAAAAAATGCGAAAGTAAGAAAAGATATTGAAACTACCTCCAAACCTCAGACCTCAAACCTCTTGACATGGCTCGTTTCACCTGCCATTATTCAGACTTTGAAGAGTTATTATCCTGGTTGCCCATTTTGTAATTCTGCTGCTCAGTCTGACCAGGCCTGGAAACATTTTCTTCGCTTTGGGTTTTTATGGTCTTTTTTCTTTCAATGACTTCATCATCACCTTTTGTTACTTTTTCCTGGAGAACCACATCCTCTGTTTCGCTTTTTTCTTCATCTTCAGGGAAACCACAACCACCACCAGCTTTAATCAGGTAATAACCACCTGCAAGAGCTATCATAATCCCCGCAATACCCAGGAAGTCGATTCCCGAATGATCTTCAATATCCATCACAATCACCTTTCTGGCTATCGCAATAATGGCTACAAGCATCACCACTTCCACGTGTATTACGTGTTTGCGAAAGTATACTTTTATGGTATCAAGCAACTCAATGCCGATCACTACCAGGAGTACCACACCAAAGATATTCATCAGGTTGCCAAGGTTAAACAAAAGGTGCTCGTCGCTGCTGTTGTACACAGACATGGCGAGCACATAAGCCAACTCAATGGTAGCCAGTATAAGCAAAATTGACATCAGCACGATGAGCGTTTTGATGATAGTACGTTCAACAAGGCGTATAAACCTTTTCAATGCGGGTGGCGTGTGGTCAGTTTGTGGCATAGTGGCAGTATATTATATAATTGTTTACCATACTTTAAATACCGCACAAAAATACATAAACTTTTTTTGGCGGCATGAGCCAAATGCTGATAACTTTTGTGGGTATCTGCCCTTGATGGACGTCGCCGGCTTGCCATAAAGCAAAAGAAAAAAAGCCGGCATCTGTTTTTGATGCCGGCTTTTCAGCTACTTAAACCAATAAGTGTACTATAAGCGGATTGTCGCCTGAGGGTGTTACTTATACTAATTTAATTCAAATGGAAGCTTTTCTTCTTTTTCGGGTTTGCTGAGGCTTTTAATCAGCGCCTGAAACGCCTGGTGGTCTTCCGTATTTATCTGCTCGTGGTAGATCAGAGCCCTGAGAAACTCCGGAACATCTTCCTTGTTCTCTTGCTCTTCATAAAACTCCATTTGGAGCTTTTCGCCGCTTTTGGTTTCGAAAAAGAGTTTGTTTGCGCTGTACATGCTGTCACCTGCTGTTACAGCGCCTGCTGAAAATAAGAGTAATGCGGAAATAATGATCGTTTTCATAATGTCTGGATTTTTTTGGTTTTACAATATTTTGAAATATTTTGTGTCTGTTGTCAATTTGGCATTGGTTATGTTTTATTTATCAATGCCTTCACCTATATAGACAATTAAATATCTAAAATGTTCAATGTTGAATTAAAAAAACTTAAACAAAAGTGTTCATCAATTATTTACGGGGAATAAACGTCAACAATAAAGCAACCTGTATTGTTCATGCTTCTCTTTATTGTCCTGTGATAAAATAGCTACATTTGCCTTAAAAAGTTTTTCGGTGAAAATTTGATAATTGGATTATGCGACCTTATGAAAGTTTAAGGCGGTCCACCTTATTATTGGGAAGCACACTGACGGTTATGGCAGGAGCCATCATTTCGCCAGCTTTGCCAGAAATAAGCAGGGCTTTTGATCACCTGGCTGATCCGGAGCTGATGAGTAAGTTGATACTTACCTTGCCGGCATTATTTATTGCATTGCTGGCGCCTGTTGCCGGGTATTTTGTTGACTGGTCGGGTCGTAAAAAGGTATTGCTTTTTTCATTGCTTCTTTATGCCCTGGCTGGAACGACAGGTGCTTATCTTTCCAACATATATTTAATCCTTATTGGTCGTGCCATGCTGGGTATTGCGGTAGGTGCTCTGATGACCAGTATCATCACCCTTATTGGCGATTACTATGAAGGAAAGCAAAGAAGTACCTTCATGGGGTATCAGGCCGCTTTTGCTTCCACGGGTGGTCTGGTGTTCATATCCACCGGCGGTCTTCTTGCCGACATCCACTGGCGTTACCCTTTTTTGATCTATTCTTTATCCCTGGTCATCCTGGTCATGGCGATAATTTCTGTTTATGAGCCCCGAAGGATAAAGCCGGTGGGTGGTGTGAAACTATTAAGCATGGAGCTTTTAAGAAAGATCCCTTCACAGGTTCTCTGGGTATACGCCATTGCTTTCTTTTCCTTTGCCGTCTTTTACATGATACCGGTGCAACTCCCTTTTATGCTTAGTGCCCTGGAAGGGGTCAGCAATACACAGGTAGGGTTTGCCATAGCCTTCATGAATGTTACCGCCATTGTCATGGCTTTTAGTTATTCCAGAATAAAAAGACATATTGATTTTCCCTACATCATGGCGATGGTATACATTCTGGTAGCTTGTGGATATACCATTATCAGTTTCAGTGACTCTTATTGGATGATGGTAGCGGGAATCCTTACCGGCGGCTTGGGTTTTGGTATGCAAATGGCCAATATTAACCTTTGGTTGGTTAATCTTGCACCTGCCGAAGTCCGGGGGACCCTGGTCGGTTATCTTAACACCTGTATTTTTATGGGGATGTTTTTATCTCCTGTGTTGTTGCAACCTCTGGTAGCACTGACCACGCTATACCAGAGTTTTTTCCTCGTGGCATTGTTGCTTTTGCTACTGGCCCTGGTATTGTTTGCCACCGGTAAAAGGGGTTACTGGAAAGGTGCGGATTAAACTTAGCCTGGTTCAGAAATTCGAGCCATGCTATATGTATTATTCACCGGAAACACTGGCGTCCTGCATTTTATTTTTGCAGTACAGCCCTTATGCGGGTTATGCGGGATTCTTCAGCTTTTTTATGGTGGCTTTTGGGTCGCTGGCTTTAAAGATGGCGCTTCCTGCCACCAGGATGTCTGCGCCAGCCTCGAGTAGTGCTGCTGCATTACCTGTACCAACTCCGCCATCCACTTCAATGAACAGGTCCGGATTTAGGGCTGCTTTCATCTCTCTCAGGGCAGCAATTCGCCTGTAAGCGTTTTCGATAAAGTGCTGGCCGCCGAAGCCGGGGTTTACTGACATCAGTAACACAAACCCTACATCGGGCAATATGTCTCTGAGGAGCTCCACATGGGTATGCGGATTAATAACCACACCGGGCTTCATCTCCAGGTTATGTATTTGCTGGATGGTCCGGTGAAGGTGAGGGCAGGTTTCATAATGAACACTGAGCCAGTCAGCACCGGCATCTTTGAAATCACGGAGGTAATGATCAGGATTGCTGATCATAAGATGCACATCCAGTGGTTTTTCTGCCTGTGATTTGATTTGTTTTATGATGGAAAATCCAAAGGAGATATTCGGGACAAAGTGACCATCCATCACATCCACGTGAAAAAGATCTGCTTCGCTTTGGTTTACCATGTCGATCTCATCTTTCAACTGCAGGAAATTTGCAGACAGCAGGGAGGGAGCTACCAGGTGTGACATAACGGCTGATGATTTATGAAGTGGTTATCAGGGAATTATCCCAGGTAAGTTTTAAGGATTTTACATTTAGAGGTTTGCTTGAGGTGCCTTAGTGCCCGCTCTTTTATTTGCCTGGCTCTTTCTCTTGTCAGGTTAAGCTTTTCACCAATCTCTTCAAGCGTATGTGGTTGCAGGCCGTTAAGCCCAAAATAGTGCACAATTACATCTTCCTCTCTTTTGGGCAGGGTAGCAATTGTCCGTTCAATCTCATTTTTTAAAGAATCGTAAAGAAGGTTGTTTTCTGGGGTTTCAGACTCATTTTTGCTGGAAAGAACTTCATACATATCTGAAGATTCTTCGCCTTCAATTATTGGGGCATCCATGCTCAGATGCCTGCCACCATGACGGAGTGCTTCTTTTACATCCTCCAGGGTAAGGCCGAGTGCCTCAGCGATCTCATCGGGGTCTGGTTCCCGTTCATGCTTTTGTTCCAGTTCCCCGTAGGCCTTATTCACTTTGTTGATGGTGCCGATCTTATTTAGCGGAAGCCTTACGATGCGTGCCTGTTCCGCCAGCGCCTGGAGGATGGATTGCCGGATCCACCAGACGGCATAAGAGATAAACTTGAATCCTTTGGTTTCATCGAACCGCTCTGCAGCTTTTAACAGACCCAGGTTGCCTTCATTTATAAGGTCAGGCAAGCTGAGCCCTTGGTTTTGGTACTGTTTGGAAACGGAGACCACGAAGCGTAGATTTGCCTTGCATAGTTTTTCCAGGGCGGCCTTATCACCTTTTTTGATACGCTGGGCAAGAAGTACCTCTTCTTCAGAAGAAATCAGAGGGACTTTGGCGATTTCCTGCAAATACTTGTCCAGTGATGCGGTATCACGGTTGGTGACTTGTTTGACTATTTTAAGTTGTCTCACATTTGAAAAATTTGCTACGAATGTTATTTGTCGCGGGGCAGCAAAGCTTTTCTCGAAAGCTTTAGCTTTCCGGTTTTTTTATCTACATCCAGCAGTTTCACTTCAATTTCATCGCCAACTTCAAACCCGCTGTCTTCAACTTTATCCAGCCTTCTCCATTCAATCTCACTGATGTGAAGCAGGCCTTCCTTTCCGGGAAGGATTTCCACGAACATGCCAAAGGGTACAATGCTCTTGATCTTGCCCTGATATACCTGACCTATTTCCGGTACTGCGATAATGCCTTTGATGCGGTCTACCACATAATCGATCGATTTCTTGTTTTCCGATACGATATCTACTACTCCGTATTCACCTACTTCCTCAATGACGATCGTTGCACCACTTTCTTTCTGCAGTTCCTGGATTACTTTTCCACCAGGTCCGATGATTGCTCCTATGAATTCTTTGGGGACGGTAAGCTTGATAATGCGTGGCACATGAGGTTTATAATCTTCTCTCGGGCTGCTGATATCCTTTTCCATTTCATTCAGAATATGGAGGCGACCTTTGCGTGCTTGTGCGAGTGCTTCTTCGAGTACTTCATAACGAAGGCCATCGACTTTGATATCCATCTGGCATGCCGTTATACCGTCTTTTGTACCGGTTACTTTGAAGTCCATGTCTCCAAGGTGGTCTTCATCGCCCAGGATATCTGAGAGAATGGCGTATCTGTCACTTTCTGTATCTGCTATCATGCCCATGGCGATGCCCGACACGGGCTTGCTGATTTTTACACCGGCATCCATAAGCGCCATTGTGCCTGCACATACGGTGGCCATTGAAGACGAGCCATTCGACTCCAGGATGTCTGATACTATGCGGATGGTGTAAGGGTTGTCGTTGCCATNAGGCAGCACGGCTTTCAGTCCCCGCATGGCCAGGTTCCCATGGCCTATCTCCCTGCGGCTGGTGAAGCGCATCATCTTGGCCTCTCCGGTGCAAAATGGCGGGAAGTTGTAATGCAGAAGGAACTTGCTTTTTCCTTCTATTACGGCGCCATCTATTGTCTGCTCGTCGAGTTTTGTACCAAGGGTAACCGTTGTAAGCGACTGTGTCTCTCCACGTGTGAAGATTGCTGATCCGTGTGCTGCCGGCAGGTAATCCACCTCCGTCCATATGTCACGGATCTCATCAGGGTTACGGCCATCCAGGCGTTTTTGTGAATCGAGCACAAAGTCGCGAATGGCTTGCTTTTGAATTTCTCCAAAATAAGACTTGATGAGGTCGCCCTTTTCTTCGAGCCGTTCTTCATCCATTCCTTCTTTATATTGCTCAAGTACCTCGTTAAAGGATTCTTTGCGTTTTTGCTTATCGCTGATCTGCTGACTTGTGACATCGTAGAGCTTCTGATAGAGCTCTTTCTTCATCTCTTGCAGCAGTTCTTCGTCAGACTCCTTTGGCGGATATTCGCGCTTGGTTTGGGCCTTTTCCACTTCTGCTGCAAGGTCAAGCTGTGCCTGGCACTGGTCTTTGATGGCGCCATGTGCTGCTTTTACTGCTTCAAGCAGGTCAGCTTCGGAAACCTCCTGGGTTGCTCCTTCCACCATGACGATATTATCCAGGGTGCCAGCCACGATCAGGTCGATGTCTGCCGACTCCAGGGCGGTGATCCCCGGGTTGATTACAAATTGCCCGTCGATACGTGCAACCCTTACCTCTGAGATTGGCCCGTTGAAAGGGATGTCAGAAACAGCTATTGCTGATGATGCAGCAAAACCTGCCAGGGCATCCGGCAGCGTATCATCACCGGCTGATATCAATGAAATCAACACCTGGGTTTCTGCCATGTAATAGTCTGGGAACATGGGGCGTAAGGCCCTGTCAACCAGTCGTGAGATAAGTATTTCGTGTTCAGACGGACGCGCTTCCCTTTTGAAAAAGCCACCAGGAAAACGTCCGGCTGCCGCATATTTTTCTTGGTAATCAACAGAGAGAGGCAAAAACGATTGCCCTTCTTTAATTTCTGATTTGGCTACTACAGTAGCAAGGAGCATGGTGTCTCCCATGCTCAGCACAACTGAACCGTCAGCCTGCTTGGCAAGCTTACCTGTTTCAATGGTTATGGTCCTGCCATCACCAAGATCGATCGTCTTCTGAATTCCTTTTGGTTTACTCATCTTCAATTTCTCTTTTCTTCTTGTTAATATATAATTCAGTTAAATATTTAGATAAAAAAACAGGCAATTAACGAGTAATTGCCTGTCCCTTTCTAAATAATATTACTTTCTCAGGTTGAGCTTCTTAATGATAGCCCGGTAACGCTCAATGTCATTATCCTTAAGATAATTCAGCAGCTTTCTTCTTTTTCCAACCAATAACACCAATGAGCGCCTTGTGCCCAAATCTTTTTTGTTGGTTTTCAGGTGGTCGGTCAGGTGTTTGATCCGATGGGTGAATAAAGCAATCTGGCTTTCCGGGGAACCTGTAGCGGTTTCTTTCCCTCCATATTCTTTGAAGATATTCTTCTTGATCTCCGGGCTTAAATACATGTTTTGAAGCGTTTGTTTCTTTTATTCTAAATTCTTCTTTTACAGATTTGCAAAAGTACGAAGTATTTTGTGATTTACAAAATTACTTCAGCAAATATTTTCTCTTTTTTTTGCTATCGTGAAAGGAAGGAGGGCGACATGCGGATCATGGCAAACGCCCAGTGCGCATACTCGCCACTGTCGCCTCCGCTGATGACCTCCATGCTTTCGCTGCCAAATAGCGTGGAATATCCAAACAGGATTTGTGTAAATTCGTTGAAGCGATGTGTCAGCACCAGATCGATTTCTGTGCCCAGGTAGCTGTCAATGGCTTCACCTGTGAGGGGATCCGGGTAATCATTTTGTATGAAGAACAGGTGCAGGTCAGCTGAAAGAGTGGTGGTTTCGCTGATGTGATAACTGTTTTTAAGATAGGGGTTGATCAGCCCGGCATTTTGTGTGTGGTCAGGGAAGTTCGTGAAATAGTCCATAAAACCCTGCCGGGCATGTCCCACCCCATAGAGGTCATCGAAAGCGGTGAAGGTGTCTCCCTCATCTACCTGATCCATACCGGAAAAAATCTCCAGCCCCAGGGTGTTTTGCATGTATACTGTCATGCTTGCAGCGGCTTCCAGCATGACGTAAAAAGCATTGATGTTTTGGCCCCATGCGGTTTTCCCGAGCTGATACGAGGGATACAAGCGAAAGTTGAGGTTTGGTGTAACGTCATAAACCAGGTATGACGCGAGGGTGTACCTTAGGTTAAACTCATCAGCGTCGTCCGGATGTTCATAACCATCTGCAATAGCATGCAGCGAAGCATTCAGGTCGTCGGTAAGCTGTGTGTTGTACCAAATATAGTTTAGTGTTTTATAGTTGTTCAACGGATAATGGGTTTCAAAAAGCCGGTTGTCACTTTGGTTAAAGGCTGCTCCAACGTGCAAACGGCTTCCGCCCTCTGTGGTGTATCTGAACGTGAGTGCATCGTGCGTTCGACCGGTGAGTGCCCAGTCGTTAAAGGCCATCAGGCGCTGGGTGTCATATCGAAGCTCTTGCCGGCCAGCCTTTATACGAAGGTTTTCGCTGGGATCCAAGGCAATCCATGCTTCATATAAACCCAGGGATGAACGACCATCCATGGTGAGATATTCTCCCCAAAGGCGTGTGTCTTGCAAGGATATGCGTGTGCTGATCCGGCCCTCATGATCAAAAGCCAGCGATAAGCGGGTGCGCTGATTGATCTGGCCTGCGGGACTGTCATCCCCGGTGGGCATCATCCGGTAACCGTCGCGGAACTCCGCCCGGGGCCTGATCTCGCCCTCAAGTGTCAATTGCGCCCATGCTGAAGAGGTGTATCCCAATAGGATAAATAAAGTAATAACGTGCTTCATATCTTTATAATTTTACGATTGTTTGTTAGGTGTTTATTTTTTTTGGGCAAAAGTTCAAGACTTTAATGAGTTAAGGGGTAAAGGGCTATTGGTTGTTTCTGCAGGATCCGCAAAAAAGACAGATGGTTTCATAGGGCAAGCCTTGTTAGTAGAGTTTCATTGTATTCAAAGTTACAAATTATGATTTTTCTGAGCGGGACAAACTACGAAATTATGGCATTATTTGGGGGCAGGCATAAGGATATCTTTTTTATCTTTGGCCTTTTGCATAAACCTGCCTGGCTTCTTTATGAAAAAGTGGAAACAAAAAGCGATTGTTCAAAAAGCC
>SL_8KL_010_SEDDRAFT_10002588_pt1 | contig 15190 bp, 13 predicted proteins | sample SodLakKL_010_SED_4_FD_11160 | JGI IMG/M metagenome (IMG submission 11160) | reverse complement strand
GGCCGGCTTAGGCATGATACGGGCTCCTGAACCTCGGGCTCTGAAATCGAGTTTAACTCGCTGAGACAGTGTATGGATTCAGGTTGACACACAGGGTAGGGAAACGCTGATTTATCGGTGTTTCCTGGCGGCACACGGAAGTGACGCCAGAATCGACACCGTAGGTGGTTGATTCTGAAGCAAGCTGCAAATCACATTTGCAGCGAAGTGTGCGCTGAGAAAGCCGGGTTGGCTTTATTCAGCGCTTCCCTAGAAATTTCCGGCAGGCCGCAAGACCTTGGGCGCAGGAAGTTTTTCAATGTGGCCACCCCCTTCGTTTTCTTTCCAGCGGTCGTAGAAGTAGGTCGTAGCCTCGACAAAGCCCTCGACGCTGCCACAGTCGAACCGCCGACCCTTGAATCGGTAGGCCAACACCATGTTTTTCACAGCCTGGGCCTGCAGCGCATCGGTGATCTGGATCTCGCCGTTCCGTCCTGCCGGGGTGTTCCGGATCAGGTCAAATATGTCGGGCGTCAGCACATACCGGCCGATGATCGCGAGGTTCGACGGCGCCTCCTCCGGACTGGGCTTCTCCACCATGTCCGAAACCACGTAGACGCCATCCTCGAGTTCCGTGCCGGCGATGATCCCGTACTTGTGGGTCTCTTCAGGTGGCACCTCCTCGATGGCGACTACGCTACAGCGGTACTTGGCATAGATCTGCGCCATTTGCGCCAGGACCCCGATGCCGTCGCCGACGCAGAGGTCGTCGGCCAGGATGACGCCGAAGGGCTCGTTGCCCATCAGGTTCTCGCCCGCAAGGATGGCGTGTCCCAAGCCTTTCATCTCCGTCTGGCGCGTATACGAAAAAGCACATTCGGTGATGATGCGTCGTATGTCGGCAAGAGCGCTTTCTTTCGATGTCCCGTTGATCTGATGCTCCAACTCATAACTGACATCGAAATGATCCTCCAGCGCACGCTTGCCGCGACCTGTGACGATGCCGATCTTGGTCATGCCGGCCTGCATCGCCTCCTCGACGCCATATTGAATCAATGGCTTGTTGACGATCGGCAGCATCTCCTTCGGCATGGCCTTGGTGGCCGGGAGAAATCGGGTTCCGTATCCGGCTGCTGGAAACAGGCATTTCTTGATCATGGGAAGGGGGCTCTCGTCAGGTTCCTGTTGGACTCGGTTCTGTCCATGGGGCGATCACGGTGACTCGCTTCCGATGCGGCATCGGCTGCTCCTCTATGTTGATTGCGGCCCGCTCTGAGAAAACTTGACGTTCAAGCCCAGACCCAGCTTGTGGCTTCCACGCTGGCTCACCGCGAACAAGGCCGGCGGCCCCGACAGGCGTGGAACGTCCGCTTACCTCTGGCTGCGCATCTCGTCAGCAGATTCCATTATGTCCGGTCGATCTGCCGACCTTGGCCGCGAGTTCCCGTAAGGTCGCGCGTTGCCCCTCGTTCAAGCTGCCTGTGCAGTGATACCCAAGGAGAACTCCGTTAGCGAGTGGCGCGTCCTGCCAACTGAGAAATGGCAGGATGCTAATCAAGTGTTCGATGACGTCACGGTCTAACATGAGGCCAGAGGCGCTCGGCAGGGGGCGGTTGGCCAGGTTGGTCTGCATGATGTTCCTCTTTCTCTGAGTGTCCGTCAGTGAATCGTGGCCGTGATCGGTGAGGACAAGGGGCCATCTGTCCATGTGTCGGCACATGAGCGGCAAAGCTGTAGCGTGTTTCGGCGGATGGATTGGCCTGCATCCAGGGCCGATGGTTCGCCGTGTGCGCATCGGATGGCAGCTCTCCGCTGTCACCCCGGATCGACTCGTCGGAACGAGCATGAACGACCGTTTCTGGATGATGTCCTCGATTCAGCAACGGGGTTGCCATGATCCAACACGCGATCATGCGGAACTGGGGAGCAGGAGCTGGAATCGTGTTCCGTTGTGGCTACTGCTGCACAGGAGGATGGCATCCATGTCATCCGCAAGCCGCTTCACGATGCTCAGCCCCAGACCACGCGGCTCCGACCCTTTGGTCGATGCCCCAGGGGAGAACAGGTTCGCCATGATCTCTTGTGGGAGCCCGGGTCCGTCATCCTCGACGACCAACTCCGTGTAGCGACGACCACCGACGCTCACCGGGTGTTTCGTCGCAATACGAATGCGTCCCCCGCTCTCTAGAGCCTCGGCAGCATTCTTCAGCAGATTGGTGAGGATTTGCCGAATGGGGTCGGCGGCTTCGATTGTGGGCGGAACGTCTGGGCATAGTTCCACTTCGATGGCGATTCTTCGCGCAGCCCCCATCGACGCCGAGAATAGGTCGCTCACCTGACGCACGACGGCGTTTAGCGATTCGCCGTGCAGCCCCAACTCGCTCGGACGTTCGCTCATGCGCTTCAGGATTCGGCCGACGCGTTCGATCTCTTCCCGGATGATGCCGATTTCCTGCTGCGCATCGTGGCGCTCGCCCAGTTTGATGCGCAGCGTCGCCAGGTAGTTTTGAATGATGCTGAGGGGGTTGCTGGCCTCGTGAACCATTTCGCGGACACGCTGTTCCAGGTCGGCCGCCCCTGCGAGCCGAACCGGCGTCTCGTGTGCGATCGTCGCCCGGGCGATCTGCATCCCCAGAGTCCGGACGAACGCTGCCCTTTTTTCGATTCGTGGGAGCTCTCTTTGGGCAAGCCCTAGAACCAGAACCCCGAAGCTGGCGTCGCCTTTCGCCAATGGCTGACTCCAGAGGACCTCTGCCGAACAGATGCCAAGGATCTGCTGGTCGACGACCGACAGCCTGTCCCGGTCTCGCGAGTGCACTTGAACCGTGTGGCGGTTCATCAGCGCGTCCGTCACGAGACTGCGCCCCGCTTCCAGCCGCAGCACGAACGCGGGCTGTGTCTCCTCCCCGGTCCAGGCACGGAGGTGGGTGGCCTCCTCGTCGACCAGAAACAGCAGCGATTTCTCAACCCCGAGGGTCAGAGAGACCACCTTCTGCACGGTGGAGGGCTTGATCTGCGGCCCAACCTGAGCCAATTCCCCTCGCAGGTGCTCGAGTTGCTCCAGGTCCTGGAGCCTCTGGACGAGGGTGACCCGATCGTCGTCGGTGCAGCCTCCGGCGCTCTCGCCGCGGATGTCCATCTGAAGAGCGGACGCCACCCGGGCGATCTCCTCTCCGACCTGACGGCGCAACTCACGCGTCAGTCCCTCGTTCAGGCCGAATAACAGGTCCGCGGCCTCCAGGGCCGGTTCCGACACCGGATCACTGCTGGCCATCGCGTGCGCCAGGTGGGTCAGCTTCACCAGATGATGAGCGTCGCCAATCTTGCGTGCCGGCTCGAGATGGAAACGGACGGCGTCAATGAGAAACGGGTCCAACTCCCAACCTTCCAGAAGGGCGACACCGGCTGCGAGTTGTGTCGACCGCGGCTTCGAGACTTCGTCCGGATCGGCGTCGCCAAACGCTCCTTCCAGCAGTCGATCGTATTCGGATTCAACGGCGGTGAGCCGGACGAGGCGTCCAGCGTCCGTGAACAACCCGGCAAGGTAGGCGTCTTCCGGGCGCCGGTAACCCGTGAGGACTGCCAGGGCTTTGCCGAGGCTGGCCGTGGTCAGGGCCCTGCGCCAGATCTCGTTGAGGAACTTCTGTCTGCGCGGGCTGAACTGCTCGAACACCTGCTGCATGGCCGCCGTGATTACCAGGGCCTTGACTGCAGACAGCCCGAGCGTCCGGATGGCCTGTTCGACGGATTCGAAACGGCTGGATTCGCCAGAACTCGCGCGCGCGGCCGCGATAACGCGAGTGGTCAGACCAATATCCTGCAGAATGATTCTTCCCAGCGCGCTCGGATCCGCGCTTTCGTCCTGCAGCACATCGAGGATGCGTACGAGCACCCGAGGAAGACTTGGAAGCGCGTCCATGATCCCCCCTGCCTGGGTGGCGATAGACTCCAACTTCCGTGGCCACTGACCAATGCGCGGCCCCTCCACCCACGCATCCGGCGATTAATGCCCAAATCCTTATGATTTGCTTGGGGCGGCGCACCTCAAACGACCGCGCTCATGAGGCCGATGGGCTTCTCGATACAGGTCTACCCGAAACCGCCATGACGACGCCAAAGCGATCGCGGGCTGCGAGCACGGTTGCATGCACGGTTTCGCCATTACGGCAGATCGGGGTGACCTAAGCAATATACACAAGGATCCATATTTCTGGGTTCCGAATTCTTCTGAAGGAGGTGCGCCACGTTCGTGGGGGAGCCACGATAGATTCAGGTCACGTTGCGGCAATTCAGGCCACCCTTCTCACCACCGACATCGAATCGCAAGAAACGGTGAACGTCACGTGACTGAGCGCTTCCGGACACTCACCGATACGAGTCGACTGCCCGCTCCGGGTCGATACCGCCCCGTAGCGGGTGGCTATTCCGGCACTTGCCCGCCTTGCTCCGACACTTCTGGCTGTGCTCCATAGGCACCGAACCTCCCGTATGGCCTACTAGCGTCCTGTCACACGTCTAATGGCGTCTTCAGCGCGGGCGAGCGCGCTGCTACGCGTGCAGCGGACACATGGACCTGCCATTGGTTATCATTGGGGTGTTGCTGATTGCGAGCCTCGCCGCTTTTTTCACCGAGCTGCTCCCCTATCCAATCGGCTGGATCATCCTCGGCGCGGCCTTCATCGGGCGATGGCTCTTCCTGAGGTCCCGTTGAAGACCTGCCACTGCTCCGCGGAATGGGGACGTTGCGAATGACCCGCAAGCTATCGAGATTGGCCCCCCTGTTGTTCGTTGTCCTCTGTGCCTGCAGCGCGCTGCCGGACAAGGGTTCCGTGGCCGGCGAGAACGCCCTGGCGGTCGGGGATGGGACGGCGCTCGATCGTATCGTGGGTGAAGCGGAAGACGCGAATCCGGGGCGGTCCGGATTCCGCCTCGTCGGCGAAGGCCCCGAAGCCCTGGCCGTGCGCCTGCACACCGCTGAACTCGCTGAACGCAGCATCGATGTGCAGACCTACATCTGGAATGCCGACCTCACGGGACTCTTTCTCGTGCATACCCTGATCGCGGCGGCGGACCGTGGCGTGCGGGTGCGACTGCTGCTGGATGACCTCGACGCACGCGCCAATAACTATGCCCTGGCCGCGCTGGATCAGCATCCCAACGTCTCGGTGCGGCTGTTCAACCCCGTGGTCTCGCGACAAGGGGCGCTGCCGCTGGTCGGCGAATGGATAACCCATGGCCGCCGCCTGAACCGGCGTATGCACAACAAGATGTGGATCGTCGATAACCGGATCGCGATCGGCGGGGGGCGCAATCTGGGCAATGAATACTTCGGTGCCAGCGACGAGGCCAATTTCGTCGATCTGGACCTGGCCATGGTGGGGCCCGTGGTGCGGAAAGTGTCGGTATCCTTCGACAAGTACTGGAATGCCGGCGCCGCCTACCCCGTTGCCCTCCTGAACGCCGGGTCCATCAACGCAGACGCGTTGCAGGATCTCCGTGAGCACCTCGTCGAGACGTCAACGGACGCCCGGAGCAGCGAGTACGCCAGCGCGTTGCGTGGCGACAACGCGGTCCAACGCCTGATCCAGGGGGACTGGTCCCTGGAATGGACCGATGACTACCGGTTTGTTTCCGATGATCCGGACAAGGTCTTCCGGGACCCGTCACCCGGAGTCTCCAACGTCTTGGCTGCCCTCGTTCCGGCCCTCGATGCCGCCGAGGACTCCATCCGGATCGTTTCCCCGTACTTCGTACCCGGCCCGGGCGGTACTGACTATCTGGTCGGCCATGGCGGACGGATCGCGGACGTGCGCATTCTGACCAATTCACTGGCGGCGAATGATGTCGTGGCAGTGCACGGCGGGTACTCGAAGTACCGTGCGGACCTGCTCCGCGGCGGTGTGCAGTTGTGGGAGCTGAAGCCCGTTCCGGGGGTGGACGCGAGCTGGTTCGGTTCGAGCGGGGCCAGTCTGCACACGAAGGCGCTTTCGATGGACGGCAACCGACTGTTCGTCGGCAGCTACAACCTCGATCCGCGTTCCACCTCGCTGAATTGCGAACAAGGGGTGCTGGTGCGTAGCGAGATCCTGACCGCTGAATTCGAAAAACTGTTTGCCGCGCAGGCTTCGGGGGATCGCGCCTGGAAGGTCACCCTGGACGAGGGCGGGCTGCGCTGGAGTGACGGCAGCGAGCAATTCGAACGCGATCCCGAGGCCTCTGCCGGAAAGCGCTTCATGGCATGGCTGACGCGCTTGCTCCCGGTGGAACCGCAGCTTTGAGGGGCAACTGATTGTCCACGGATGGAGGTGGGAACGAGCGACCCCTCCCGCCCGAAATCCCGTTGAATTCGCTCATCGCCCGTCGCCATAGCGTCCCCGCCCGCGCCATATCCACGCCATTTCAGGCGGGCGGCCAGCGGGTCTCCTGCCGTATGCCTCCAGGGAACAGTCTCCGGGGTTGCGTGAGGACGATGGCGGCAGCCGAACAGCGCTCCAGGCGGCGCCCGGGTTTCGGGTAACGGGCAGGGTGCGCCGGTTTCGTGTTTTGTCGTCAGGTTAGCGAGGACCTTCTGAATCATGACCGGATCTTCTATATGGAAAGCTTTCCATAAGGGTCGACAAGGGACAGCGATCGGCAGGCCGCGGCCGAGACCCGCGATCCGCCTTAGGGATCGCAGCGTCCGGAAGCTGGCCCAGCACGGGCGGTCTCGGCGTTGGCCCGGACATCAACCCCGGCCCACTTCACCCTGGGCCAGGACATACGGGGAGGGAGTGGTGCAGACGGGCAGGGGGGGCGGAAACCGCCCATTTTGGTACCTAAAGTGGTACCTAAATGCCGAAAAAGAAAAAGGGTCAGCGGAATTTTCCAGCTAACCCTTTGTTTTTACTGGTAGGCGCGATTGGACTCGAACCAACGACCCCCACCATGTCAAGGTGGTGCTCTAACCAGCTGAGCTACGCGCCTGTCGCGTTCGAAGCGCGTATTGTACAGCCTTGTCCAGGACTGTCAAAAAGATTTCAAGCCATTGAAATTCAGAGCATCGCCCCGGATGCTAGGCAGAGCAGGAAATCCCTGCCTCTTGCCAGTAACGGGCCGTCGCACATGCAGAACCTTCCTTCGATCGTGGACATCTCCCAGGCCATCCAGCTATCCGTCGCACCGGTATTTCTTCTGGTCGGCATCGCGGGATTCATCAATGCCTTCGTTTCGCGACTGTCACGGGTGGTGGATCGAAGCCGGCATCTCGAGGGCCTGCTCCAGGAGGCCGACGGCGAAGCCCGGGAGGACGCCCTCCGGGAGCTCTGCATACTCGATCGGCGCGCTCGGCTCGTCTACGTCGGTATCACGCTGGGCATCGCCACCGCGCTGCTGGTCTGCATACTGATCGTGACCATGTTCGTGGAGGCGTTTCTGGGAGCCAATCACGCCCTTCTGGTTGGCGGCCTGTTCGTCACTGCGATGCTCTCACTGATCGGGACTCTGGTCGCCTTCCTGCGCGAGGTCTTTCTGGCCGTCACCAGCCTCACGGTCGGGCGGTCGCGAAAACTGTCAGTCGACCCGGAGTGCTGACCGGCCTGAAGGCGGCAGCACTCCATATTCCTTGCACTCACGCTGCGCTCCGACCTATGCTTCAGTTGGCGAAAACGCCGATTCGGGGAGGGGTTTTTTATGGAATACGGGGACGTGATCGTCTGGCTGACCGGCGCCGCACTTGGGGCCTCCGTGCTGGTTATTATCGGACTCCTTGTCTTTCTGGTCTTCAAGGCCATGCAGAAGCCCCCCACCTGACCCGCAGACGCCACCCGCCTGCGCTGGCCGTCACCACGGGACCTCGGCGGCAGGACCGGCACCTGAACAGTCCCGGTGAACAGCCCCGGGGCGGGTCCGTACCGAACGGGTCGGGCGCGCATCGCGTATTCCGGGGCACCCGCCGGCTCCCGATGAACTTTCTCTGGCCCACGGGAATCCCAAGCCCATTGCCTGCCTCCCGGAGCCAACGATGAAAGGTCTCAGTTGCCGACGGCCCGCCGTCCTCTGCGCAACCCTGCTTCTGGCCACCCTGCTGTCGGCAACCGCCGGCGCTGACTGCATCACACCCGGTGAATGGCGCGACACCTCCGGTCAGCGCCTGACCGCCGATCACCTCTTCGAGGATTTTGCCCAGGCCGATGTGGTACTGCTCGGCGAGCGCCACGACCGCATGGAGCACCATCGCTGGCAGGTCCACACGCTGGCCGCGTTGCACGCCCACCGACCCGACATGGTCATCGGCCTCGAGATGCTGCCGCGCGAGGCGCAGCCAGCACTTGATTCGTGGGTTGCCGGCGAGGTCGAGGAGAGCGCCTTCCTCGAACAAAGCGACTGGGAGCGGGTCTGGGGCTTCGATGCCCGACTCTATCTGCCGATCCTGCACTTCGCGCGCATGCACCGCATTCCGCTGCGGGCAATCAATCTCGAACGGCCGCTGATCGGGCGGATCATGAGCGAAGGCTGGGAGGCCGTCCCGCCGGAGGAGCGCTACCACATCTCCCCGCCAGCACCGGCGAGTGAGGGCTACCGAGACTATCTTGGGGACGTGTTCGAGGATCACCCAACCGGGGCCGATCACGACAGTGGACTCGACCGCTTCGTATCCGGGCAGTTGATCTGGGATCGGGCGATGGCCGCGGGTCTCGCGGAAGCCACAGCCCCCGGTCGCCTTGTCGTGGGTCTGATGGGCCAGGGCCATCTCGAATACGGGTACGGAGTGCCGCATCAACTGCGTGATCTCGGAATCACCGACGCGCGCGTCCTGCTTCCCTGGGAGATCGACCCGGCCTGCAAGGGACCCGAACCGGGCGTGGCCGATGCCGTCTTCGCGCTCGCGGGCGGCGACCGCTACGAGTTGCCCCGTCCCCTGCTGCTTGGCGTGCGGATCGCGGACGACCCGGCGGGAGTGCGGGTTCAGTCCGTGATGCAGGACTCTGTGGCTGCCTCGACCGGTCTGAAGGCCGACGACGTGATCACTAGCGCATCCGGGGTCGAAACTCAGGTGCCGGGTGATCTTCAGGCCGTGGTCCGCCGCCAGCAGCCGGGCAACGTGATGCCTCTAACGATCCTGCGAGACGATGACGAGATCGAGCTGCTCGCCCGTTTCCCCGCGATCGAGGACTGAATCCGTGTTCAAAGACCCGCATTCCGAGACACTGCTCCGACGGATCGCATTCGGGATACTGCTGCTCCTTCCCCTTGGAGTGGCGGCCGATCCGCTCTGGAAGATGAGTCTCGAGCTGGACCCGGCCGCCGGCACACTGACGGGCGAGCTGCAGCTGCCGCTGACGGCGGGGTCCCATTCTTTCACGCTCCTGGAGGATCTCGAGGTCACTGCGATCGAAGCTGCTCATGGCACCCTCGAGGCCGTTCCGGTTGAGCCGGGTCAATACCGCGTCGATGTGCCGGCAGAGGCGTCCGGCGAAATCCGGCTGCACTGGAGCGGCGAATTGCCTGCGGCAGACCCAATGCGCAGTCGACTCTTTCTCACAGCAGAAGGCGGTTTCCTGCCCGAAGGCGCCGGGTGGTACCCACGCTTCGAACAGGAGGCTTTCGCGTTGCATCTCAAGGGCCGTACGCCTGAGGGTCAGCGTTTCGTTGCCACCGGCTCACTTTCTGGTTCGCCGGTCAACGACAACCATGGCTACACCGCCGTGTACGAGCACCCCGGCACTGATGCGATTGTCGTGGCCACGGGTCCGTGGGCGATGCGCGAACGGCTCGTGAACGGTATCCAGGTGCGCACACTGTTCCCGCCGGAGCTGGACCAGGCACACGCCGAAACCTACCTCGACCACACCGCCGACTATCTGCCGCTATTCGCGGATCGTGCCGGTCCCTATCCCTATCAGAGCTTCACCATTGCGGCCTCGCCGATGCCGGTGGGCTTTGCGTTTCCCGGTTTCACCCTGCTCGGCGAACGCGTGATCCCTCTGCCATTCATCCCGCGGACGTCACTGGCGCACGAACTGATGCACAACTGGTGGGGGACGGGCGTGCGCATCGACTACGACAGCGGCAATTGGTCCGAGGGACTGACCACCTACATGGCCGATTACTATCTGGACGAGCAGCGGGGCGAAGCGGCCAATACACGTCATCGCTGGCTGCTGGACCTGGCCTGGCTGCCCGGAGAACTCGACCGCCCGCTGGTCACCTTCAGGAGCGGCAACCAGGGCGCCAACCGCATCGTCGGCTACAACCGCGGGGCGATGCTGTTCCGCATGCTCGAGGAGCGCATCGGGACCGAGGCCTTCGAGACGGGCGCACACCTGCTGAATGAACGCCATATGTTTACGGTGGCTAGCTGGGACGACGTCATCCGCGCCTTCAGCGATGCGGCCGACGAGGAGCTGGGAGGCTTCTTCGAACCGTGGCTCGAGCGTCCCCGTTTGCCCGAGCTGGCGCTTGATTCCGTCGCGGCACGCGAGGAACAGGACCGCTGGGTGGTCAGCGGAAGCCTCGAACAGGCCCAGGACGAGGCCCCGTGGCCGCTGCGCGTGCCATTGAAGATCGAGACCGAATCGAGCGTCGAGCGACACGTGGTCGCGCTGAACGATCGGCGCACCGACTTCGAGGTCGGGCTTCGGGAAAGACCCGTCGCGCTCGCCGCCGATCCGAATCACGAGGTGTTGCGGCGCCTGCCGGACCCGCCCCCGATCCTGCGCGCAGTGAGTCTGGATCCCGACACCCGGCTCATCACAACGCAGGATGGGCTGGAACCCTTCGCCCGCGCAATACTGGGGTTTGCGCCCGAGCGGGCCGAAGACTTCGATCCGGATGCTCCCCTGCTGGTGATGGGCAGCACGTCGGATGTCATCCGCTGGCTGGATCGGGCCGGAGCGCCCCGACCACCCGATGATCTCGAACAGCGCGGGCATGCCCGGATGTGGACGCTGCCGGGCACCCGCACGGCGGTTGTCAGTACGGATGATGCGACCGGCCTGCGCAATATCGCCGGGGCACTGCGCCATCACGGTCACCGAAGCTACCTGGTTCAGGACGCCGATGGACGCACCGAGGATGCAGGGGTGTGGGAGAGAGAGACCGATCCGTTGCGGGTCGAGCTTGCACCCGCGCAGGAAGCGATGCGCTGAATGGCAGGCCGGCTGCCGGCCTGCATCCCTGTCGCTTTCCACCGGAAACGGCCGGGATGCGCCCCATTGGCGGTCAAGGCTGGCCCTTGACCGGGTCGACCCCGAACAGGACTTTCTCGGAGCGGACCACGCCCGATATCACCCGCGCCGCGAGCAGCTCCCGCTGCGATGGATACCACGCGTCACCGTGCTCCGCCTGGAAGAGGCGGCCCAGAAACGCCGGATTGACGCCCTGGCTGCGGAAGTGCTGCAGATCCCGCTGCTGCTCCAGCCACATGTCGGAATAGGGCTCCAGTCCCCCGAACGGGACCGCGTACTGATGGAACCCGAGCCGCGCCTCGTCCGCAAGAAAGCGGTTGCGCCCGGAGATGAAGGCGGTCGCGCAGGCGGAATGGCACCCCTCGAAGGAGTAGGTGTCCAGCCGGTGTTCCCCGATGACCCCCGCCAGCGCGCGCCCCGAGGCGATCCAGCCGCCGGGACTGTCGAGGATGATCGCCTGTACCTCGGGTCCCGAGGCAAGCGCCCTGCGAACATCCCGCGCCACGCGATAGCCGAGGTACCCCTCGAGATGAAGCAGTGACCCATCGCCGACACGCTGCAGCGAGTAGTCCGCGTACCGGTCCGGTCCGAACGCGATGGTGCCGATATCCCGATAGACCGCGGAGGCGCCCACGGCGGTGAGTGTGGTGCCGACCAGACTGAGCACGAGCACGGCTCGGCTGGCGAGCGGCCAGAGACGCCGGTTGCGTCCCGCAAGCCAGCGGCCCGCGGAGCGCCAGACTCCGACGATCTGCCAGGGGTAGATCACACCGTACACAAAACCGACGTGCAGCAGCGCCATGCGCGCCATGAAGCGCGGATCGTCATCCAGCGACATCGACAACAGCACGTGCTCCACGCCCGGACGCAGCGCGAGCAGCAACAGGTTCAAGGCGACAAAGTTGACCCAGAATGCAATCGGCAGGCTCAGCTCGCCGCGCCAGTGTCGGACCACGTAACTCACGTTTCCCTCTTTGCGCACGGTCGCGCACGCTGGCGGTCTCCACCAACGCAGCCGACCGCTGCCTGGCGCAAGCCCGCGGCGCTGCTGTACCGGGCAGCGCGTCACCGCTTATCATCTTCCCGCCCTGATTCAACGCGTGCAATTTACGTGAAGGTCCCGTGCGGGATGCGGGGCGCAAGACCACGCGGGAGACGCCATGAACTGGAAGACGGATTACCGCTCGTTCTATTACGCAAGCGCGCCGGAACCGGAGGACCCCGACCTCGACCCGGCCCGGACCGCCCTGTTGTGCATTGACGTTCAGGACTACGGTCTGGACCTGCCCGAGGATCCCGATCAGCGGGCGCTTTGGGAACCCTTCCAGCTGCGGATGCGGCAGACGGTTCTGCCGAATCTGCGCGCCCTGCAGGATGCGTTCAGGGGCAAGGGCATGGACGTACTGCACGCACGCATCGCCTGCCTGCTGGAAGACGGACGCGACCGCTCGCTAAGCCAGAAGAAGCCGGGATGGAACAACCTGCTGATGCCGCTCGATTCGCAGGCCTCGCAGATCGCCCCTGAGGTCGCACCGGCGGAGGACGAAATCGTGGTCACGAAGACCACCGACAGCGCGCTCACCGGGACCAGCCTTCGACTGACCCTGCACAACATGGGCATCCGCAACGTCGTGGTCGCAGGCATCTACACCGACCAGTGTATCTCCTCCACCGTCCGCAGCCTCGCGGACGAGAGCTTCAACGTGCTCGTGATCGAGGACTGCTGTGCTGCCGGCACCATGGAACTGCACCGGCACGAGCTCGAGGTGATCAACATGATCTATTGTCACGTGATGTCGAGCCAAGAACTGGCCGGGTTTCTCGACCTGGCGCTCTGACGCACTCTTGTGCAGTGCACGAAAAACTGGATTACACTCCCACCCTGGGTACACCCCTGCTGGACTTCAGAACGCACGAGGCGCGAGGAGCCCTATGACTTCCAAGACCGTAACGCTTACCGACAACAGCACAGGCAAGTCCATCGAGCTCCCCGTGAACGTGGGCAGCCATGGGCCCGACTGCATTGACATCCGATCGCTGTACAAGGAACTCGGCTACTTCACCTACGATCCGGGATTCCTGTCCACCGCCAGCTGCAGCAGTGCCCTGACCTTCATCGACGGGGACAAGGGCACCCTGCTCTACCGCGGCTACCCGATCGAGCAGCTCGCGGAACACAGTACCTACCTCGAGGTGTGTTACCTCCTGCTGAACGGCGAACTGCCGTCGTCGGACGAGCTGCACGGCTTCTCGCAGATCATGAAGGAACACTCGATGCTGCACGAGGCAGTTCGGGGCTTCTACGACGGGTTCCGCCACGATGCCCACCCGATGGCCATCATGGTCGGCGTCGTCGGCGCGCTGTCCGCGTTCTATCACGACTCCAGCGACGTGCATAACCCGGAGCACCGCAAGATCGCGGCGCACCGGCTGATCTCGAAGATGCCCACGATCGCCGCCTGGTCCTACAAGTACGCGAACGGCCAGCCGTTCATGTATCCGAAGAACCGGCTGTCCTACACCGGTAACTTCCTCGCGATGATGTTCGGTGTCCCCACCGCCACCTATGAGCCCGATCCCATCTTCGTGCGGGCACTGGACCTGATCCTGGTCCTGCACGCCGACCACGAACAGAACGCCTCCACCTCAACGGTGCGCCTGTCCGGCAGTTCGGAGGCCAACCCGTTCGCGGCGATTTCCGCCGGTATTGCCTCGCTCTGGGGCCCGCTGCACGGCGGCGCGAACGAGAAGGTCGTGATGATGCTCGAGGACATCGTGCACAGCGGCAAGAAGGTCGAGGACTTCGTTGCCCGGGCCAAGGACAAGGACGACCCGTTCCGGCTGATGGGCTTCGGCCACCGTGTGTACAAGAACTACGACCCGCGCGCGACGATTATCCGCGAGACCGCGCACAAGCTCCTTTCGGAGATCGGCGGCGGCGCCAACCAGCCGCTTTTCGACGTCGCGATGAAGCTCGAGGAGATCGCGATGAACGACGACTACTTCGTCGAGCGCAAGCTCTATCCGAATGTCGACTTTTACTCCGGAATCATCCTGCGCGCGATGGGAATTCCGCTGAACATGTTCACCGTCATCTTCGCGCTGGCCCGCACGGTCGGGTGGATCTCGCACTGGAACGAGATGATGCAGGATCCCGAGTCGCGCATCGGGCGGCCGCGACAGCTCTACACCGGGCACCAGGCCCGCGATTACATCCGGATCGAGGACCGCTGAGGCATCCACGCAAGGCGTCCGGTTTCCCTTGCACTGCAGTGCGGGACCAGCGTAGATTAGGGCAACCTAATATTCAACGGAGAACCGAAGATGAGCATCGATCAAATGGTACTTGCCGGCGCCGGCATCGTCGTATTGCTCAGCGCCCTGCTCGCCTGGCTCGTCAGCCCGGCGTGGCTCCTGCTCACCGCTTTCGTGGGCATCAACCTCGTGCAGTCGGCCTTTACCGGCTTCTGCCCGCTGGCGATCATCCTGAAGAAGGTGGGCGTCAACCCGGGCCAGGCCTTCAGCTGAGGTTCCGGATCCAGTCCGCTGTGAAGGGCCCGCCGGGCACACTTCCGGCGGGCCCTTCGCGTTTGGGGAAACGCGCGCCCGACCGTTGCAGACTCTTGCGCCACTGGCACCATTCGGCGAACCTCGAGTCCGAACCCACCACACGGACCCGGTGTCCCACTGCATATGGCTGAATCCGATCGTTCGCTACCCTATCGCGTCCACGCCCTGGAACTCGGGCCAATGGAGAACTTCATCTACGTGATCGAGGACGTGTCCAGTGGCCGGGCCGCCGTGGTGGACCCGGCCTGGGAACCGGAAAAGATCGTCCGCCTCGCCGCAGAACGCGGCCTGGACATCACCGACCTGCTCGTGACGCACAGCCATCACGACCACATCAACGGCATCGAAGCTGTGCTGGAGGATGCCGCGAACGCCCGGGTACACCTGCTCAAGCCCGAGGCCGACTTCTGGGGCCGCTCACTGACCCGGCCGCAACTGCACCACGGCGGCGATCACATGCTGCTGGGCAAAACCGA
>SL_8KL_010_SEDDRAFT_10002585_pt1 | contig 15198 bp, 23 predicted proteins | sample SodLakKL_010_SED_4_FD_11160 | JGI IMG/M metagenome (IMG submission 11160) | reverse complement strand
CTCCGGCAGGATCAACCGGAATTCACATTGGAAAGTAAACTTTCCATATCCTCGCGTTGTCACACCAACTACATTTGGCTACTGAAATCCTCTCGGATTTCGTATCTCGGGTTTCCCACATCAGAAGAGAAGCGACTCTCTTCCTCATCATTTATTCGTGCCTGGAATTTTGGTCATCGCTGGACGTTTAAACGTCCAAAACTCAGATACGCCGGCACGCATTAACAGCGTACAACACAATTAAAAATCATGTTTAAATATCTTTTGGTATTTACTTCTTTTCCGCTGTTTGTGACCAATATAATAAATCTATAGTTATTTAAAGGCCATGCAGATTTTCAGAATACTACCACTAATTATATTCTTTTCCAGACATTTATATTTTATCACGTGTGGATAGTAACGATAAGTTCGCCGGACGGTAAAGAATGGAGTCAGAAGCCAGGGCATGCATATTTGATTTGATAGAGGGCCGGGACCGAGATTCGAACCCGGGCTAAGGGCTCCACAGGCCCTCGTGCTAACCACTACACCATCCCGGCCATACGTAATTAACCAACTTCCTCAACTACTTCGTCCAAACTTATTAGTTTTTCGTCTCCTGATTCCATGTCCTTTACGGTGACCTTCCCTTCTTTAAGATCCCTTTCACCTACTATTATCACCTTTTCTGCTCCTATGGAGTTGGCGTAGTTGAGTTGTGCTGAAACATTTCTATCTTTGAGATCGATTTCAACAACTAGGTTTTCATCCCTTAGTTTTTTTGTAATATCTATTGCCTCGGTCTTGATGTCTTCGGAAACAGGGAGCACATATACATCCGTTTTCAGCTTTTCCTCCGGCCAAACACCTTCTCTTCTCATGAGTTCTTCTATGACGGCATCGCCTATTGCAAATCCAACTGCAGGCACTTCCTGACCACCAAAAAGCCCTACGAGTTCATCGTACCTTCCGCCACCACATATGGCACGCAGTTCACCCTTCTTATCAAAGACCTCAAATACGAGACCTGTATAGTAGTCCAGTCCACGGACTATAGACATATCAAGTTTTATATCACTCAGAACTTCGTAATCTTCGAGAACTTTTTTTAACTTCTTCATCCTTTTCAGGGCTTTATTTTTTCCGGATAAAAGCCCTTCCACCTCGCTAAATTTTTCTGAGATCGGGCCGCTTATGGAAGTTAGCTCCCTTATCATCTTACTTTCCTCTTCCCCGAGTCCTATCTTCTTTAGTTCCTTGACGAACTCGGTGGCCCCCATCTTTTCTTTATCATCTATGATTTCCATTACCTTCCTTTTCTCTTCTATTCCTTCTCTTTCTAGAACTTCTTCCATGAGATTCCTATCGTTGATGAGGATGTCCACGGCTTCAGAAACCCCCAGTGCGTCCATGGTTTCTGCCAAAACGGCGAGTATCTCAGCATCAGCTTCCACCGATTCGGCTCCAAATATATCTATATCAGTTTGATAGAATTCTCGAAGCCTTCCCTTCTGTGTTTGTTCGTAGCGCCACCTCTTCGAAGTAGAATACCATTTTACTGGTTGGTTCAAGGACTTTTCCGCTGCCAGTAGTCTTGCGCGGGAGGGGGTCTGCTCCGGTATCAGGGTAACCTTTCTACCGCCCTTATCTTCGAAGGAGTATGTCTGGTCCACCAGTTCCTCGCCACTCTTCACCTCGAACAACTCCATCTTTTCCAGCGACGGAAGATCTATCTCCCTGAAACCGAATCTTTCTACAACATTCCCGATTCTATCAAATACCTTTCTTCTGGCTCTCATCTCCTCGGGTAAAAAGTCTCTGAAACCCTTCATACTTTCGAATTTCATAGAAAACACTTTTGATTTCAACAATTAAATAAGCTAGATAGGATCTATATCAGATCGTCTATTCTTATGTTCTTTCTGTCCTTACTGAAGGCCGACGGTAGGTATATATAATACTCTCCCTCCTTCATCTCGACTATAAGTGGAATCTCTTCGAGGAGTTTTCTAAGGTTTATTTCATAGACACCCGGTTCCTTTACCTTTATTGATTCAAGGTCGAACTCCATGGCGTCCTTTATCCTCTTCCTGACCTCCTCCTCTTCTTCAAGATTGCCCAAGAACTCTTCTACATCTTGAACTATCGTATCCCTTTCGCTGTCGCTTAACTTTTTGTCCCCTTCAAAAACAAAGAGCTTCTGTCCACAGTTACTGCACCCTTCCATAAGCTCTTCAGAGTCCTCCTTCAGAACCTTTCCGCAGTTTAGACATTTGTGTGGCATTGGATCACTCCAGTTTGGCTATCATAGAAATCGCGTCCTTATCTTCCTCGACCTTTTCCATTATATCCGAAGACCCGACGATCAGAAGACCGTTTTTGTTGGGTTTTCCTGTTATCCTCCCTATTATCTTTTCTAGCCAGTTGTCATGGGAATCAAAACCTGAAAACTCTATACCCGGAAACTCTTCGTCACATTCTTCCATTGATTTCTCTATGAGCTGTGCCTTTTCTTTGGGGCTCAGGGCTTCTTCAAGGACAAGTATGTTTTCTTCCTTGACGCCGTCCATTATCATATCAAGTTTTTCCGCGAAGGCCTTCTCCTGGAGCCTTAGTTTTGAGAGAAACTCTATCTTCACGCCGTCTTTTTTCTTCTTTTTAGCCATCTGAGCACCCTAAATATTCTCGACTATTTCTCTGTAAAGACCTTCGAGATTCTCTTTTTCCTTGGCAGAAATCTGTGTAAAGTTGTACTGCGGGAATGCGTCTCTAATGTTGTCAGGATCTGCTTCATCGAGGTCAGTCTTGTTTGCAACAAGTATTATGGGTATGTCCTTTGCTTCCAGGTTTCCTAGAATAGTCACGTTAACCTGTGTATAGGGATCCTTTGCAGAATCAAAAACAACCAGTACAGCATCTACCTTGTCAAGCCACTTGATTGCCTCTACTACACCTTTTGTGGCTTCCTTACTCCTCGCCTTGGCATCTTCCTCTTCTATCCCATGTTCTATGAACTCCTTGTAATCTACCTTCGTAGAAATACCAGGCATATCGAGGAGGTTCATGGATATTTCCTTGCCGTTTGTCTGGAGGTTTATCCTTTCTTTCTTCTTCACGACCCTTGTTTCGTGGGGAACTTCTGAAACACTTCCCATCTTTTCTCCTGTAAACTCCTCTGAAATTCTGTTTGCCAGGGTTGTTTTACCTGTGTTTGGAGGACCATATATACCGAGTTTTATCTGATCTTTTCTTCCGAAAAGCCCGGATAGAAGCTTCTTCAATCTCTTCAACATTTTACCAAGATTAAATTCGCTAGCAAAATATAAAAGTGTTCGTTTTCGGCTACTTTTCGGAGACAATAATATCGCAGTTTACCATATCTGTGCCTTGGACTTCAACCACCATACATGTCTTCTTTTTTCCATCGACGCCTGTTGCACTTCCTGGATTCAGAAGTACTTTGCCGTTCTTCTCGGTTCGGAATGGCTGGTGGGTGTGGCCTGTTACCAAAACATCTGCGCCGAGAAGATCTGCAAACTCCATAAGCTCCTCGGTACGGTCCTTGTCTTCATCCTCTTCTATCTGGTTTCCATGGACTACGCCGAATTTCATCTTCTCTACCCCAACGAGATCCTGCTGAGGTAGATCAATATAGTCTTTTTCACCCTTCACTGCCCTGATTTTTTTGATTTTCATCAACCGATCCAGTACCCTATCTTCCGTCAGATCGCCTGTGCATATTATAAGGTCACAGACCTCTGCCTTCTCGATAAACTCTTTCGGGATCTCCTCGGACTTATCAGGTATGTGGATATCCCCTATCAACAGGACTTTCATGGCTTACTAGTTTATACCCGAGCCTTTTAAAATCTCGTGTAAACAATAGTAAGTAGTATGAACTGGTTAGAGGAATGGTTCACTAGATCAAAGAACCTTGTGTTGCATCCTGAAAAATTTTACGAAGACGTAGACGCAAAAAAGAACTACTCCTACCCAATAAAGTTTGCAGTTACTTCTGCACTGTTGCTTTCACTTGTAGTGTTTGTTGTCCAGGAGTTTCAACTGGCGGTAGGACTCGATCCGATGCACGCCCCACAGATTACAGGTCTTGAAAGCCTTGTATACCTTATCATGGTAGGCATTTTGGGAGGTACGGTTGGTCTTCTTTTGCAGGCTGGTTTTATACATGTATTTGTGGTTTTGCTTGGTTTCAGGGGTTATCAGAAGACGACGGAGGCTATCTCCTATCCAACGGCGATAAACACATTTTTCGGCTGGATACCTATAGTCAACTTCTTTGCCCTGATATACACTATATACGCGGAGATCAAGGGGATAGAGAGCTTCCATGGGATGTCAACAAAGAAGGCTGCAGTATCCGTGATACTCGGTTTTGTATTTCTTGTCCTGATGGTTGTGATCCTGTTTTCTGTTATATTCATTCTTCTGAACTTAGAAGCAGTTGCTCCGGCCGTCGGAGTCGAGGGTCCTCTGGAGGCCTTTATCTGATACAGAAAAGAGAACTAATTATAGTTTAAAAGCCGCCGCCGAACTGTTTCATCATCTTCTGAAGATTTCCCTTCATCCCTCTTTTGTTTCCTTTGAACATCTTCATGGCCTTCTTTGACTGTCTGTAGAGTTTTATAAGCTCCGATACGTCTTCAACTTCGACCCCCGATCCCGCTGCAATCCTCTTTTTTCTCGAAGAGTCGATTATCTTAGGATCCTTTCTCTCGTCCGGGGTCATCGAGTCTATTATGTAGTTGTATACGTCCATCTTTTCTTCTTGCATGTTCAGCACGCCATCGGGAAGTTTTGCCTTGTTTATACCCGGTATCTTTCCCATGACTTCTTCCAGTGAACCCATCGACTGTACCTGATTCATCTGGCTCTGGAAGTCCTCCAGTGTAAATTCACCCTCCATAATTTTTTTGGCCTGTTCAGCAGCCTGGTCCTGATCTATCCTTTCAAGCAGTCCTTCAAGGTCTCCGTAACCTATCAGCTGTGAAACAAATCTCTCCGGGTCGTACTTTTCCAGGTCCTTCATCTCCTCTCCTGTGCCTATGAACTTTACGCTAGCCCCTGTTGCTGCGCACGCCGATAGTGCACCACCACCCTTTGCAGTACCATCCATCTTTGTAACGACGACACCTGTTATATCCAACTCCTCCTGAAAACGTCTGGCCTGTTTTCCTGCCTGTTGACCCATGTCCGCCGGAATCACAATAAACCGCTCATCCGGATCCAGTATATCGTTTAGTTTGGTTATCTCCTCTACCATGTCCTCGTTGAGCGCGTCCCTGCCAGAAGAATCAACTATTATAACCTCCTCTTCTACCTTTTCCAGGGCATCCTTCAGAACTACGGCCGAGTCTTCTTCGTCCGGATCGCCATAAACAGGTACATCAAGCTTTTCACCTATCTGCTTGAGCTGGTCGTATGCAGCGGTTCTGTATGTATCACATGCCACAAGAGCAGGTTTCAGGCCACGGTTCTTGTAGAAACGGGCTACTTTGCCACTTGTTGTTGTTTTTCCACTGCCGAATGTTCCCATGAGAAGTATCCTTCCACCCTTAAGCGGTATCTCTGCTTCGTCCTTTCCCAGGAACTTGACAAGTTCCTCATAGACTATGTTTACTACATGTTCCTTCTCTGTGAGTCCTTTGGGTGGCTCTTCGTTCATCGCCCTCTCCTTTATGGATTCAGTTAGATCGAAGACCAGTTCCACGTCTGCATCCGATTGAAGGAGAGCTCTCTGTATCTCCTTGCAGGCGCTTCTTATGACTTCTTCATCAACAAAGCCCTTACCCCCTATCTTATCCAGGGCCTTCTGTATTCCCGAGGAAAGACTGTCGAGTACCATACTCTAACCTTTTCACGCTCAGACTTAAAAATTTCTATTGGGGAAAACTTAATTAAACATTATATGTAATTCCTAGTTATGTTGGAGCAGTTTGCCGAGGCATTTTACTTTGAGATGAGCATCTATCAGATATACGCACTTTTCTTTCTCATGGGATCTCTTACGGTTGCTTCGATAAGCGACATAAAGAACACTGCTGCGCAGAAAGAGTTTTTCCACTTCTGGCTCGTATTCACAGGGGTGATGTTCTTTGTCGACATATACCCGAACATCATAGAAGGTCAGTATTTTGCGGTCTTTTCCGCAAAGTGGATCATAATAGCAGTTTTCTGTATACTTTCTTCGCGGAGTGTCGGTGTTTTCTTCGGTCTTGCTAAGATGGATGTGGCAGCAGTCGCCGCCATATCATCGCTTTTCAATATATACAGCGTAATAATCTTCTTCGTGCTTCTGAAGGTAGTTTCTCTTATCGAAAGGCCTTTGCTGAGTTCGGATGAAAGATATCCATTTCTGCCGGTTGTTCTTACCTCTGCGCTTATAATACTCCTGGCAAACCTATACTTTATTTAGATGGTGTAACAAAGACTATCTATGAAGGTTGTGGGTCTCGATCTTGCAGGAAAGCAGGAAAACGATACGGGTTTCTGTCTTCTCGAGGGCTCCGATGTCAGAACCATGGTCCTAAAGAGCGATATCGAGATACTTGAGGTTGTGAAGGGCACGGACCCCAACGTAGTCGCCGTCCATGCCCCTCTTTACTTTCCCGAAGACGGCATGTACAGGGACTGTGACGAGGAGCTGAAGGATATGGGATACGAGGTTCTATCCCCGAACTTTCCAGGTATGAAGGTCCTTGTTAGGCGAGCAAAATCCCTTGTAGCTAAACTTGAGAGGATAGACGACTTTGAAATAATAGAGGCATTTCCAAGGGCTGCCATGGACAGGCTTCCTATTAAGAAGACGGATAACATGACAGAGGATGAGTTCGATGCACTTCTGTGTGCCTTGACAGGGAAAAAATATTTACAGGACGAATACGAAGACTTGGATGGTATAGTTCTACCGGAGGAAGAATAGTTTGGAACAGATTTTGAAGGATAAACCGTCTCTGCTTGTAGTTACGGGTGTTTTAGTCCTTGCTTTGATATTTCTGATCCCATCGAGTGGTGAGATACCAGAGGTTCCGGTCGATGATCAGGGCTACACAGAGACTACGGTTTTTGTTCAGAACCAGAACCTCCAGTTGAGGTCCGACTGCTGGGCAATTGATATGCTTATCGGAGCTGAACAGGCCCTGTCGATACAACAGGGTATTCGCAACGAGCTTTGGGAAAGACCAGGCAGCCATGATATTATGATAGATGCCCTCACAGGATACGATATAGATGTGGTGATGGTCAGGATACACAGCCTTCGTGGTAGTTCATACATTGCAGATCTGTTTTTACAGAGAGAGGACACGGTCTACAGGCTCGACGCCAGGCCAAGCGATGCTGTGGCTGTGGCCCTCCGTGCGGACGCGCCCATCGAGGTCAGGGAGAGCCTTCTTGAGGAACATGGAAGAAATATATGCTGATCGGGGTTCTATGTAAACTTTTTAACGTTCAAACTACAGTTCTTTGGTATGGTGCACCCAAAACCGTTGAATCATTTAAACTTTGAAGGGAGGTGATGATATGGTTGATCCGGAAAAGATAGAGGGATCTAAGACCCTCAAAAAACTTGCAAAGAAGGATTATGGACCCGATGCTGAGGTATCTGCCAGTAAAATGAATTTCCCTGTGCCTGGTTCTGTTGCTGTGGATGTAAAGGAATCCAAGGGTGGCCGCATAAGGGAACAGGTCTACATCGGAAAGACATCAGAAGAAGACGAGGATAAGGTTCTTGGTTATGGAATACAGCCCTTCGACCCAGAGGAAGAAAGCGGTCATGTAACCGAGAAGTTGAAGGAATATTTCGATGAGATTTAAGAACACCTTTTGATACCGTGGTTGAAATGGCGGGCCTGCCGGGATTTCCCGAAGAAAACAATCGAAGTTTTGCTTCCTTCCTTTGAACCCGGGATCTGTTGGTCCGCAACCAACTGTCCTGTCCAGACTAGACCACAGGCCCTATTGTTATAATTAACAGTGAGAATTTAAACCGTTTTCCTACGGAAAGGACCTGCACAGTGGACTAATCGAGCCACATATTGCCTGTGCCTTCCTCATCCTTCCTTATGACGTAGTTAGGAGGTATCAAAGTCTTTTCCCCGCTTTCGTATTCAAACGTACGTCTCTTTTTTTCGTATTCGGATAGATCGAGAAAGTTTGTTACAAAATCCACATCTTCGAGAATCTCTTTCAACTCCCTTTTTTCATCTCCCTTTCCCTGATATACTTCCATTGGACCGCCTATATTTTTGCATTGGTTTTTGTTTATATGGTTCCTGCTTTCTACGAATCCCAGGAGACCCGGACCGACATAGAGCGAACCGTTTTTTCTAGGATGCATAAACTGTTTATTGTCCCTAAAGCTTAAATCTTATGGGGTGGTTCCAACATCAGGATTTCTTGAAAAAAAGCCAGTTGTCAGGCTCTTCTTCCGGCTTGAACCGCAACAGTACGTATTTACCGCCCAGTTTCTCTCCGTCTATAACAACAACGATCTTGTTCTCCTTCCAGCTGACGATTTCGTAGGTTCCACGATCCCATACTTTTACGGTGCCTGCACCGTATCTACCTTCTTCTATCTCCCCCTCGAAGAAGGCGTAGTCCAGATCGTGGTCCTCCACCTCTATAGCAAGCCTTTTAGTTCCTGTCTTCTCGGGTGGTTTCTTTGGGACTGCCCAGCTCTTGAGTACACCGTCCTTCTCCAATCGGAGATCGTAGTGCAGTTGAGATGCATCGTGTTTCTGTATCGAGTATATCTTCTCTTCCTTGCTCATCCCAGCTCCACCTCTTTGGAGCGCCATGTGCCATGTAGATTGCAGCGGGCGAAGGCGACCAGCGGGTGTTTGTGGTCTAATTTGATTTCGAAGGTTGCAACCGGATCGGCCCTGGCCGATGCAAACGTTGCCCTTCCGAGGAAGGTTCTGCCCGAGTAAAGTTCTATGGACTGTATGAAGTGGTTGTGTTCCTTTGGATGTTCCTTGTATTCACCGACCTTTACATTCACCCTGAACCCGTTTTCATCCAGTTCTTCTACCTCTATTGTGGGTGTATGTTTCTTTTCCAAGACGTCCATACTCTCGACGTCCTTGTCTGCGTAGTTGACACCACAGAAGAGATCCTTTTCACATTCCATTTTTTCACCTCCCCTTATCGAGGTCTATTCGACCTCCTCAAACAGTTTTTTGGGACCTCCACATACAGGACATATCTCCGGAGCCTCTCCGGTGGTTGTGTATCCACAGCCCATGCAGACCTGTATCCTTTTCTCTTCCAGGTCCTTGCCTTTCTCGGCGCTTTCGATGGCCTTGCCGTACAGCTGTTCGTGTACTTCCTCTACCTCCTTGGCCCACTTGAAGCTGAGGGCAGCATCTTCTTCCCCTTCTTTCCTTGCCTTCTTCAGAAATCCTGGGTACATCTCGCTGTGTTCGTAGTTTTCACCTTCCTTGGCATCCTTCAGATTGTCGACCGTTCCATCTACCATGCCCATTGCATCGGCGTGGTTGCCTATATGTACGGACTCGGCCTTTGCCACGGCCCTGAAGAGCTTTGCTATCATTTCCAGACCTTCTTTTTCTGCTTTTTCGGCGTAGAGAAGGTATTTGCTCCTGGCCTGCGACTCTCCGTCGAAGGCATCCTGGATATTTTTATCTGTTTCCGAAATATCAATCACCCCAGTCTTTATTCTTCTTCATGGTATAAAAAATTGGGAAAATACCCGGCTCGGTGCTATTTTTATAAGTAAATCTTCTAAAGGTATAGGGGATTATGAGCTGGTTAAATGCACTGATCCAGGGACTGTGGATAATACTTCCGGCCTATGTTGCAAACGGAGCCGGGCCGGTATTTGGCGGAGAAAGGAGGATGGACTTTGGAAAGAAGCTCGGTGGAAATGATCTTCTGGGTGCCGGTAAGACATGGGAAGGGTTTCTTTTTGCCGTGGCCGCAGGAACCTTTGTGGGGTTTTTACAGGTTAACGCCTGGTCCCGGGTAAATGGGATTGTTGAACCTCTTGGTTTTTCTCTCCCCATAGTAACTGTTTCCATGGCTTTTCTTATTGCATTTACAGCGATGTTCGGAGATGTCGTGGCATCCTTCTTCAAGAGGAGGGTCGGCGTTGAGAGAGGAAGGAGCTTTCCCCTCCTGGACCAGCTCGATTTTCTGGTTTTTTCCCTGCCGGTCGCCCTGGTGTTTACGGACGTAACCTACGCTGTCGTGGCTATAATAGTATTCATCACTCCCCCTATACACTTTCTTTTTAACCTACTGGCATACTATATAGGCATAAAGGAGGTTCCTTGGTAGATGTTAGAGCACATATACACAACGCATTTCGCACAGCCCGGGTACACCACACTTCAGACGGTTGTTTATGCCCTCCTACTCGTGGTTGCGATATACCTGATATACAGGTTTTTTCTGGCGAAGATAAGGACGGAGATTGACGAAAGTTTCATCCTGGCAATGGTTCCCTTCGTTCTTCTCGGAGGCATCCTCCGATCTCTGGGACACGGCGATGCAGAGATTTTCACAGGTTTTTTCTTCAACACGCCCGGGATACATCTCCTTATAGCGGCCTATACCGTGCCTTCGATACTTGTATCACAGTATCTGTCAGAAGAGTATGATATATCCTTCCGTAGATCTATGTGGGTTTTCGGTGGAGTTCCGTTTCTGGCCTGCCTTTACCTTGCCGCAGGTATAGGATTTCCGAACTACGAGGCCTTCGGCTATATACTTGGAACTACAGCAGCCGTTGTAATACCTCTATATCTTGCCGTGAACTTCCTACCTAACTATCTCAGCAGGGTGAACTACTTCGTGCTGTCCGGCCACGTACTCGACGGAGCCTCAACTTTTATAGCGGTCAGCCTTTTCGGATACGTGGAAAAGCATGTGTTGCCAGGATTCCTTATAGATGTAACAGGTGCCTGGGTGATGGTTCCTCTGAAGATATCGGTCATCTGGCCTGTTCTCTACCTTCTGGACGACTCACTCGAGGACAAGCAGCTGGTTAGCTGGCTCAAGGTGGTGGTTCTTGCTTTGGGACTGGCGCTCGGAATCAGAAACATGTTCACGGCTGCCATGGGAGTATGATCGAACTAGGGGAGCTTTCTTATCCTCGATGCAGACTTCCATAGTCTCTGGAGAAACGTCACAGCCGAGAGTACAAGTATCAACCACATCCCGTAAAATAATGCCTCTGCGAAGAAGTACGATGCGATACCCATCACAAATATGGCCGCTATCCTGTCGCTTCTTCCGAATATACCGGCGTAAAGCCTCTCCTGACTTATCGCCTGGTGCTGTGTTCCCATGTACGAGACCAGAAGTACAGTTAGTATCGTTACACCTCCCAACCATAGCGGTACAACAGGTCCCATGGATATACCCACGAGGATGGCTACGTCTGCTATCCTGTCGAAGGTATGGTCTATGAAGTCCCCGAACTTGGTTGCCCGTCCGAACTCCTTGGCTACCTCTCCGTCCAGTAGGTCAAGGTATCCGTTTGCAAGAACGAATATGCCACCGAGTACCCCCATGTTCCTGTAGAAGGCGTATCCAGAGGCAAAGGCGAATAAAAGTGCCAGGGTGGACAGGTAGTTGGGGTTAGTATCAACGAGAAGTGGTCCTGTGAACTTCTTTCTTATCTCGTATTTTTCTTCTATCTCGTGGAGCATAAGCACCTTTTCCTCCATAAAGATATAAGTCCGCGTCATTTATAATTTTACTTATGAAACAGGTTATCGTGGTCAGGAAGGATCTCGGTCTCAGCAAGGGAAAGACCGCGGCCCAGGTTGCACATGCTTCTCTGGGTGCGTACCGCAAGGCCGGCAAGGGAACCAGACGTAGATGGCAGGACGGCGGCGAGAAAAAGGTTGTCGTCGGAGCCGATGACGAGGAAGAGCTCTTCGATGCCAAGAGAAACGCAGAGAATCTGGGTGTCCCGGCCTATCTTGTCAGGGACGCCGGCAGGACGGAGATTCCGAAGGGAACTACGACGGCTCTGGCAGTCGGTCCGGCTTCCGATGAGAAGGTGGACAAGGTCACAGGCCACCTTCCACTTGTAAACTAGACCTAAAAGGAGCACAGTGATTCCATGGCTAAAAAATTCGATCCCGAGGAGTTCTGCGGTATAGAGGAGTACGGTACATCCTCTCCGGGATTAGGGGGACGTCTTAAGGACAGACCCTCGGACTTTGTGGTCGAGGAGATCCCTGTGGACAAGGACGAGGGCGGCGATCTAGTTCTGTGCAGGATGGAAAAGAAGGATATGACGACATTTCAGGCATTAAACAAAGTTTCTTCTTCACTCGGCGTTCCAAGGGGAAGTATAGGATACGCTGGATTAAAGGATAAGAGAGCTTTTACAACCCAGTTCGTGACCTTAAAGGGCCTTGAAGTCGAAGAGGCCGAACTGGACGAGGTAGGTGTACAGGTAGAACCTGTCAAAAGGGTTTCCAGACCACTCAGAACAGGAGATCTAAAGGGAAACAGGTTCGTGATCAAGATCAGAGGGGTGGATATCTCCGAGGAAGAATGTGTGGACAGGTTGAAGAGGCTTGCGGAGGAGGTCAGAGAAGGGATACCGAACTACTACGGGATCCAGAGGTTCGGAGGTAGGAGACCTGTAACACACCTCGTGGGGAGAGAGCTGCTCGGGAGGAACTACAGAAAGGCGGTCGATGTATACCTGTGCAGGACGTTTCCCACCGAGCCGGATAGGTTCAAGGATGCAAGGAAAAGACTGGAAGACGAGATGGACTACGGTGATGCACTTAACTACTTTCCTCCTGAACTGACGTACGAGAGGCAGCTCCTTGAAAGGATAAGGGACATGGACCCTTCTTCACAGGACTCCTGGAAGGAACTGTTCAAGGTCCTTCCAAAAAACCTCAGGAGACTTTTCGTCCACGCCTACCAGTCCTACGTCTTCAACAGGGCAGTTTCAAAGCTCATGAGAGAAGGGGATATCAGAAACTTTCCTGCCAAGGTACCGGGATACGAGTCACGTCTTTCGTCGGCGGACTTCGACATGTTCCTCGACGAGGAACTTAAGAGCGATGGTGTAGAGCTTGAGGATTTCAGGTTCAGAGAAGCAGGAGAACTTTCGTCCCGGGGAACCCTGAGACCGGTTCTCATGAAGCCCGATATAGAAGTCGAAGGTGTGGGAAAATCCGATGAGGCAGTGACGGCGACTGTTTCTTTTACACTTAAACCCGGTAGGTACGCTACAGTTGTTATGAGAGAACTCATGAAGCCTTCTAACTGAACCGCGTTACTATGGTTTCTCCGTCCGGTCCTTCGACTATCGATATGTTGACCTCTTCGTCGCTGTCGGCCGGAGAACAGAGGCAGTAACACTTTCCTTCGTACTCGTCCATGCTTGTTCTGTTTGCTATGTCATCGGGTATGAATCCTGTCGGGTAGCATTTACAGTCCATCGTCGTCTGATCCCCTAACTTCTCCTCGAGCTCCATACATTCGCCTCCGCCGACCCTGTCCGCTGCCCTCCGAAGAAATCCTGTACAGCCGGACACGAGGAGTGAGGCGGACACTGCAACCATTATAACGAACACGGCTTTTCCTTTCATATCAAACCACATTGTCCTTGTGGGTTTTAAAGTCTTTTCTTGAGAGTATCGATGTTGAACTGTGTGTTAGCACAGCCGTTTTTTAACAGCGGTATTCCCTGGTAGTCCAGGCCCGCTTCTTCCAGCTTCTCCATCCCGAGCTTGACCTCTTCTGAACAGGCTACGCCTACAACGCCGTCGTAGTTTCTCTTTCTCAGTACCTTCGGTATGCACGAGCCGCCGGGAAAAACGAAAACGTCGTAACCCTCTTTCTCTGCAACCTGTGTTGCCCTGTTAACGGGACAGTCGTCGCTGCATCCCTCGCAGCTGTAGGACGAAAGCTCCGGATCGAAGCTTGCCTGGCACTGTCCGTCCATGTGTTTCCTCGAGCAGTGGGGGAGAAAAAGAGCCCTTTTATCCGTTTCCTGGAAGTCCTTCTCGTGGACGAGGTTCTTGGAGTGTATATCCACCATGTCTTCCATGAGCGATATAGCATCGGTCATCGGTATACCTGTTATCTCATCGACCCGCATCTTCCTGACGAGTTTCCTTGATATGTTTCCGGTCTTCCTGTGTATGCTGTTTTTTTCGGTGAAGCTGGCTACCTCTCGGAAAAAGGAGCGGGATATCTTTGTGAGGTCGAAGTCGAAGGAGTATGACATGTTTCAGTCTTCCTCCTTCACCACGTTCTTTACGGGGCCGTTCTGAAGGGCTTCGAGCCTGTTTTTCATCTCTATCTCCTTCTGTTTGAGGTTTCTGAGCATCTGGTCCCTCGAATCCTTGTCCATATCCCTCTTCATGAACCCTTCCTCGACCTCGTTCCTTGCGTTCTTGACGGCGTTTATCTTGAGTATAAGGTTTTCTTTCCTGGCCTCCCTGTGGAAGGTTCCGCGGTTGGTACCGTACATGTATATTATCAGTCCGGCTTCGAACAGGGACATCGAAACACTGAACCCGAGGAGTGCATACAGCGGGACGAGCTCCATGTCTATATCGAGGCTGGCCGAGAACCCGAAGGTCACTCCGAGTAGAACAACCACGGCGAAAAGACCCACGATTATTCCCCATGAGAAGTGCTCGAAGTCAAAGAGTTCCAACATATGTTTATGAACTCGATGTACAGAAATAAAAACCTTACGTTTTACGGCATATCCTCGTCTGGACGCGTTAAAATAAATAAAGAAAAGGGAGGGGGTTTTGGACCGGAACTAACCAGTCCTATTGCAGTTGGAAGTGCTCCTACATGAGCATTTCCTGAACTTCTCCTGCTGCTCTTCTCGTGTCTTCAGCTTCCCAGCCTGCAACAACGAGTGCTGTCTGACCTTCTGCGAATGCGTCCTCAATCAGCTGGATCTCAGGAGTGTCTTCCTTCCATTCGAAGACATCGTCTTCTTCTGTTTCAGTTCCTTCGATCTTGCCGTCCTGCATCAGGTCGTCAACGAGCGTGTTCACAACAGGTCCACCGACAAGAACCAGATCCTGGTCTGCAGGATCTACGATCTCGGTGTCAAGTGCACCAACTGCGTCGAAGATCGGCATGATCCTGTCGTAGGTGACATCACCGACTGCCTGTGCGGAAAGACTTCCTTCAGGATCAGTCATTGCCATTCCTACTGTTGCTTCGTGTGCA
>SL_8KL_010_SEDDRAFT_10002584_pt1 | contig 15199 bp, 16 predicted proteins | sample SodLakKL_010_SED_4_FD_11160 | JGI IMG/M metagenome (IMG submission 11160) | reverse complement strand
ACGCCCGTTGAGGGCGACGTATCTGCAGATCTCGACGACCTTGCAGCGATGGGCCGTGGCGACGAGCCGTTTGTCAGCCGGACGGCGGGCCACCCCCAGTTGGACGACCAAGACCTCAAAAAACTGGCCGACGAGTTGAGTGTCGACCGGGGGCTGATCGTCGCCGGGCCGGCCGATCCGCCGGGGATCACCGCCGAGTCGGTGACCGCCTTCTCGCATGCGACGGGGTTTCCGATTCTGGCCGACCCGCTTTCGGGGCTTCGCTTCGGGGGTCACACCCGCGTCGCGCCCGTGATTGGGGGGTACGACGCCTACGTCGACACAAGCGTCACCGAGTCGTGGCCCGACCCCGAGGTGGTGGTGCGGCTGGGTGCGTCGCCGACATCCAAACCGCTGCGGAAGTACCTCGCTGGGACCGACGCCCGGCAGTTGGTAGTCGACCCGGCGGGCGAATGGCGCGAAGCCGAGTTCACCGCGAGTGAGCTGGTGGTTGCCGATCCCGACCGGCTCTGTGGACAGCTCTCACAGCTGGTTCGGGGCGGCGGCAGTGCGGCTTGGCGCGACCGCTGGACCGACGCGGAAGCAGCTCACCGCGAGACACTCAACAGGCGGGGTGAGATGCTGTTTGAGGGTGGCGTGCTCGCCGATGTCGTGACCGGCCTGCCAGATCCCGCGACGCTTGTGGTCTCCAACAGCATGCCCGTTCGGGATCTGGATCGCTTCGGCGCGCCGTCGACGACATCGGTGACGACGGTTGGCAACCGCGGGGCCTCAGGAATCGACGGCGTTGTCTCGACCGCACTGGGAGCGGCCCACGGAACAACCGACCACGTGACGCTCGTCATCGGTGATCTGGCCTACTATCATGATATGAACGGGTTGGCGGCAATCCAGCGTGCCGACGTGGATGTGACGATTGTGGTGATCAACAACGACGGCGGTGGGATCTTCCACATGTTGCCGATTGAGAGTTTCGAGCCGCCGTTTACTCGGCAGTTTAAAACGCCCCACGGCATTGATTTCGAGCCGACCGGCGAGCTGTATGGATTGGACTATCAGCGCGTCGACGAGCGGGCGGCGTTCCGGGAGGCCTACAGCAAGGCGGTGTCGGCCGGTGGCTCAAGCGTGATTGAGGTTCGGACGGACGCCGAATCGAGTCATGCGGTGCGCGAGGAGTTGCAGGCCGAAACCGTCGACCGGCTCGGTGAGTAATCAGCAGGTGCCGTTTTTTCGGTGAGTGTTGGCAGAGGGGCTGTCGATAGAGCGGCGAGTGGCTACCGTTCGAGAGTCGGTTCGGTTTCATCGATTCGCTCGTCGGCCTCAACGAGGTGATCGAGTTTCGCTTCGAAGTCGACCTCACTAAGTTGGCCGGCGGCATACTGGTGTTTGAGTTCCTCGATGGGTGTTCGGTGGCTATCTGCAGACGAACGCGGGGGCCGAGGAACTGGTGGCGAAAATCGATTCGACGGACGCGTTGATCGATGAGATCGTGTACGAGCTGTACGGACTGACTGACGAAGAGATTGAAATTGTCGAGGAGGCGGTTGATGAGTAAGTCGTCGACCGCGTGAGCGACCACAGGGAGCGAACGCGGCCTTTTTTGGTCCAGATTTTTGCGGTGAGTGGTGGTCGAACGTAGTGAGACCACCCGAACCGTAAAAAGGTGGGTTTTAGAACTGCTCGGCGGCCGCGTTGAGGACAGCGTCTTTGGCGGCCTCGCGTTTGCCAGCCAAGAATTCAATGCGACCCTCACGGACGCCACGGGCGGTGATTGCGGCTTCGGGAGCCGCCTCGGCAGCCTGTTCGGCGACCGCGCGGATGTCGACCGGCTCCGTCGTGCGGAGATACAGCTCGTCCATCCCGACGCCGGCGGTGACGAACTGCTCGCCGGCTCGTTCGGCACGGTGGAGTGCGTCCAACAGCAACTCAGTCGACGGGAAGTCGAAGCGGTGACTGAACTGGTCGGTATCGAGGACGGCCATCGAAACACCGTCGCGCTCGTCGGTTTCGAGATTGGCTTGGGCGGTCGAAAGCTCGGTGTCGAGCTTCTCGCGGAACTGTTCTGCGATATGCGCTGCAAGATCGCCGGCGTCGTCGAACAGCAGGTCCGTGATCAACTCGCGTTTGTCTTGGTAGGACTGATAATACGCCTCAAGGGCGACTGCCTCACGGATGTTGGTGATCTGCTCGGCGTCGTAGCCCGCCGCCGTGGCTGCCGTTGTGTACGCCTCAGGAGTGTCCTCCCAGTAGCTCACTGCGGGAAGGTGCTGCATATCCTCGGCCACCTCGGGGTTGAGCGCGGCCGCCAGCGTCGCGGTCAGCGCACCAACCGAGAGATCCGTCGCGTTCTTCTGGGCGGTGACGACCTGTTCGGCGACATCGTCGACGTCCGTATCGGCCGCAATGGAGTCAAGAACGATCCGCTCGGCACCGTAGACACCGAGCAAACCAAGCCCGTCTGCCGAGTCGGCGGTGCTAGCCGCACCCACAAAGCAGAACAGCGGCAGTTTCTCGTCGTGGCGGTCTCGGTCTTGGAGCATTCGGGTGGCGTCTTTGGTTGCCGCATCCATCCCGTAAACCGCGTTTTCGAGCGGTCGACGGACAATGTAGTGGTATTCGGCATCCGAGCGGGCGTGTTCCTCGCGGACAAGCGGGAGGACGGCGCGCTCGATAGCCGCCCCGGCGACGTAGCCGTCGGCGGTCGCCGGATGACGGATGACAACGGGCCGAGACTCAAGGACTGCTCGACGGATCGATTCGGCCACATCAAGAAGCGGCTCTTCGAGTGCGGCAACCGCCTCGTGGTCGCCGATTGGCTCAAGGGAGTCAGGTCGAGCACGGTCCGAAAGGGCATCAGCGAGTCGACCTTTCACGGCCTCGCGCTCGTCACCCTCTAGGGCCACCAACTCGTCGGTCTCGACCTGCAGTTCGCCGCGGCGGCGTTCGACCTCGCCGTCGAGTCGGACGAAATCGCCCAACTCGATTTCGGGGTACGCACGCACGCCGGCCTCGACAAAGGCAGCACAGTCGACAACGCCGGTTTCGTCGCGGAGTTCGAAGACGGTTGGCCCGCCAGTCTGGCGAATCGAAACGACCTCGCCTTCAAGCCGGACCTGTTCGTCGACCTGCTCGGCGAGCGACTCGATGTTGCTGTCGTCGTAGCTTGGTTCGGCCTCGCGCTCGGTGACTGTGACCGTACCGCTTGCTGATTCGGTCTCAGTTGGGCCGTCGACGGCCTGGGCAGTTTCGGCTGCGGTGTCGGCCCCGTGGCTGACAGCGACCGTCTCAGCGGGTGTGTCGTCAACCGCGTCTGTTTCGGCTGACTGTGCGTCGGCCGCCGAATGCTCAAAATCGTCGTCGACCTCTGTCTCGTCGGCCTCGCTTGAGTCGTTGTCGAGTTCTTCTGGAAGTTTCTCTTCGGTGCCGTCTAAAATCAGTTTGCCGCGGAACTCGCGTTCAGTCTGGCGGATCGATTTACCGAGATCGATGTTGCCGTTGTCCCGAACGTTGTTGACCCGAACACAGACGGTGTCGCCGGGCTCCCACGAGAGGCTTTCGAGCCGGCGGTCCAGCTCGCTGCGGTGCAAGAGGCCGGTGACGCCGGGGGCGAGATCGATGAACACGCCGAAATCGGCGTAGCCGTCGACCGTTCCCTCGTAGAATCGGTTGTCGATTAGTTGCGATGCGTGGTTGCCGCGGAACTCGAAAAGGACGTCTTCCTGATGACTATCACAGACGTGACCGCCATCAACAGGGATGCCACAGATGATACACGAACCCATTTGATACAACGATATGGACCCACCCTTTAACGGTTGTCGAAACGCGCTGAGGCGTCAGCCCGCTATCGTCTCAATCACTGCCAGTCCATCCCACAGTCCACCGAAGGCGATGCCGAACACGAGAATCGCTGGCACCACACCGGCGAGGGCGGCTCGAAGCAGTGATGTGTTGTGGACAACCGACAGCCCGATAATCAACAGCGCGGCAGCGTACACTCCAGCGAGCGCGGCCAGTCCTGAGATTGGAACCCACGCAACGACACAGGGTGCGGTTGCATAGCCAATGATCTGGACGGTCTCGCTGACGCCCGCCCGATCCGAGACTGTCAGCATCAACAGCACCGTCTGGATCGCCGAGACGAGATGCAGTGCGGCTGGCGCGGCGACAACCGCCGTCAACAGGAGGATAAACACGGCTGTCACCCCCACGCTGTCGCCTAAAATCGGAATTCGGTCGGCACCCAAAACGCGTTCGGGTTGGACCGCAAGCAGCCCGCCGATATAGACCAGCGCAACTGCAATCGCAAAGCTCAGTCCCGGTGCTTGGTCGCCCGGCGCGACGCCATTCGCAAAAAACCGCCGTGGTCGACGCATGATTTCGACCCACGCCCGCGCCATGCCGCCGGGCCCACGGTCTCGGCCTCCGCGCGGCGTTTCGACCCACGTAGTCACGGTCGACTGGAGGGCTGTCGGCTGTATCAGCGTTACTATCGTCGGTCGTCGGGCCTTTAGTTGTGGATCGCCTGCAGTCGGTATGGACGAATCGCTCCGGGCTGGAATCGCCGTCTACAACGCCGGAGGGACCCACGCGGCCCACGACGCCTGGGAGGACCACTGGCTCGGACTCACAGCCGAAACCGACGACGAGCAATTACTCCACGGGCTGATCCAGTTTACTGCTGCGGTCTACCACGCCCAATCCCGCAACTGGTCGGGTGCAGTTGGCCTCGCCGCAAGTGCCCACGGGTATCTCGCCGACCTCCCAGCAACCTATCGGGGCGTCGACCTCACACCGGTACGGGAGTACCTCCGCGCACTCGAAGTCGACCCCGAACGAATCGAACGCGCCGCACCACCCCAGTTGATATATAAGCGCCAGCCGCTTGCGGCTGCAGACCTCTCGATCGACGCAATCGTGATCGCCGCTGAGACGATTGCTGAAGACAGCGACCGATATGACAATGAGGTCATCGAACAGGCAGCCGCCTACGCCCGCAAAGAGGTCGACACCAGCCAGACCACATACATTAGCCTGCTCACGACGTTCGTCGACGAAGCAATCCACCGCGGGATCGTCTATGACCGACTGGCCGCAAACGTCGAGCGTCAAGAACAAAAACAACAAGACGTAGCGGGTCTGTTCGAGCCACGAGACGGCGAGTAGGAAGTACGTAACCGGAGTAGACAACGCCTAATATTTGGGTTCCGCACCGGTCGTCTCGTAGATCTGGTCCATCAGGTCGTCGCGTTGGCGCTGCCAAGTGGCGAGCCCCTCAGGCGTTGAGGGATACCGCTCGTAGTGGGCGATGAGTTTCTCGGCGAGCTGTTTGACGTTATAAAAGTCGACGATCTGTCGCCAGTACCCAAAGCTATCAATCGCACACCGTGCGGCGAGCAGTGGCCCCATCGACGTTTTGCCGGTATACAGGGCTTCAGCCAGCTTTTCGCCCGGAAGCGCAGCGAGAAGTCCCATTAGGTCGTCGACGTCGACCGCGGTCGAGAGGATGTTGTACACATCAAGACCCGCATACCGCGAGCCGAAGTGCGCCATTACGCGCTCGTTGTAGTGCCACAGCATCTCCTCGCTCACGTCACCTTCCTCAATTGCCCGAACGGCCTGTTCGGCGGCGTACTGGCCAGCGTAGGCCGCTCCAGCGATCCCCCCGCCGGTTGTCGGGTTAACGTGTGCGGCCGCATCACCCACAGCCATGTAGCCCGGTGCGACCGCCGAATCGTATGGCCGTCGAGTGGGAAGTGCCGCACCGAGTTTATCGGTGACCTCCGCACCCTCGAACTCCTCGCGGTTGTGGAGGTCCTCCTTGAGGTCTTGGATCATCTGCATCGGTTCTTCGTTCATCTGGAAGCCGAGACCGGCGTTGATCGTCGTCGACGTGCGCGGGAAGTACCACAGATAGCCTGCCGCCCGCTTGGTTGGCTTGAAGACGAGCGCGTCGTCCCACTCGACGTCCTCTTCGACTTCGACGATTTCGCGGTAGGCCGAACAGAACTGCGAGTATCGGACGTTCGTATCAAAGGTCGATCCCTCGAAGTCGATTTTGTCTTGGAGCAACGACAGCGAGCCAGCCCCATCGATCACGATGTCGGCGTTGTACTCAACAGCTTCGCCGTCAGTTGTGCCGACAACGCCGGTGACCGTGCCGTCGTCGGCCTGCATGGCGTTCTGGACGACCGTATCATAGTGGAACTCGACGCCCGCCTCCTCGGCACCCTCAATGAGGAGTCGACCGTACTCCCACCGATCAATGACCGCAAGCTCACCAGGCACCGGGATTTCAAGAACGGTGTCGTGGCTCGGGATCTCGAAGCGGCCGTGGTCGACGTCGGTGTTGGTAAACGCCGGGTCGATTTTCGATTTGGGGATCGACTCAGGAAACGCGTCTGCGCCTTTAAGCGCGTCACCACAGGCGATGTGACCGGCTTCCTCGCGGTCTTTGCGCTCGATAACGACGACATCGAGTCCGGCGTCCGCCGCGGTAGCCGCAGCATAACAGCCCGAGGTGCCGGCACCGACGACGGCAATATCGTACTCGTGGGAGATCATGACACCGACTCCTTTCTCCGGGGAGAAAACGCTTTATCTCGAACAGTGTCGGTCTGTATCCGACGAATACCCGACAGATATGTCGACACCACACCTGAGTGCGTCGACAGCACTGATAGCGGCTGAGAGCCTAAACGGTATATGGACCGTCTGGCGCGCCGAACGGCGTGGGAACAACTGTCGGAGACGTACGCCGCCCGCCGCGATCCGGATGGCTCGGATGCCGACCTCATCGAACAGTTACTGGTCGACTGTCCAGCCGACTCCCGCATCCTCGATGTCGGATGCGGCGACGGCGCACGAACGCTGGCGAATCTCCCGCCCGCAGCCATCGGACTGGATTTCGCCCGCCGCGGCCTCTCGCTGGCGGCCGAGACCGTCCCTGCAGCCCGGCTGTTACAGGCAGATATGCAGGCGATTCCGCTGGCCGACTCAAGTGTCGACGCCATCACCGCCTACCACGCCGTCTTTCACGTCCCGCGCGATTGCCATCCCGACGTGTATTCGGAGTTCAATCGCGTCCTGAAACCCGGCGGTAGGCTACTGATGACGCTGCCTGCCGGGCGGTTCGAGACCGTCCGCCGCGGCTGGATGGGTGGATCGATGTTCTTTTCGGCACCTGGACGCGAGACGACGCTCCAACAGCTACGCGAAGCGGGCTTCGAGATTGATCGAACACCGACCGCAAGCGATCCACTCGGCTCCAGCAGCGAGTTTGTGTTTGCCGAGCGACCGTCCGGATGAGCCGCTTACTGCGGATCGGTCGGTCGTGAACATCGCAAACAGAGCACGCTCTCGGCAATCCAGTTGACATCCGTCGACCCACAGTCCGGACAGCGGTGGTGGCCGGTCGCATACTCGGTCGTCCCGCGCGGAGCCGCGAGAAACCCTGCATCGATGGTTCGTTCAAGCAAACTCGGGAACCGCTGTCGTTTGTACGCCGGCCGGTGTGCCAGAAACTCGCCGGGCGCTGCCGGATCCGGACCGTGGAGGTCTTCCCATTTGACCGCGATTTCGCCGTCAGCGAGACTACGGGCGACCTGTTTGATCGGTGCGGCAGCAGCTTCGAACAGCGGTGTCGTTGCGACCGTCTGAGAGCTCTCGACGCTGTCACCAGCCGCGCGGTAGGCATCGACTGCAGCCTCGTAGGCACCGCCTACGCCGTCGAAGCCGCCAACGACTCGACAGTCAGCGATCAGTTCGTCGAGACACGCCTGCTGGACAGGCTGCGAAAGTGTGTGCTGGATGTCACGTGCGACAGCAATCGATTCAGTGCTGCGGTGAGCTGCCCGCCGCTCACAGCCAGCAACCCGGTAACAGATCGCACTCGAAATGAGATACTGGACGCCGACGCCAACGTACCCCCGTTCGTCGTCAACAAAGGGACTTTGGCCGACACGCGGTTCGGTGAGTACGCTCCATGCCGCCCGGCTGTAGGCGTCACCTGCGGACTCATACTCTCGCGTCGACACTGCTCGCACCGCTTCGGCAACGTGGCCGCCATCCAGCGTATGCATACTGGTTGTTGGACGGCAAGCGACAAGCCGCTTTCTTGTCGGCCAGAGAATACATCGTTCCAGCGTCGTGTTAGGCGTCGACTACCCGCTCGATTTCACGGCCGGTCGTCTCGACCAATTCGTCGACGGTCTCGCTTTCGGCGTAAAGACGGATGTAGGGCTCGGTGCCAGAGGGCCGGACGAGCAGCCACGAACCGTCGTCGAAGGCAAGTCGAATGCCGTGATCGAACGACGCCTCAGCCTCCGCAAACACATCGGGGAGCGTCGTTTCGAGTTGATCCATTGCGGCGGATTTGACGTCATCCGGACACGCAAAGCTAACCTTTCGGTACGGTCGCTCGGTGATCGGCTCGCAAAGCGCGTCGATTCCGTCGGCAGCAACTAGCCGCGAGAAGACAGCCGCACTGGCGATTCCGTCGGTCCACGTGCCGAACTCTGGATGGATGTGTTTCCAAGGTTCTGCCGCAAAGACGACCGTTTCGTCGGCTCCAATCGAAGCCAGTCCCTCATGGAGCCCGCCGAGTGCGACACGTTTGATGCGGCCGCCGGCAGCCGTCACCTGCTCGTCGATCCGTCCTGAAGCGTTGGGTGTCGTGATGACGACGGGCGTTGGAGCCGCAGCGTCGTGGGCGGCTACGTATCGACGGGTGTAGTGGCCAGCCAGAATGGCGAGTACCGTATCCTCGTGGACAATCTCACCGTCAGTGCCGACGATCACGATCCGGTCGGCGTCGCCGTCGTGGGCGATCCCGAAATCGAACGCGCCGTCTTCGAGCAGCGTGCGGAACTCCGAGAGCGTCTCGGGAGTGGGTTTCGAGGGACGGGCCGGAAAGTGGCCGTCGACGCTGGCGTTGTATGCAATCGGGTCTGCACCGAGCACAGCGAGTACCTGTGGTGTCGCCCGCGCGGCCATCCCGTTGGCGCAGTCGACCGCTATCCGGAGGCCCGCACAGTCAGCCCCGAACTGCCGGCTGTAGTCGGCGACTAACTCGCGGTAGGCACTGAGTGGCTCGGTAGTAGTCGGTTCCTTCCATTCGTCCCACACCGCAGGTGCGGCGTTGTCAGCGACGTACTCGATGACGGTCGCCTCCCGGTCGCTGTCGAACTCCCGACCGTCGACGAAACATTTGATTCCGTTGTCTGTCGGCGGGTTGTGCGAGGCAGTTACCATCAACCCGTGGCGGCCACGGGAGGCGAACGCCAGCGTCGGCGTCGGCACTTGGCCGACTCGGATCGGCTGGCAGCCCGTGGCAGCGACGCCGGCTTCGAGCGCGGCGACGAGTGCGGCCCCGGTGGTGCGGCCATCGCGGCCGATAACGATCTCGGGCGTCGACTCTTGGGATGTTTCGGCGACGAACCGCCCGACTGCGCTGCCGACCGACAGCGCGGCCGCCGGGGTCACGTGATCGACAACACTACCCCGGATGCCCGCTGTTCCGAACTGAACCATGTCCTATTGTTGGAGTCCGACCTTTAGAATCCGCTGGTTGAGCCGGATTTATGCGGCGGGCGGTCGAAGACGGATTCAATGAGCGACTCCGAACGCATCCGAGCCCACGTGTTCGTCAGTGGCCGCGTCCAAGGCGTCTTCTACCGCGCCAGCACGCGCGAAAAAGCCCGTCAACAAGGAGTCGACGGCTGGGTGAAAAACCTCGACGATGGCCGTGTCGAAGCCGTCTTTGAGGGGCCGCCGTCGGCCGTCGAATCGATGGTTGAATGGTGTAAAACCGGCTCACAGGCCGCCACCGTCGAGGCCGTCGACCGGACAACTGAACAGCCGGTCGGCACGACTGGGTTCGAAATTCGACGGTAACGAGAGCAAACAGAGCAAAAAACTGATCGGAAAAAGACGGTGGAAGAACGGATTGAGTGGAGTGGAGACGGAATGGGACTCATTGCCGGAGTCCGCCCGTCGTGCCACATAGGGCCAGTGGATGTATCACTGATCGGTCTGGATGCAGTGGGTTTCCGTCGATGGGCGTGTCGTCTCGAACAGCCGTTTCACCTCCTGTCGTATCATTACGTATCCCCATGGTACAGACAAACATATAGCCTTGGTTATAAGGCCTTATACAGAAATTAAATAATATATACATCAGCTTCTGCGGGTGCTACTGGGTGTGTTCACTGATTGTGCTCTGTACTGAGGAGTTACGAGAGCGTATCAAACTGAGATGCGGGTGGAAACGAGTCGAGGTGGCCCCCGAACACTCGACTCGTCTGTGGGTCCGACCAGACCCGGGCGAGTGGGATGGGCGCGGCAGCGTTCTACCGACGGTGACGAGAAAAGCGTCAGTACGTCGGCAACGGTGTTTCGTCGCTGAGACTGATAAATGCACCGTCCCGCCGGCGTCGACTTTCGGTGCCGATCACTGGTATCGACGCGTATTAGCGGCGGTCGTCCAGAGCCGGAAACGACGACCGGACAGAGGCGACGCGCTCGGGGTCGATCTCGACAGTCAGCTGTGTGGGCTCGTCGCCGCTACTGGCCAGCGTCGTTCCCCACGGATCGTACACTGTCGAACGGCCACAGAGCTGGCTTTCGGCGGCGGGAAACGTCGCCGAACCATTAGTAGTCGCCACATAACAGAGGTTCTCGATGGCTCGTGCCCGTCCCAGCGTTTTCCAGTGTTCGATACGTGGATACGGCCACGCACTCGGAACGACGATGAGTTCGGCACCTTGGTCGACCAACCGGCGGTAGAGTTCGGGAAACCGCAGATCATAACAGGTAGTTATCCCCACCGACAGCCCCTCGAAGTCGACGACAGAGAGCTGCTCGCCAGCTACGAGCAACTCGGCCTCGGTTGACTCATAGCCGAACAGGTGGTGTTTCCGGTAGATTCCCTGCCTCTCGCCGTTGCGGTCGAAGAAGACGGCCGTGTTGGCATACCCTTCGTCGGCGGGCACCTCGTATCCCGCAGTAGCACTGGCCGCGAGATCCTCGACAGTCGTGCCGGCGACCAGCCCGACGTTGTTGTCGGCAGCCATCGCTGCAAGCCGGGTAAACAGGCCTTCGTCGAGGCCAGCAGCATGGGTCGGATACGCATCGAAGGCGAAAAAGCCGACCACGAACTGTTCGGGGAGGACGACCAAGTCGGCTCCGTCAGCGGCTGCCCGTTCGACTGCTGTGGCGGCTCGCGAGAGGTTCGTTTCGGCGTCACCGGCTTCGATCTCGAGTTGGACGACAGCGAGCTGCATCTCAATCAGCGTCGAAATCCGCTCGCAGGGCGTCTTCGAGGTTGTTCATTTCGGCGTCGAGATTCCGCTTAAAAAAGCGCTCGACGCCGGGGAGTTTGCCGTCGACGACGAACTCGTTTTCAAGCCGACAACCGGTGTCAGTTTCGGTGATGGTGTGTTCGCCCGTGACCTGCATCGCCTTTGAGCGACCGACGAACTTCACACGGGTCGGTGGCTCGCGGTCGATGTCTTCGGTTTTGACCTGAACCGTCGAGTTGATAAGTGGAATCGGCAGGCTCACGTGCCAGACTGCGCGGTTCTCACCCCGGAGTTCGTAGGAGTCGACGACGCTGATCGCGCCAGCCCGTTTTTCAGGGTCGGCAATGAACTCCCAGACACGCTCGCCGGGGACATCGAACTCGAAGGTCCGCTGAATACGGACTGTCATTGCTACTGAGTCGACCGCAGAGGCTAAAAAGGGCGTGGAACACGCATCAAAAGAGACTGATAACGGCTACTCGGGAGTGACTCGCCAGGTCGTTGATTTCGCCCGACTCCATTTTTCGATGTTGACGTCGTCGGATTTTTCGGCCAGCTGTGGCAGTCGTACACCGACCTGTTTTGAGGAAAGACCAATGGCCTCGGCGATTGTTTTGGCCCGGAAGTATCGCTCGCCACGCGAGACGCTGTCGCGCAGATAGGCGACGATGCGTTGTTCCTCATCGGTGTAGGTAGTCATCGGCCCAAAATACGGCTGTGAGCGGCTTAACAATTGCGTCCGCAACCGTGAGTTACTCGTACAGTTGGAGAACCATGACACAGAGTGCGGCAGTGATCATCGCCGCAGCAAAGCCCCATGCTCGCAGCAGTTGGGTTTCGCCGCCAAACATCAACAGTGCACCAAGCAGTGCCAACAGTCCAAAGGCCATCGAGATGCCGATTGCCTTATCGGAGTCGACCGATCCAGTTTCCATAGCTGAGCGTTCGACGGCGAGCACTTAGTTTATTCGTCCTGTTATTTGATCTCGACGTGCTCGGAGGCTTCGTCCAACGCGAGATTGGCGGCGATTTCGGCGTTTCGCATGGCGTACTCGGCAGTATGCTGGAGGCTGACAAGCACCTCACGCAGGCGCAGCAGTTCGGTGTTCGACAACTCGGGAAGGTCTTCAAGAATCTCTTGTTCGCGGTCGGCGATCTCATGGAACATGTATCGGCATTTGATCGTCTTGTCGTAATCGCGTTCGACAACCGCCTGAACGGCGAGTTCAGTCATTTCGTCGACCTGATCAGTGAACTCTCGAATGCGCCGCATTGTTGAGGAATCGATATCGAGTCCGTCATCTTCTACATCGATGACGATTTCGGCGATATCCTCGGCGTTGTCGGCGGTGAGTTCGAGGTTTTTCGCCACCGATCGGTAACCAATAAGCGGAAAACTCGAATCGAGTCCGACCGCTCGACAGAGGTTTGGATTCTGGTAGGCCGTAAAGATCAGCCGCAACAGGAGGACGAAAATCTTGTTGGCCTGCCGTTCGCGGTTGAGCGCCCGCTGGGCCAGATCGGCGTTGTTGTGGGCCAGCGCCTTGACCGCCTCGCCTCGCATCGTGCTGCCGGTGTTTTCGAGTCGTTCGAGCAAGTTGTCAAGCGTAAAATCCTCAGGGTCGACCGAACACCGAATCGCAATGGATTCGGGCGTCTCTTCGATCACACCGAGACCCATCAGTTGGGTTTCGGCTTTGTAGACGGCGTTGATGTGTTCGGACTCAAGTGCGCCCTCGGCTTTTTCGACGTGGATGACGCGTCGGCCTAACACGTACTGGGCAACAATCGCGCGTTCGAGCGCGCCAGCATCGAGGTTGTCAGCGCGGATGATCGCCTCGCTTTCTTCGGTACTGGCCGACTCGGGAAGCACAGTTAGTGTCCCTTTGCCACCCATCCGAATCGAAACCTCATCTCCTTTTTCGACGTTGTGCTCTTTGGCCCATTCGGCCGGCAGCGTCATCGCCAGCGTCGAGGGACCCAGCCGCTGGACTTTCCGCGTTTCCATACCTCGTTTCGGCTTTGTATCTCCTTAATCTTGTCTATAGACATAGTATTGTCTCGAAAAGCAAGAACAGATTCATAGATCAATCGATGTCTCAATATGTGATTTGTTCGCACAAAGCCGTCGACGGTCGGTGGCTCACGCCTCTCAGATGAGTTTCATCATCCGGCGTTCGAACCGGCCGACCCTGACTTTCTGCCAGCCGCACAACTCGGCGTCGAGGTCTGGGTCGTCAGTGTCGACCCGGAGCACAGAAAGACCATCGAGCTTGCTTCGGGAAGCGACAATCTCGACCGAACACCGGCGGATCACTGCCGGCGAAAGCTGTGGGTTCCCACGGCCGAACACGAACCCCTGGCCGCCGATGGGTGAGACGACAATGACGTTTCTATCGCCGAGTGCAGCCAGAATCTCAGCTTCGCTGCCGTCCCGAACGAGGAGTTCGCCATCGCGCCAGACGTCGACCCCAATCGGCGAGCCCTCAAATCCCAATGCAGACTTGATTGCCCCGACTGTTGAGCCGGGGCCGAGCACGTAGGTCGTCTCGGGGTCGACGCCATCGGCGATTCCCGCAGCCAGTGCGTCGACGGTGCCGCCGCCGAGCTGTTTCGACGACTGTAGTTCGTCAGTCACTGGAACCCACGCGACCGCCCGGAGTTCGGGATAGACCTCGCCGTCACGATAGTCGTCTTCGTTGATATCCATCACCTCCCGGCGTTCGGTCCGCTCGAAGCTGACGATGATGTCGGCGGCGTCCTCCGGCGAGACGGCAAACACTGCCGAGTAGACTTTGACACCGGCTGGTACGCCGAGCATCGGAATCCCGGTCGACGCAAGCGCGTCGGCCACATCGGCGGCGGTGCCGTCACCACCGACGAAGACGACAAGGTCGACGCCTCGCTCGATGAATCCAGCTATCGCGGCGCGCGTGTCGTCGACAGTTGTCTCACTGGCTGGCTCCGAGACGACCTGTGGGTCGAAACCGGCCTCACGAGCCAGCGACGCACCCATCGGATCGCCGGCCGCAGAAAGGCTGAGAGTGGGATCGTGGTCGGCCAGTCGTTGGAGCATCCGGCGTGAACGTTCGGGCGCGCGTGGGCTCGCCCCGCGAGCACGGGCCTCGTCGACCTTTCCGTCAGTGCCTTTGAGCCCCACACGTCCCCCCATACCCGCGATCGGATTCACAACGAGACCGACGTGCATATCCTGCGGAAGGGCCGTGGCTGAAAAGGTCCGTCGGTTAGGCCTGACCGCCGTCGGTCAGGGTGCGTCGGCTGAGAACGTCAGTTGCGAGTCCCTCGGCTTCGTCGACTCTGGGTCGGTCGCCAGAACGGAGCTGTTGACACAACTGATCGGCGAGGCGGGTGACATCTGTGCCGCTGCCCTCGGCGGCGACCCGGCGGAACGTCGGGCCGTACAGCGGTGCAACGCGCTGGCCGATCTCATCGAGCGAGGTGTTTGCGACACATTGGACCTGTCTGACGGCATCTTCGGGATCCATACACGACCATACAGGTGGCCACTATAAGTATTTACTCCAATTCGGAACTGAGTAAATAAGAATGGGGCTGTAGCTCGGGACAGCGTCCCATCCAGATAACCGAGAGATATACGTGGTGTGGGTTCGGGGTACAACTGTGAGCGACCAGACACCGAGTCGACCGGCTGTCGCCGAGCAGGCTGCGACTGCGGGTGCCGAATACGCCTTCGAGCAGTTCCGGACCGCGATTGCTGTCGAATCCAAATCGATGGAGACGGATCTCGTCACCGAGGCCGACCGAACCGCCCAGCAGCGGGTGATCGAGGTCATCGAAGCATCCTACCCCGACGATCCCATCGTCGGCGAGGAGGACGACGCGCTGAAAACCGTGCCACCAGAGGGTCCAGCATGGAT
>SL_8KL_010_SEDDRAFT_10002583_pt1 | contig 15209 bp, 17 predicted proteins | sample SodLakKL_010_SED_4_FD_11160 | JGI IMG/M metagenome (IMG submission 11160) | reverse complement strand
TTTGCTATTTATGCTTACAGAGGAGGTGCAAAATATTACGGCAATATTGGTTTCCTAATTCCAGCAACTGTCATCCTGGCAGTCGCAATTTACGCCTCCTATGCCAATTTACATCCGGCTTACTTTTTTATTGGGTTGGGTTTGAGCTTCTTGGCTATATTTGTTATTCATACCTTCTGGTTCAGGGAAATGGATCGGGGAGAACGTTACTGGCCTGTTTTCCCTGCGGCGGGTTTGCTATTGTTTTCAACTATTGTTGTGCTGCCGGAAAGGCGGCTCGCGCTTTTCAGTTTCTTGAACTATCTCTGGATTATTGGCCTGATCGGGTTAGGGGCATGGTTGATTTACAAAAGCACTCGGAAATGATAGGAACAAAGGAAAGTCATCACAGGCCACTTCGGCGGGTTCCCCGGCACAGGCCCTTTTAATCAGCGCGTGTGCTTGTGAAAGCCGCTTACCAGGGCCTGCTGCGGCAGCTTTTCGAGCAGCTCCTTGGATATCTTTCCTGGGGGCCAAGCATGTAGTTCCGTGTGGACGCAGTTATTTAAGGTAAGGAAAGGAAAATAACATGAAGCGACTTCATCTAAAAATTTATGGCCTGGTCCAGGGTGTATATTTCAGATCAACCGCCCGGGACAAAGCTCGTGAGCTGGGGTTGTCCGGCTGGGTGAAAAACATGCCTGACGGGACAGTGGAAACAGTTGCAGAAGGAGAAGAAAAAAAATTACATGAATACAAAAAGTGGTGTAAAAAAGGCCCCCCTTCGGCCCGGGTCGAGACAGTTCAGGAAAAATGGGAAGAACCCACAGGCGAATTTAAGGGGTTTGGTATTAAATAATGAGCGAGGGCCAGGTCATTAATAATTGCTTTTCTCACTTATCTTACGAATCCCTTTCAGAGTTACTTTTGCTCTTGCCCTGGTAGTTTTCTTTTTTTTAGTAACGCAGATCGGTTGTTCAGATGAGTTAAGCTTTAACTTTATTGTTGCTTGCAGCGTATTCTCATCCCTCCGGTTCTGGTGGTGAAATAATTGCCGGGTAAATCTAACGATCAACCATGCTTTTCACCTCGATAATGCATTTGCAATTCCTTACCACTTCCATCCTGCTTGCCTGTAAATGCTTATTAGCTTATCACCGCAAATATTTGCTTTGGGATGCTGCTAAGGAGCCGCGCGGTATTAGTATCACACCTATTCGATAAATCACCAAAAACCCGATTGACATCTTCCCTCATACCTCGGTATCAACAATCTCTCTTTGACATCAAAGCTAACAACAGGAGCTAGGATGAAGAACTTTGCAAAATATTAAAGCCCAATGCCTGGACAACTAAAAAACGTTTTGAAGTATTACTGGATGTGCATAAGGCTGGCACACCAGCTGTAGTTTGGTTAACACCGATAAAAGAGCCCTGTCTTTTATATGACAGGGCTCTAGTAAATTGAGGGGGAACCCGCAATTAATCCACGACATCCATGATTTTACCACAGCAGATAGGGATTACCTCACCTGCTTTTAGATTTATCAACTTATTACAGGTTTTACAATAAACGCTTTCATCCCGGTCTACTCTCACTTCGGTAAAAGAGCTATCCTGCGGGTTAACCCCTTCAATATAAAAAGAAGCGCTCTTATTGCCTTTTTCGGGGATATACTCTCCTACCGGTACCAATTTTCCGCTGTCTCCAACACAATCGATCAAAATTTTCCACAGGGCAGTAAGCTTGGCTTTCTCATCATCATTTTCAGGAGCTAAGGACACCTGGCTTTTTACAATATCAATCTTAATAGCTGCTCACTCCTTTCATTTAATATATATTAAACTGCCTGGATAAAAACGGGCTGTTACTCAAACAGCTGGTATTTATAATTTTATCATAATATTATAGTCATAACAATTATTACTTTATGCAAAATTAAATCGCTTCTCCAGTGGTAATGGAGCCAGTATCCTGCTTATGACCGATCCTGATCCTGGGAGTAATCATGTTCTGGGTCGGCCCAGGGAAAATACATTGGATTTGCTCCGGATTTATAAAATTGAAAAGATGATTAAAGTATACTTTAAAAAAGAAAAAAGTAAGTGCCCAGGCTGGCAAGCTAGCCTGGTCAGTTACCAAATATTTAAGGCGTTCTCCAAGATTTTTTTAGCTTTGTGTATAAACATTTTTCGGTTAGAATAAATAAAAGGGAAATGATCATGGATTCCTATAAACAATAGAGGTAGGACTGTGAGAGAACCAGGGAAGACAATGCAATAATGCTGGATGAGTCTGAAAAATGGCTTTCGTGTAGAAGATGAGTAATTTTTCTCCCGGGTATCAACATTTATAAAGAGAAAGATCAGCAAAATATTTGAGCGAGAATAATGTTAATGCTATCGCTGACAGACGGGCTGGAAGATGCAATGGTAAAAATAAGCCGACAATTACTACTTTTATTGGCAGTTGTGTTCTTATTTGTTCTGGCTATTTTTATGTTAACCGAGCCTGAAATATATGATGTGTTATTATTTCCGGATATGTTTTTTCCTTTTAGTTTTTCTGCTCATTCTTACAGCCGCATCCTGATATTTGGCTTTGCCCTGTCCGGGGCCCTGGGTTTGTTTTTTGGATTAACCCGGTCGGATTTTAAAGAGCAATTGCTTGGTTTTCTAGTCATAATCAGTGCTTTTGGTCTAACTCTTGCCAATGATTTTATAACCCTCTATTTATTCTGGGAATTGGTAACGATATCGTCATCTGCATTAATCTTGCTTCATGCGAAAACCTCAAAATGGGTTTTTAACAGGGGTATGCGTTTTTTAATGATGCATTTACTGGGAGGTTTGCTGGTGCTATTTGGCATACTCCTGCATTATGCTGAGGCTGGTTCTATTGCCCTGGAGTTGCCCCAGAGTGGCATGATCTTTTTTATACTTGGTTTTGGCATTAAAACAGCTTTTATACCGTTCCACCTCTGGATAGCCTGGGGCTATCCTGCAGCTTCGATCTATTCTGCAGTTATTCTTGTCAGCTTAACTACAAAAATTGGAGTATACGCTATTGCCAGGGTTCTGCCCCTGTTAGATTTTCTAATCTATATGGGGGTTGCTATGGCGTTTTTAGGCGCAGGGTGTGCAATGATGCAAACAAAAATGAGAGAGCTGTTATCATATAGTATAATAAGCCAGGTGGGATATATGGTGGCAGGGGTAGCTGTTGGATCGACTCTTGCAGTTGATGGTGCTCTGCTCCATGCTGTTAACCATATGATATATAAAGCACTTCTTTTTATGTGTGCCGCACTTGTAATCTATGCTACAGGTGTCGAAGAGTTGTCAAATGCAAAAAAGGCGAATCTTCATCAGGCCCAATTACAAAAACCTGTTTGGAAAATATTGCCTGTTGCTTCGGCAGGAGCAGTAATTGCATCTCTATCGGTAGTAGGTATTCCACCAATGAGCGGTTACGTAAGCAAAACCTTGTTAAGAGCAGCCCTGTATGATCATGAATTTATGCCAGTAGCGCTGTCGATTGCCGGTGTTGGAACCGCCATTACTTTTTGTAAATTTATCTATCTGGGTTTCTTAAGAAATCATGTTTCTAATGTTAGAAAGCCCTCCTTTTTTATGAATTTTGCTATTGTCTTAGCCTCTGCAGTCTCTATAATTCTGGGCATATACCCCCAGGTACTGGCTCCTCTCCTGCCCCATGGAGCATCACTTGCTGTTTACTCAGTAACCGGACTGATGAATGCTGTTAATAATGTTATAATCGGTGTTTTGCTATATGCACTCACAAATAAATTTCTCGAGAGAGCGATTCCCTATATTAGTCGCTTGAGCATTGAAAGTTTATTTTTAAATCCGTTGATAAATCAATCTTACAGGGTTTTCAAATTAATTGGAAAACGGGAATTGGGTTTTGAACGAAACTTGGGAAACGATCAGATGATTACAGTTGTATTGCTGTTAATACTCTTTATCATCTTATTCTTGGGGAGTTGAAGATTATTTCAGCATAGCCACAAAGGATTATAGTGTGTTAACAAAGAACACCTTATCGCAACAAACCGGAATATAGCTCATTCTCATTAATGAGGATGTTTTATAAGGTTGGATTGTAGGTGGAGCAAATTGGTAAATATTTACCTGATCAGACATGGGGAAACTAAGTGGAATCGAGAAAAGGTTTTCAGGGGTCAAATGGATATTCCCTTGAACGAGTTCGGTCGCCTTCAGGCTGAGAAACTTTCAGAAACATTAAAAATGCAGAAACTAAAGAACCCTGTATTTATTTCCAGCCCTTTAAAACGAGCACGTGAAACGGCGGAAATAGCCACCAATTTATTTGCAAAAGCTGAAATCAATATTAATGATGCCTTTATAGATATTAGCTTTGGTCAATGGGAAGGTTTGCCCCTGCACGAAATCGAAAGTGATTACCCGGATTTATACCAGACGTGGGTTCAAAATCCTGAAAAGGTGGACTTTCCAAATGGAGAAAACATTAAAGTAGTTGCTGATCGGGCTGAAGAAGGTATTTACCAGGCTGTTCATGCCAACCCAGAAAGTGAACTGGTTATTGTCGCTCACAGAGTTATTAATAAAGCTTTGCTCTGTCGTCTTCTTGGTATGGAACTGAAAGCCTTTTGGAAATTACGCCAGGATACTGCCTGCCTTAATGAACTTTATTTCGATAAGGATGATTTCATCCTGGTCAGGCTAAACGACACATGCCATCTAAAATCCCTTGAAACAGATATAATAGATTTCTAATTTAAGGCAGGATGTACCTTGCGCAAATACGACATGCTTTATATATTGAGCATGAGACACTCTGGGGGATTTTAATCCATCACTCAGTTGGGCATTATTGGCCATGAACATTTTCTATTTTGCTTTCCAGAGCTTTGGATATTTTATAAGCTAGCAGTAAAGATAAATTATTTTCCCCTTTTCGATATGACCGATTGTCTCTCTTCGTAGTCCTACATTATTGGCTAGCTGTTCCTGGGTTAAATCATGCTTTGCCCGCAGCTCTTTTATGCGGGTTATAAAGCTAACCTTCACTGCATATCCCCTCTTTTCTCATAGATGCTTTGAAACTGGATAAGGCTAATATTGATTTACTTATCCAGGAAGATTTAAAACAGCAACAAAATGAATTTGAAGAATGGGTTAATACTCCTATTAAATGGCATATGATCATTAGATGGATGTCAGCTGTTTATGGTGAAAAAGACATTCCTGGAAATATTAAAACTGAAGATGAAGCTAGTGAATATGCTGCAGGAGTAGTTAAAGAATTAAAAAAAATAGTCTGGCTGGTTTTATCGAGGAGGGTTAATTATCATATTGATAAGGATAGAAATATCAAGTCAAGGAATATAGAAACTATTGATTGCTCGTGGTTGCCAGGTGCGAGATTAAAGTGATCAGAATTAGATGTTTATATCATCATACTTGGCAGGAAATTTTAAACATTTGGAGAAATGTTATTTTAACACCACGAGTTAGTCCGCATATTAAGCTACAGTGAAAATATTAATCATAAAGCCATTTGGCAGGTGAGATGTGTTAATGCATAACTTACAGATCACTTATGAAAAATTATTAGAAACAATACAAGAGGGTATCTGGGTTATTGATGCTGACTCAAATACAACTTTTGTCAATCCTAAAATGGCTGAAATTCTAGGCTATGAGGCAGAGGAAATGATAGGTAGACATCTTTTTGAATTTTTGGATGAAGAAGAAATTCAGGATATAGAAAGAAAGGTAGAAAGTAGAAAATCAGGTATAGTTGAATCGCATGAAAGTAGACTGAAGCATAAAGATGGTCATGTTGTTTATGTTGAGATAAAGAGTAATCCTATTACTGATGATGAAGGGAATTATAATGGGGCAATAGCTACGGGCAATAATGACAGGGTAGAATATAGAATAAAGAAGAAAGATGGTAGTTATAACTGGGTTGAAACCATAGGAAATATTATTTTCGCAGATGACAAAGTCATTGGTGCAATTTTTACTGTTCGTGATATATCTAATCGCAAACAGGCAGAGTATGAGTTGCAAGAGCAGAAAAATCTTTTAAATAGTATGTTCCAAAGCATTCAGGATGGTATTAGTATCCTTAACGCTGATTTAACCATTAGAGAAGTTAATCATACAATGGAAAAATGGTTTGCGCATAAAGGATCTTTCATCGGCAAAAAGTGTTATGAAGTTTATCATGATCGTTCAGAGCCTTGCGAACTTTGTCCTTCAATCAAAGCTCTTGAAAAGAAAACAGTATGCTCTGAAATAGTTCCATTAATGGGAGAGGGTACACAAGTAGGATGGATAGAGCTTTATGCGTACCCTTTGATAGACGAGACTTCAGGAAATATTAATGGAGTAGTTGAGTTTGCGCGTGATATTTCAGAGCGTAAACAGGCAGAGGAAAAAATTCGCTACATGAGTTATCATGACCAGCTGACCGAGCTCTACAACCGCAATTACTTCGAATACATTAAAGAAGAGTTAAAAGAAATCCCTCTGGTCAGCGTAATCATGACCGATGTTAACGGCTTAAAATTAATTAACGATACTTATGGCCACGGAGTGGGTGATGAATTGCTTAAGGAATATGCGGAACTGCTAATTAATTCTTTTAAACAAAGCGACCTCTGCTTCAGATGGGGTGGTGATGAGTTTGTTGTCATATTAAAGAACACTGGGGAAGCTGAAAGTTGGGAGCTTTGCAACAGGTTGATCAAGCACTGCGGTAAAACTTTTATTAAGGATATTCCTCTTTCAGTTTCTGTCGGAATCTCGTCGAAGTTTAGGGGGAAGGATGTTGTTAAAGCAATCAAAGAAGCCGAAGATATGATGTACAAAAATAAGCTTAAAGCGAGCAAGAGTAATAAAAGCGTGATTATGAAGACCCTTCTGATGACCTTATCGGAAAAGAGTTTTGAAACTAAGGAGCACATTAAACGGATGAGCTTACTTGCCAGGCATTTTGGCGAAAGGCTGTGTTTGCCTCCTTCAGAGCTATCAAGGCTTGATACACTGGCTATGCTTCACGATGTCGGTAATATTAATATTGACGGACATATTCTTTTGAAAGAGACTGCTCTTAGTGACGAAGAGTGGGAAGAGATTAAAAAACATCCAGAAGTGGGTTACCGCATTACTCGCGCAACAGAAGAATTTGCCTATATAGCAGAAGAGATCCTACATCATCATGAAAGATGGGACGGAAATGGTTATCCCCAAGGTCTGGAAGGTGAGAATATCCCTTACTTAGCAAGGGTGTTAAACATAATCGATAGTTATGATGTTAAGAGTAATGGTCGCCCCTATAAAAGGAAAATGACTCGTAAGGAGATTATTGAGGAAATTAAGAGATGCTCGGGCAAGCAGTTTGATCCAGTCTTAGCAGAGGAATTTATTTTATTTTTGAAGGATGGAGATTTTGATATAGCTAAAGAATAGTTTTTAAAAACAAAATTTAGTTGGTATTTTAATATGAAAAAATCAGGTAATTTTTATTCACTTGTAAAATATCTTTATAAAAAAGATAAGCTTAAATGTGTTATCAGCCCTTATAAAGAAACAAGATAGGGCACAGTGTTTAACTGTGTGCAATGTAGGCCCTTAATTCTGAAGTGCTGCACATTTTTGGCAAGACTTTTTTGAGCGACCCCGCAAACGCTGATGTACACTATGTTTATAAGGGGTCATTTTGAAATCCAACTTTTATGGTACCGGCTTGTCCGGGTTAGGAAATAGTATAATAAAAAGTGCTTCTGGAATAATCCAGAAGCACTCGAAGTTCAAAATGTAAGACTATCTCTAGATGCGAGTTACTTTTTCTGCTTGCTTACCGCGATTTCCTTCTACTACATCAAACTCAACCCTTTGACCTTCATCCAATGTTTTGAAACCGTCTCCTTCAATAGCGGAGAAGTGAACAAATACATCTTCGCCTTCTTCTCTTTCAATAAAACCGTACCCTTTGTCTGCATTAAACCATTTTACTGTTCCGTCCATTTTACAGCCTCCAAAATATTATTGTCCAAAAAGTGGAGTTACATCAATCACCGTACGCCGTTCTATTTATCAGGAGGCTTATGGATGTTCAATTTCTTCAACTTTTTAGTACTAATGTTAATATAACATAAAATAATAAAATATGCAAATGATGGTAAATAATTTGAATATACTACAAAGTTTGCCTTAACCAAAACCGGCGCCCCTAAAACTCATTTTTTGGTGTAAATAACACAATACGAACAGGTGCCTATCTAACTTTATCTACTGGTATAAAAAACAATCCCGAAATACTCAGGTTGTTACAGGCTAAAGGACTATTAGTAGGAAAGAAAGAGGGTAAAGTAAAGCTGGAAAGATACTGTGTGGCTGAGGGTGATTCTAAATATCACTGTAAAAGCTGCAATTATGAATGGGATAAAGACCAGGCAATTGATAAAGCTTATAGGCGGATAAGGGAAATTAAAGCTTCTTTCGGTGATTTTTTCTGGAGTTCATACTTATTAAGAAGTTTGAAAATGCTTAAGGGGAATATTGATGTTTGTATTTAAGAGTCGTGGATTAGTTTTAGTTGTTTTTATTATGGGGATTAAGAAATATGGAACAGAAAATGATCTTAATAAGGATTATAAATTACTTTATATTGTGCAAGGTATTAAGAAATAAATGACGAATCAAATATTTAACACCAAGAGTTTAGCCTACCAATAGACGTTCTTTCAAAAAACCCTGCTGATCTAAATAATAATCTAATAATCTTTATAGATTTGCCTTATGCCAATATTAAATTTAAGCCAGCAATACTTGGACGAAAGTGTTAAATTATAATAAAAAAAGAAAGGGGTTATTTAAATGGGAAAATATTACTTACCTATACAAAGAAGACTAAAAAAGCCACTAATAATTTTCGCAGTTATTATATTATTTTTTAGTATAGGGATATCGTGCACTACTACATCTGTGAAAGAAATAAGTGACAACGAAGCAATTGAAGAGCCTGCTGATGATGAAAATGGAGAAGTACAAACTGATGAAGAAATAGCAGAAGAGGTTGCAGAACCATTTTATTTGGGAACATATCAAGAGCAAAATTACCCAGAATTACGTATTGCTTACAAAGAATCTACCGAATTATTACCAGAGGATGTTCAAATAAAACGAGAAGTGTTTATCGGCGAATGGGAACTGGCACGGATTATCATTCCGAAAATTGATGTGGATTTAATTGTTTTAGGGGGAGTTGATGTTTTTGACGAAGATAATCTGGCTAAAGGGCCAGTTCATTTTGGGGAGGCGATAGAGCAGAGCCCTCATTATAAAGGTAGCCAGCCTAACACTGAGAGTGGAAATGTTGCTATTGCTGGGCATCGTATTGGTGCTGGTGGAAAATACAATTACTTCCTTGATCTTGATTTATTAGAAGAGGGAGATGAAATATATCTTGACATAGATGGATATCGTTTCAAATATCATGTCCAATGGCAAAAGGTTGTTGATAAATATGATTGGAGCTGTTTAGAGCCAACTGATTATCCTGCACTTACTTTACAGACATGTGAACCGAAAGAGTTTGTGCCTGATCCAGATTATAGGTTAATGCTAAGAGCAGGCTTACATGAAGTAACTACAACACCTGGCTTGGATTAATACAAGCTTGCCTTTTTAGGCAAACTGCCATAGGGCTACTCTAACATAATACGTTGTAAACATAAGCAAAGAAATCAAAATGAGGCAGTTTCAAGTTCTATTCTGTTTTAAGAAGATGGTGAATTTGAGTAGGGAAAGGAAGAGCAAATCTATTGAACGAGGATCAATTTAGGGATTTTGTTAATAACTTTACTTGGACTTACGCAATAACCTATGCCAAGATTTGCCCACATGAATATATCGTTAAGAATAGAATAGATAAAGGGTATTGGGACAACTTTACTGCAGTGGTTAGATATATCAGAGAAAAAGGGTTTACAGCTATCTACAAAAGCAGGTCAGGGCAATACCATATTTTGGATGATTACTATTACTGGGCAATGAGCGACCCAGTTGAGGAAACTACAGTATTAAACAGAGCTAAGCTTTCTGAATACAAGTTGATTGTTAAATCCTGGGCATGGAATGGGGAGCTATAGCTTAACCAGATTAATCATATTAACTTTAAAAGTTGAGCTATGGATTATTTTCTTGAAAGGATTGACGGTTTATCATCTGAAGATTTAACAACTGAGATACCAGTTATTAATGCCCTGCCTGCTATTATCGTCGAGTTACAAAATCGCGTTCTCGAACCCTATTTGTTAAGTGAACAGTTCTTGGGCGACCTGCAGGAATAACTTTGGAAATGGAGTAGTCAGCCTTAACTATTCTTCTACTTAACATCTGGTTAAAATCTTTTATGTATGCCAGGTCAATTCTAAAGAAAGGACTAATAAAAATGACTGTAAAGTGTTACACCGGCAAAATTATACTGCTATTTGTTTTGCTCTCGTTTCTAATCTCCGCCTGCGCAGGATGTGCCGTTGATCCAATGGTTTCCTACCTTGAAGAAATTGAAGAAAAGGGGATCCTTGACGATCTCGAACAAATGGTAGTCGATGTCCACTCACTGGAAAATGAAATTGAGAGTCTGTTTCAGGAGCAACTTGAAGAATTTAACATCGACGGTATTGAGGCTCTTAGAGAACAAGTTTCTACCTTAAGTGATCAACAAGCTGCTTTAATGGCAAAAGTAAGNGCTCTGGAGACGGGCAGTGAAGAGGTTGAAGAAGCTAATGATTACTTTTTAGAAGCAATAAAAAACCAAAAAAATGCTATAAATATGTTTAATAGTATGTTTGATTATTCAATTGAGTTAATAGCGATTATGGAAGACCCCGGACGCCCTGATGCGCAAGAAGACCTCGATAGGATTATTGCAGGGGTAGAAGAAGCCGAAATAAAAGTCAATGAATACATTTCAGTTTCAGATGACGCTTTTAAAGCCTGGGAATCGATTGTAGAAGACAATTAAGTGAACAAAGTAAAAAACATAAATTTACCATAAAAAAACTTTTGGTGTAATGGAAACTAGGTAAATGAGACGTATGATTTCCAACGTCAATTATCATCTATCTAATCCACCCCAAAATCTGCCATATAATAAGCATTAAGGAAAATAAGAGTTTAGTGTTGGTATAGAAATATATATTTGTTGTGGAAGTGCTTATTAAATGAAAATGAAACAAGAACCCCAGTATAAAAGAATCTCGCCCTGCCTGTTTTTATATATACTGCTGGCAGTAGCAGTTGGAGGGTAGTAAGGTGATAAATTTTCAAAAAATGTATTATCCTTTTACCTTAATCTTAATTTTATTACTGGTAATCTTTACAGGGTGTAATAGCCAGGAAGAGGTTTTGTGGGTTTACAAGCCCATGATATCAATAGGCGATGATTTATTTGGCGATACAGGACGTACGAAACAAAAGCTATCCGATGAATGGGAACTTGCCGGAATAATTGAGCAAGAGGTTTCACAAACAGAACCCATGGTTAAAGGGGAAGAATACTATATTGCTAACGATCTTCCGGTAGGAACCGGAATATATGGGAGTGAAGAAGAACCTGATGTAATTTATGCAAAACACAATGACATTTTTATAAGGTATGAGCTGATGGAAGAATAAACTTGTTACGTAATGGATGATTTGAATAATGGAGCTAAAGCTTAATGAGCAAGAAGTTACTGGTGGCAATTTTTGGCGGTCTGATTGGCTTTTTCGTTGGTGGTATCGGCGGGGGATTCTTAGGCTTAGTTATCGGGGGAACCTTCTTCGGCTGGGTTGAACTTCCCAATTATCCATATATGCCAGGATACGAGTTGGCAGCATATATTGGTATTATTCTTGGTGTTCTTGTTGCCACCCTATTAGGAGTGATTATTGCTTTAAGGATTGCTGCTAAAATGGGAAAGAAAGCTTAATACAGTGCTACCGTTTTATAGATTCAACAAATTCCCAACTTACCTGAATGTATAAGGAGGGCTTATGGTGCCTAATAATATCTATGAAGAAAAGATATTTTCCAGTCTTAATGCGGTTATCTTTGCTGTAATAGTAGGACTTTTGCTATATGCTCTAATCTACCAGCTTCTTATAGAACCACTTGGAACGAATACTGCTCCTAACGAATTTTTTGTTTTTATGGTCCTTCTTTTTTCTGCTATAGGGATCAATTTCAGCACATTAAGGATTACAATTGATTACCAAGATGTAACCGTTGGATACGGGATTATTAAAAAAACCATTCCCAGAGAAAAGATTGAAAAGTGCTACCTTGATCAAACCAGGGCAATTCTTTATGGCGGTTGGGGCATCAGGGTTGGCAGAGTAAAGGGTAAATGGCGGTTAATCTATAATACGGTAGGAGATCCCAGGGTAGTTGTGGTATTAAGAAACGGGTGGTATCAAGAATTCGTTTTCTCTACCCGTAACCCTCAGGAAATAATCAAGCTTCTTAATTGACTAGACATGCTTTAGAGGAGAGTGATTGACGATGCAGTTTGTTGGGTTACTGGCTCCGATTGCTTTTGTCTTTGCCCTGGCAGCACTGGCACAGGTTGGTTCTTTAAGAAAGGAAGTTGAGCAGTTAAAGTCAGAATTAAAAAAGCCTTCTCCGAAGTCATAGTATAGAGGTTTCTCAATTTTCTAGCCAAGCAGGGCATTATTATAAACACCTATAAATATCATTCAAACGCCATATTTATAAGAAAAGGAGAAAAAAATGTTTTCGGCAATTAAGAAATACATTGAACGGCAGTAAAAAATACAGAGTTCGGCAGTTGGATTTTTTAAATGATAGATCGCGAGTAGTTGAAGAAAAAGGGCACAGTAATTAATCTGTGCCCAATGCTATATATATTTAAAAGTGGGTTAACTTATTGTCAATTGTTGAGCCTGAATTATGGATTTAAGATAGGCTATAGTAAAATATATGCTCTAACCTTATTTCACTACAATTACTGAGCACTTTTCTGCTTGCTGAATTACAGCATTACTTACGCTACCAAGCATAATCTTTTTCAATCCACCCAAACCTCTACTGCCAATAACTATAAAATCAAATCCTTCACCACAACCGACTTCTACGATAGTTTCTGCAGGATGCCCTTCTTTAAAGATTGTGCGTGCATTTATTCCTTTTTCTTTAAAATAGTGTAAAGCGTCCTCCAAAATCTTTTTTCTTTCATTTTTGTTTTCCTCCTGCAAATCTCTAAACCTTTCCATATCCTCATTTGAAGGATTGTATTCCTTCCCCCTTGGTAAACTTGAAAAATCGAGCTTATGATCATAAACATAAATTATAGCTACTTCATCAACATTACATCCACTGGCAATTAAAGAAGCTTTTTCTAAGGCTTTTTGACTTTGTTCCGACCCGTCAGTACAAACTAGTATTTTCATGTCAAATGGCTCCTTTTATTTATTTTATGAGTATGAAGCTACTTTTAATTATACTATATGTTATGAAATACCATAATTTGATCTTACCATAAGCTGAAAGCCTTTGTGTTTTTGTGTTGAGGAATCTAAGTTGTTTGTGCCCTGGTTTGAACAATCATTTTCTTAAAACCAGCGCCCTTAAAACTCATTTCCGAGATCAATTTTATTAAATTCCGCTCAAAATATCCCTACTGTTAACCATTACCATTCCGAAAACATCAATTGACACAGCCTAAAAAGTATTAGCAGAAAAAAGGGGCACAGTTTATACTGTACCTAATGATGTATATAAAAAAGGGTTAACTCGTTCTTTATAGAACCAGAACCTTGTATGAGCATTACAAGGACGTTGTTTTTTCATTACGTTCTCTTTCTATGTTGATAAAAAAGCAGAATTAATGATTACTTTACTTTGAAAAGAAAAGCATTATGCATTGTTCGGCTGGTTTTATATGGTAGATAAGGTTAATGGCTGTTTCATGAATATCTAAATAATTCTATAAAATTACGGGGTGAATTTCATTTCAACCGGTTTATATATCTGTTTTGTGATAAAGTGGATATAAAGATGGAAATAGGGTATTGAGCAAAAATGAACATGGATCCGCGGTATAAACTGGCATCGCCTTGACTGATTATTTACATATTGCTGCCATTAGTATTCTGAAGGTATTGTTTTATCTGGCATTTGATCCAATAAGAAGAGTCATGGTGTAGAACTGTTTTAATTATGCCTTTAACGGAGCCTCAATGTGTTTTATGCATTTGCTTTTACATGTCCTCGCCATGGACAGTAAAAGGAGGGAAACCAGGATTATTATCGAGGTAAAGCTGTAAAAATAATTAAGAATTTGGAGACTGGAGATAACCCTTTGTAAAAAAGAAAAATGAATTGTTGAGGAGCGCTTAGCTTATGAAAAATAATTCAATCGGTTTACCTCAACGCATTACCATTATTTATTTTATCATTGCCAGCATTTATATTTATGTATCTGATCAAGCCTTGTTGCATTTCGTTACAGATACTGAGACATTAGGACTTTTTCAACTTTATAAAGGGTGGGGTTATGTTGCATTAACCTCTGTACTGCTTTATGTTCTTTTAAATAATCAATTCAAAAAATTGTTATCTGAAATAGAGGCTCGCAAAAAAGCAGAAGAAGAAATTTTTGCCAGCAAGGAAGAACTAGCTCGAGCCTATGATGAGACAATTAAAGGTTGGGGTAATGCTATGAATTTAAAAGAAGAAGAAATTGAAAATCACAGCCACCGGGTCACAGAATTGACATTAAAAATTGCTAAAATAATGGGTATAGATGAAATACAATTGGAACACATTAAGCGTGGAGCATTATTACATGATGTTGGAAAAATTGGAATTCCAGATTCTATACTTCTTAAGCCCGGAAAATTAAGTGATGATGAATGGGAAGCAATGAAAAAGCACCCTATTTATGCTTATAATATGCTCGCACCTATTGATTATCTCAAGCTGGCTTTAGATATACCATACTGCCACCATGAAAGATGGGATGGTAATGGTTATCCAAGGGGATTGAAGGGTACTGATATACCACTGCCAGCCCGCATTTTCGCCGTTGTTGATGTCTATGATGCACTTATCAACGAACGCCCTTATCGTGAGGCATGGAGTGAAGAAAGTGCTTTACAATTGATTAAAAAGGAAAGTGGGAAACAGTTTGATCCGCAAG
>SL_8KL_010_SEDDRAFT_10002580_pt1 | contig 15214 bp, 9 predicted proteins | sample SodLakKL_010_SED_4_FD_11160 | JGI IMG/M metagenome (IMG submission 11160) | reverse complement strand
GCGTCGGCAGTTGCATCGGCGGGTGCGTCTGTGGGTGCGTCGGTGGATGCGTCTGTGGGTGCGTCGGTGGATGCGTCAGTGGGTGCGTCAGTGGGTGCGTCGGTGGATGCGTCAGCGGGTGTTTCCGCCGGTGCGTCATGGACATGGAAGTCCGGGGCCTGCTGATCCTGATCCTGATCCGGCCGATCCTGATCCGGCGGAACACCTGTGAAGGGCTGGAGTTCCGTTTCAGGCTGCGGCGCCTGCTGCTGCGAATCGGCCATCTGCATCTGCAGTTCATTTATCCTCGCGGTTTTCGATGGTTGCCCAAGCCAGCATCGAAATAATAAGCAGCGAGGCCGCCGCCATCCAGATCATTCTTTTGCGATGGATGCGTTGTGCCGCGAGCAAGTCAAGCTTTTGCTCCAGCTTCAGCCAGTCATCCTCCCGGTACGGAATGTGATAGTCTTGTGCCTGTTTCCGAAAAAACTGCTCGACCGGATCCTTGTTGTGTTTACTGTCGGACATGATGTTACCTGTTTCAAAAAGTTTTATTCAGGATGAGCTGCAGGTTTTTCTTCGCTTTTGCCAGGTTGGATTTCGAGGTTCCAACCGATATTCCAAGCTTGTCCGCAATCTCTTCGTGTGTGAATCCTTCAATGACATGGAGATTGAAAACTGTGCGGTAAGCCGGACTCAGTTTCCGGATCATGTGGATGATCTCGTCATAGGATATACCGCTTATTATGGTCTCATCTGCAGGGCTGCTATCCATTATTTCCTGATTAATTACTTCCGTTTGGAGTTTTTGCTGACGGTGATAATGGTCAATGGCCGTATTTATAATGATCTGGCGAAGCCAGGGTTTGAACGGGCGCTTTTTGTCATATTTCCGGATGCCTTGAAACACCTTCATGAACGCGTCGTTCAAAACGCCCACAGCATCCTCTCTTGTGTCGGTGTATCTGAGGGCGATGCTCATACCGTAGGCATGAAACATCCGGTAGAGTTCTCTCTGGCTGTCACGCCGCATCTTGCGGCACCCGTGTATGATATCACTCAGCAATGGTCTGCGACCTGGTTCAAGGCAAGGTATTCATTATAACACACTTGTTATTGTTTCTATTGCATTTGCTGTCTTCATGAAGGGAAAGGCACCTTCCCCGACAGCCTGCAAAAGACATTCACCTTCCAATTCCAAAAACGCGGTTGATATTGAAACCGAACCGGATGTCGCCTTTCCAGAACCGGTCCCGGTTGTTGGCCATGACAAATGCCTCGTTGTGCCACTGGGAACTGGCAAAGAAAAGCTGGAAGATGTGTCCGCCGGTGTCGATGTTTAGCGCAAGCGCCATGGCATCTTGTGTTCCGGCGTTGCGGTCCCCTATGACCGGAAGATACTCGGCACCCAGAGAAAAACGGTCATTGAACTCATAGTTGGCTACCACTCCAAGGCCAAACAGCTGATCCTGATATTCATCTTCCGGCCTGATAACAAGACCCGCCATTTCCGGTCTGTTGAAATGAGCCACCATGGGAGCCAGTTGGAGGCTGAACCGGTCGAATTTTCTCGCGACCATCACCGATGAAAAAAAACTGAGACGGTCACTGAATTCCAGTCCCTGCCCGGGCCTGGTTGTAATGCCGAGCATGACTTTAACGGCCAGCTCCACCGGCATGCTGTTCGTGGTGGTCTGCCGGAGGATATTGGCCTTGGTGTTGATATCCACAACTTTGTTGAAGGTCATCCGGCCGATGCCCACAGACCATCTGTCCGTGATCCCGTACTCCAGGCCAATCCGGGTATTGGCGCCATCGTCAAGGCCGAAAAACTGGTCAATGCCTCTTCTGCTCTCGCCTCCATCAACCAACCCAAATGTGTGCAAAACGGATGTATTCAGGCTGCCTTCGGATGGATTGCGGACGGTGCTGATGCCGACATTCTTGCTGGACCAGAACACGTTGTAAACCGGCCGGTCCTCCTGTACCGGCTCCCTTGGAAGCTGGGCAAGTGCCGATCCGGCCAACAAGAACCCCATCCACCCGAACAGAAAAAACAATGCCAATGGATATCCTCTCAATTTGATTGCTGGTCGTTTTTTATCATTGATCATATGGCTGCCCGGGTTTTAAGGTGATGCCGTTGATTATGAGTCATTGTTTCCAAGGATTTCTTCCCTGGGACGCGGCTCCATGGTTGCTTCGATGCGCATTTCCTGGATTTCGTTGACCTGGAGAAACAGGAAACTTGGCGGTTCAATGTCGTATTCTTCGATATCCAGCTCCCATTCGGCTTCCAGCAGCAGGTTATCATCCTGCAATATGAGGGTTCCATCGATCCGGACATCCCTGGTCACTCCGTGGACGGTGAACTCACCGACTGCCGTTACGGTCTTCTCATTGCCGGAAACCAGTTCAACAGGGGATTCCAATGCCCCCGTGAATTCAGCGAACGGGTGCTCATCTAGACTCAACGTCCGGTGCATGTCGCGGTCCCGGCGGTCGATTCCGGTTTCCACCGACCTGAGATCGATATAGAAATCGATGACATTATTTTCGAGATCGATCATTCCAACCAGGTTGTCGGATTCGCCGGTGAACGTGTGCAACGGTACCCGGGAGGTGAATTCTGCCCGACCTGACCGGGTGTAGTAAACGATGCCTTCCTGACTGTCATGCATCCGGGTTTCCGGCTGGTCCGGCAAAAGAAAAAGCAGGCCCGGAAGCACAAAAAGAAGGCCGGCAAATTGCCTCAATGGCAACCGTGAAAGTAGTTTGCGCATGTAGTAACAGAGCATGGCGTAATGGAAAGTTAAGCTGGTTCAAGGATTATCGCGAAACGGCACGGACAGCTTAGTAATCATATCCGTTGTCGTTATCGTTGTCGTTATCGTCATCTCCGTTATCATCGTCCTGTCCGTTTTCGTCGTTGTCAGCGACAACACTGATTGTGCCGGTCATTCCGGCGCCAAGATGAGGTATGCAGAAGTAGCTGTATGTGCCGGTGGATTCGAAAGTGTAGGTGAACTCATCTCCGGGAGCCATGTTGCCGCTGTCAAAACGGCCGTCGTGATTACCCTGCGTGCCGCTGGTGACCGTATGGACCTCACCGCTGGTGTTGATCCATGTGACTGTGGCCCCTTCTGCGACGATGATTGTCGATGGATTGAACGACTGCGGTCCCATTTCCACGACATTTTCATCCGGAGGATCGTTGCTGTCGGTCGGGCTGTCGCTGCATGCCGACAGGACAATGGCCACCATGCCGGCGATAGTGAGAAGCTTCTGGTGGATACGGGTGTGTGAGTGGTATGGGGCTACTGATTTTCTATTCATTTTTCTAACGTTTTGTGGAGTAAACCTTCCTTCTTATGTGATGTGCCTCTTGTGTTATTTGCCTTCTGTGTTATGTAACTCTTGTGCTATGTATCTCTTGTGTTATGTATCTCCTGGTTTCAGTCCGGCAGAGCTATTTTATCAGGGTCATGCTTCCAATCAGCTGTTGCGGGGCGCCCGATCCATCTTCCGCCACTACCTCGTACAGGTAGACCCCTGAACTGTAATTGCTCATATCCACCTGGACGGCGACTTCGCCCGCAGACGCCGTTCCGTGATGCACCTGAAGCTGTATGCCCAGGACGTTTGTGATCCGTACGATATATTCGGTCTGGCGGGGAACCGAGAAAGTGATGGTGGTGGATGGGTTGAAGGGATTGGGATAATTGCCTGTCAACCGAAATTCATATGCAATAGGGTCAATTTCAGCATCTGTGGCGGGCGCTTCAAGGGCGCCTTCCTCAATCCAGTCTCGGATGGCGGCGATATCTTCATCGCTCAATGGTGGACCGCCCTGCGGCATCCGGGCACCAAATTGCGGATTTTCGGAGGATATCTTGTCGTAAAGCGGGCTGTCGTCCAGATCACCCGGTTCTACTATTTCCCTGCCATACTGATGCCCCACACTGTTCATGACAGCCGCATAACTGCTCAGGGTGACACCGCTGGTTCCGCCATGGCACGCAGTGCAGTTCGAATTGAAAATGGGCTGGATGCGGTCGTTGTAGTCGATCTGGGCCAGTGATTTGCCCGAAGGCATGAGTAAAGCTGCAATAAGGATAGATGTAATCTGCATTGACTGCTTCATAGCTTCAGCCTCCATGTTCTATGTGAATTAGCCAGGTTTGACCCTGTACTACCGCAAAACGTATTTGCAGGCAGATCTTCAAACCAGCTCAGACACTTCTAATTGGCAGGTAACCATCTGTTGCCTATGTCTACTTACACCGTACCTGTATCTTCGCGCCATGGTTGCCTCTTGATGCAAGCTGCAGGATTCCAGGGCACAACATTCTCCCGACGAGTGGTGCAAAAAGTCTCGGATAAACGCTATAAGTCCCGGAATAAACTATCTGCGAAAAAACGCACAGGTTAAATTTTATTAAAGTTTTGCACACATGTTGAATTTTTTTCTACATTCACGGGTAAATCGGTTCCAACTTGCCCGTAATTTGGCTGATTGTGATGGGAAATTGTCAAAAGGCCTGAGTTTCGGTAAAGCATGAACCTTGCATTGAATTTGCAGTATCTACAGAGGGTTACAGATGTCTGATTTTTTTAGGGGGGCTATTGCCCTGGCCATGACACTCATTATGGCCTTCCCGGGTTATGTTCAATCACAACCGGCAGTTACTTTCTCCGGTTCTTTCGGGATAAATTATGACGCCTATCGTTACTCCGAGTCGAATTTCGCCTCGTTCCGTCCGCGTTATCCCGACAATCTCGGCCGGCTCACCGCCGACGCCACGCTGTCTGCCGGCCGCCATTTCACCATGCCCGTATCCATCCACATCACCACCGGTCAGAACACCTACCAACTGCCGTCCCTGCCGGATGAAGGGCTGATCGACTACATCCGCAACCCCCGCAACAATGTCAGCATCAATCCCAGTTACCGCTGGATCCATGGGTTTTTCGGCTCTCAGACCCCCACATACAGCGAACTGACAACCGGAGACATTGCACTGTTCGGGGCCGGACTTGAGCTTGATCCCGGACACTTCCTATTCACCATCAATTACGGGACATCCCAGCTGGGAGTGGAATACGATCCCTTCAATACTATCGCAGGCGCCTACCAGCAGAAAATTCTGGCTTCACGGATAGGCTACGGCCGGCAGGATGGCACCCGGTTCGCACTCAATTTCGTAAAGGTCACGGATGATGAAACTTCGATCAGCACCGCTCCCCCCGGTGTGCGTCCCGCTGAAGGCATCACCTTTTCTCCGCTGCTCCAGATCCGCCTGGTTTCGAACCTGCTATTCACCACGGAATTCGCCGGGTCGGTGTACACCTTCGACCTGCTCGGACCGGAAAGCCCCTACGACAACGAGGTGCTCGATTTCATGGACCGCTTTCTGAGTATCAACGCCTCCTCCAATGCCGACTGGTCGAATGTGACTTCCCTGGTCTGGCAGGACGAAACCTTTACGCTCGGCGGAGAGGTCCGGTATGTGGGACCCGGGTTCCAGTCGGCCGGCTATCGCGTGATGGAGCGGGACCTGATCGACTACAAGATCAATACCGGCGTCAGATTACGGAATAACCGGACCTCCGTGAGCGGATCGTTTGGCATAAGGACCAACAACCTGTATGATACGACTCTTGACAGGACCAACCGGACCATCCTCAACCTGAATGTTTTCAATCAATTCACCGAAGCCTTTTCAGTCAATGCCAACTACGCCAACTTCGGGTTCCGCAACAATGTCACGCTGGATACGCTGCGCATTGAAATGATCAACAACACGGTGGCGGTTAGCCCCTCGTACCAGATCCAGAGAGATGCACATACGCACGTTATCTCCGGATCCGTCAGTTACAGCCACTTTGACGAATTCAACCTTTTCACGGGCCGCTTTCAAAACACTACTTCGCTGAGCACAAGTGCCAACTATCAGATGCTTTTTCATGACCGGCCGCTTAGTCTGGGAGCCATGTCCATGATCCTCACCAACGACACACCCATGTCTGAGATCCGCATCATAACCTCCGGCATTAACGTCCGGTACCGGCTCTTTGACCGGCGGCTGGTCCCGTCGATGCGCTTCACCTACTCCAACATATCGCGTGAACCGTTTACATCCGATCACCGTCTGCGGCTCCAGCTCCGGACCGCCTACAAGATCACCGAATACGCCGATCTGAATTTCTCCTGGAACGCATCCACCTACCGCTACGGCTCTTCCCGCCCGGATGCCACCCTGTCCGAAAACCGGTTTCAAATCTCACTTCAAACACGATTCTGAGAACAGTCCATGTACTATTTCTGCCTAACTACCGCCCGGCGCTTCCTTTTTGCGCTGATTCTGCCCCTTCTGCTGGTCAGCAGCGTCGCCTTTGCCCAGGTTCGTGTGGACCTGAACGTTGACTCCAACCCGAACCCGCGGATGGCCGACTGGGTCAACCGCACGGAACTGGCCATGCTGACCGTAACCAACGGTGATCCGCGACTGGAGGGTCTCGAATACCGGATCAACGTGCGCGTTCTGCAAAACGGGCGGCCCGTTGTGCAAACACGATCGAACATGGTGCCTGCAAAACGGCTCCAACTGGGATCGGATGTCTTCCTGGCGGATGAGATCATAACCTACAGCGCACTCAGCTTTTCGGGCGATATCGAGCGGCGAATTGTGCAGACCGGGATGCTGCCTGCTGGTTTTTACGAGTTTTGCGCTTCACTCACCGACATGCAGGGACAGACCATATCCACCCCGCAGGAAGTCTGCAGGCCCATGCGCATCACCAGCTACCAGGCGCCCGAGCTGATCTATCCCACCGGCGACGTCATTCTCACACCCGAAATGCTTTCATCCACCCAATTCACCTGGACCCCGGTGACGCCTGCCCCGCCTGCGGAAATGGGAGTGAAGTATATCCTGACCGTGACCGAAATACTGCCGCCGCAATCGCCGTCTCAGGCCTTTTTTGTCAACTATCCGCTGATTGAGGAAGAGGTGATGGCGACCACGCAGTTCCTGTGGCCGGTGGACCTGGATCTGCCCGACCAAACCACCCACTTCGCCTGGAGCGTCAAGGCGGTGAGCCTGGATGATGATCCCTACGTGGAAGACAACAGCGGTTTTGCCCAGATAGGGACGTTCATCGTTCAAATGCCGGAGACAGAGGAGCCTGCCGAAGAAGGGGACGAAGAGGAAGGAGAAGAGGATGCAGAGGAAGAGGAGCCGGTCACGCCCGGTGTGCTTGCCGCAGCCGACACGCTCTACGCAGGACAGAACGGCGAGTTTGAGGTCATTGTGACCGAAGCGACGGCGAACGGCCAGGCGTACAACGGCAAAGGCACGGTCTACATCGGCTGGCTGATGGCCCGCATGGCCGTGGCATTCGACAGCATTACGGTGGATCTTGACAAGCGACTTGTGGATGGCAAAATCGTTGTCGAAAAACACGAGGATGCCCCGGTCTATCCCGTCGACTGGGCGCTGGAGGTGGCCGCGCAGGCCAATTTCACCAACCAGGCGGCCAATTCGGTCGTGGACTGGGTGGAGACTACCTCCGGGCAATCCATCCCCTACAACAACCTCACTGAGTACACTAACCCCGTGATGATGCCGCTCGGACTCACGTTCCCCGACGGCAACGAAGCCGCCATTACCGAGATGGTGTTCCGGAGCGACAAATCGGAGTTCAACGTCATTGCCGCCAAGACCGTGCCGCCGAGCTGGGGCACGAGCCGCATCGGATTCCGCGGCAAGAACATCCTTTTCCATCCCGTCACGATCCAGATGCCAACGGGACGTTTCGAGCTGGTGGAAGACATCACCATGGGCAATGTGAACAACCAGATCCAGTTCGTCTTCAGGCAGCCAGGGTCCAACAACCTCGGGTGCTATATCGAGTGGGACGAGGACGGATTCAGCGAGTACGGTCTGGAACTGCAGGCGCTGTTCACGCGTGACTGGCTGATCCCATCGCCGGATACCGACCCCAACAAGAAAGTGGCCGCCAGCATCTCCGCCAACGGAACCAGCTGGACCGACCTCATTCTCGGCGGCACCCTGGAACGGGCCGAGATAGTGGGTGCAAGCGGCATGACCATCCTGGCCGACAGCATTTTCTACGACTTTTCAGACGTGCTAAACCCGCCCGGCATCACCTTCCCGGACAATTACCAGGGCGAGACCAGCGAGCTGTTCCGCGGGTTCTACATGAGCGCTTTTGAAGTGGAACTGCCTGAAACATGGCAGACCCACTCGGGCGGACAGCCCAAAATAGGCGTCTACAACATGATCATCGACGACATGGGCCTGACCATGAAAGCCATGGCGACCAACGTGATCCAGTTCCCGGACGCCGACGTGGCGGACCTTGTGGCCAGTATCGATACCGTTCACGTGGAACTGGTGGCCAGCTCCCTGACCGAAGCGGGCATCAAGGGGCGCATCGGTCTGCCGGTGAGCGACAAGGACGACCTGGACAACCCGCTGGAGTACATCGCCCTGTTCAACAATCCGCAGGTCCCGAACGAACCGGTGAGCTTCCAGCTGACCGTGACCCCGACCGGGCCCATCCCCGCAAGCATGCTCAAAGGCGAACTGGAGCTGGCCGAGACATCCAACATTGTCGCCTACGTGGATCCGGACAAGCGCACCTTCGACATCGACCTGCACGGTACATTCTCGTGGGGTTCGGTGGATCTGGGTCCGGTCAAGAACGTCAATCTGGGCCTGGGTTTCCAGGGTCTGGGTATGACCTACGATTCCTCCGAGCAGGACCCGTTCTCTTTCAATATCGGCAGCTGGTCGTTCGCGAGTGAGCAGAAATTCCTGGCCAATTTCCCCGTCACCATCCAGAACATCGGTTTCACCACCCTGCCCAAACAGCAAAACCAGCTGATTCGCGGCAAGGTGGACTTTGATGTGATCTTCAACCTCTCCGAGGACATCGGCGGCATGACCGGCCTGGGGGTGGAAATGGCCATCCTCGACAACGTGCAGGGCCAGAAATTCTATCCGCAATACCTTAGCACCTCGCTGGACTCCATCGCCATACATGCCAACCTGGCGGCCGTCAGCATCAAGGGCGCCATCGGATTCCGCAACGAGGACCCGGTCTTTGGCAACGGATTCATCGGCACGCTGAGCGCTGATTTCAAGCCGGTAGGCGTCAAGGCATCCGCGCTGGCGGAGTTCGGCAACACCACCTATCAGAACGGCAACGAGCTGTACCGCTACTGGCGAGTCCAGGCCGATGTGACACTGCCGGCACCGGGGGTCGTTTTCCTGCCCGGACTGGCTTTCCGCGGCTTCGGTGGCGGCGCATATTATAATATGGCCGCAGAACTTGACGGTACCACCTACTCATTCACACCGCTGAAATCACAGCTTGGCTTCCGGGCGGGGGCCACCATTGCCACGACACCCTCCGATGAAGGGTTCAACGCCGATGCCGTACTGGCCGGTGAATTCAACAACAGCACGGGCGGGCTCACCTTCATCAATTTCACCGGCGACTTTTGGGTCGGTTCGGACCTGACCGCCGCTTCCCGGGCCGAAGCCATTGTGGATGGAAACCTTGGCGTGACCTACAACTTCCCGGACAAGCACTTCAACCTGTTCGCCAATGTGAACGTGAGTGCGCCGCCCATCACCACGCCCAGTCCGGTCAACCTGGTATTGGACATCAACGGCAAGCTGAACCAGTGGTACTTCAAATTCGGTAAGCCCGCAAACCCCAATTCGGTTCGTGTATTCGGCCTGAACCTGTATGCCTATCTGATGTTCGGCAACCATATAAGTCCGCCCACCGGTTTCACCCCCGGCTTTGCCAACGCCTATTACAACGCCATACACCAGTATCCGGGCACCAGCCAGATGGGATCGGGTGGCGTCGGTTCTCACACCAACACCGGCTCCGGTTTCGCTCTGGGCATCGGATTCATGTTCGACCACACTGCAGAAATCGGATTGCCCTGCGGTGTTTGTGTAGGCGATTTTTATGCCGGTTTCAACATTGGGGCTGGTGCCGAGCTGCATCTGGCATTCCTGGATTACGCGGGCGGATGCGGCGGCTACAATCCCATCGGCATCAACGGTTGGCGGGCATCCGGCGGGCTCGCATTCTATGCCACGGCCGGTGCCTATGTACGTCGTGAAGGCGGCCTTGGCAACAAAACGTGGACGATTGTGGACCTCGCTGCGGGCGCATGGATATACGGCGAATTCCCCAACCCCTACTACGCCGCCGGCGCCATCAGCGGCCGTGCCTATGTGTTCAAAATCATCGATGTCAATTTCCACCATGATTTTGAAGTGGGCACCACGTGCGGAAACCAATCCACAAGCACCACCGTAACAGTGAACCCGGGCGATGTGGCCGCCGACCAGATGGAAAAGCTCGTACAGTACATCAATCCATCGTTTGTCTACAACTATCCGGTGGATGAGCCCCTCGCCGTGAAATACGGTCCGTGAAATACGGGCTGGAACCGGACGAAGTGTTCGATGTGGCCGAACAGCAAGCCGACGGCACCATCAAAATGCGCACCTTCAAAATGGATAAGACGGTCAAGCTGGAAGTTTTGGAAGAAAACGGATCGTGGACCGTCAAGCCACTAAACACCAATAGCAACATCCTCGGCGAACATCTGTACACCACCATCGGTGAGGCCAATATTTTTGATCCGGGAGTGGAGTTTACACCTCCTGTAGATTTTGGCGGCACTGGCGGTGCCACGGGCACAACCGGGGGAGCAACACAGGGCGGCGGCAGTGAGTGGCCAGCGGTTGTGGACCCGGGTCTTGGCTTAAGCGGCTCCGTGATTTTCAATTTCATGGGGCTGGGCGGATCGACCGGTGTGACTGGTCCCGCAGGTCCGGCCGGTCCGGCATCACCTGCGCTTCCAGGAGGTACTGGTCAAACTGGCGGCGGTGCAACCGGCCCCGGCTCCGGTCCCGCATCGGGACCTGGCATGGACATTTCAAAAAATCCTCCGCTGCCAAATCCACCAGTGCCCCCGCAACCGAGCTACGGCAACCTGCCCCCTCCACCCACCCCGCCGACAAACAACCTTGAGAAGGAACGGTCTTATCTTCTTACCGTGACGGCCACGCTCATGGAGTATGTCAACGGCAACTGGGTCACTGCGCAAACAAACTCCGGCGCACCGGTAACTGAGACGGTGACAAAAAACTTCCACACCGGCCCCGTACCACCTGTTGCCCCCGGCCCTAGCCAGCCGCTGCAAACCTTCTGAGATATCAAAAAAACTGTTATCCAAACTTGAAATTCCCCGAGATGAAATTTCCTTGACCGAACATCATCCCGGACTCACAGAAGCATGGAAAAAACGTCATGGACATTCTCTCTGACCTAATGATCCCAAAATTTAAACTGATGATAAAAATGACCCGAACCATGGCCAAGTCGGTGCGCTCACTTGCAATACCGGCGCTGATGCTGCTGTTGATAGCATCCATGGCAGATCCAGTGCATGGACAGGCCGGCAATGACGACAATGCACTCATTACCGACGAATTTGCCACATCCATCCGGATCGGCGGACGGTATGTGGAAGGCACCGGCATTGAGCTTCGGTACTTCCCCCAACAACGGGTCGTACTGAACACCGGTTTCCGTGAGGGATTCATCATTGAGCGCGCCGATGGCGATTCTGATGATTTCACCGAAATAGCCCGGGTTCAGCCTTTCACGGAAGCTCAGTGGGACGCCATAATGGCGCAGGCGGAGGGAGAGTCACTGGATCTTCTGGACCTGGCCCGCGGCTACCTTGACATTGCGCGCACGGAATCCGGGGGCGCGTTCAACTTCGAGACCGGTATCCAGGACATGCGCGCGCAACGGGCCGACGAGGACTTTGAACACGCCATCTTCCTGCTCACATCCGCCCGCGATGCCGCCGTAGCCGAGGCGCTGGGCATGAGCTTCATCGATCCTGATGTGACTCCCGGAGAAAACTACACCTACCGGATCATGACCGTTGCCGATCCACCGGTCTACAACCTTGTCCCCGATCCGTTCACCATCACTGCCGAACCCGATGACCTCACCTACGAAAATGAGGTCTTCTTTTACGAAGGAGACACCTGGATCAACTTCTTCTGGGTGGAGGATGAGCGTCTTTCGCTCTACACAGTAGAGCGCCGCGATCCCGGGTCCGAGGAATTCCGTCCGCTCACCGAAGCGCCGCAAATCCAGCTTCGGGGTGCCGGTTTTGACGCGTTCGAGCACGGCAGTTTCCGCGACGAGGAGCTGGAAAATTACCAGGTCTACACCTACCGGTTCTACGGGCAGAATATGTTCGGCGATCGCATCCTTTTTGCCGAAGTGGAAGCCATGCCGCGCGACCGCACCCCGCCCGAGTCGCCACGCGTCGTCACCCTTGAGCACCACAAACCGCCGAGGTACTGCTGGAGTGGGATGAACGATCCGCCCGCCCCTGACCTGATGGGATTCGTCGTGGCCCGGTCACATGAGGTGGAAGGCGAGTACCGCATTATCCACCCGGAACTGCTCCCCGAAACCGCACGGTCGCTCATCGACACCACTTTTGTGGAAGGACGGCCGAATTATTACGTGATCCAGGCCGTTGATACGGCGTTCAACGTCAGTTCCTCGCTGCCGGTCGCCGTGACCCTGATCGACACCATCCCCCCGGTAAAACCCGTTTTCCTCTCCGGTGAAGCGGACTCGAACGGCGTTGTGACGCTGGTGGTCGAGAAAAACGAGGAGTCCGACCTGATGGGATACCGGCTGTTCCGGTCCAACGATCCCGAGCACGAGTTTTCAGTGATTTTTGAGGGATTTGTGGATGATGATTCCCTGCGGCACGAAATCCCAACCGTTTTCACCGATACCATTACGCTCAATTCGCTGACCCCGGAAGTGTATTACAAGGTGCAGGCGCTCGATTTCAATTTCAACCAGTCGGAGTTTTCGGATGTGCTGGCGATTGCGCGTCCCGACACCATTCCGCCCATCACACCGGTCTTCAAGCGCGTAGTCACCGGTCCGGATGCCGTGGAGCTGGAATTCGCCCCCAGCGGAAGCCGGGATGTGGCCCTGCAGACCCTCTACCGTAAGACTGACATGGCCGGGCCGTGGCTGGTGCGCGATACGCTTGCGGTGGGACAGTCCGCTTTCACCGATACCCTGGTCACACAAGGTACCATGTACTACTACTCGCTGCGCGCCGTCGATTTCAGCGGTAACTGGTCCGATTACGCCCATCCGGTCTCGGCGCGTCCCTACGACAGCGGAGTGCGTCCACCCGTGGAAAACCTTCAGGCCAGACTGGATGAGGAAAACGATACGATCCGCTTGACCTGGGATTACCAGCTCGATGGCGATGACGTCTTTTTCGTGATCTACCGCAGGGATGATCGCGGCCATTTCATCCAGCACCGGCGCACCTCGGAGCACCATTTCGAAGAGCGGTACCGCGAAGGGAACCGGACAACTCATCAATCCGATGGTTCCAGGCGAACCGGCTATGCCGTCAAGGCATTCACCGCGGATGGTGGGCAGTCACGTCTCAGCGAGGCGCTTGTTATACAACCATAGGCCGGTCAGCACCTCGCAAACCGTCTCAAACCACATCAACTCAACAAAGCAGGCACTTTCGTCTCAGGGTGTCTCAAACCCCATCCATGCCTCATAGCCCCAGCATCCCCCAGTAGCAGAAAAACCAGATGAGCGCCAGGGACCAGACGGCATACACGGTGTGGTGGATGCGGAAGAAGATGCTCCGGGTGCGGCGCATCCAGGAGCGCACGGCAGCCCAGCTCACGGCAAGACCGAGCAGGGCAACGGCGAACGGCAGCAAATCCAACAGGACATCCATCCAGTTCCGGGGGGTAAACGAAGATTCGGGCAGCAGGTGCACCGGGTGGGGCTGCCCGTAAAGTATTACCAGAAGTACCGTTGCAAGCAGCACCAGGGCATGGGCCGACAGCCAGAAGTATCCGGCTTTCGGAAGGGTTGTGTCATCTGATGTAGCGGGACCTGTGTCGGCTTCGGAGGCTGATTCACCTGTTTCGCCACGTTTTCCACGTATTCCACGCACTTTCCGGACGACAAATGAGGCCGGCAGAAAGATCAGGCTTCCGGCCGCAAGCAACAGCATCGGGCCGAAAATGGCAAGGGCCATGACCGATCCGCCGTACCACGGCGTGCGAATATAGGTTATCGGACCGTCGGTCATCAGCATCATCCTGCCGTCCGGTGCCCGCCCGGCCACCAGGTAACGCAGCGGTCCAAACGGGTAGATGCCCGTCTTTCGCGTGTTCCGGTATATGCCCGGAACCAGTTCCTCATAGACAAAATTCTCCCCGAGTATGCCCACGGAAAACCGCTGCTCATCGACCGGGGTAACAAACAGGGTGCCCATGACCAGATTGAGCAGCCGGTCCGACCCGGTGGCAATGGTACGGCTTTGGAAATACTCCCCGGTCAGATCGGCGACTGTAGGAGCACCGGGAACGGGGCTCAGCGTGTCTGCCATTACCTGCGGATCCACCTCATCCTCTTCCTCGGGGAAAAAGTGCTCCAGAAGCGCCCGGAACACATGACCGTGTCCCGCATAAGTGCCTCCGCTGTACGCAATGAACAGTCCCAGGTCCAGCTTCGGGATCAGGTAAAAGCCGGCATCAAAAACTGAGCTGCTTCCGCCGTGAAATATGACCTGTTTCCCGTTAGCTTTGAATTCCTTGTATCCGTACGCCATGCCACCGAGCAGTGGATGATGCGTGAACAGAGGGGTGTGCATGCGCCGCATGGTTTCCTTCTGCAGGATGGGCGCCGCGGTATCATCCCGGTCCAGCATCGTGGCCGCATCCTGATCCAGTGCAATGGACCCATTCCGGCCCTGCGCCGTGGCCGCACCCTGATCCAGTGCTGTGGACCCATTCCGATTCAACGCCCCGCCCTTCAGGTTCGCCTGAAGAAACAGGGCCATGTCTGCGGCGGTGGTACTGAGTCCGCCTGCCGGCGCGGGCATATGCTCGAATCGGCCGGGCATAAAACGGTCATCGACCCAACGGTAAGGGGTCACCAGCTGTCCTGCCAGCGCTCCCGGCGGCGGCTGCTCCATGGTGCTGTGCCGCATATCCAGCGGTTTAAAAATATGCTCGTCCACATACTGCTCAAAACGCATCCCCGAGATGCGCTCGACAATATAACCCGCCAGCGCCGTACCGTA
>SL_8KL_010_SEDDRAFT_10002579_pt1 | contig 15216 bp, 9 predicted proteins | sample SodLakKL_010_SED_4_FD_11160 | JGI IMG/M metagenome (IMG submission 11160) | reverse complement strand
TCTCCTTGAGTTCGTGCGCTCGGGGCAAGCGCCACTGCACCATCCTTTCCGCGATGGCCGTGAGCACGCCAATGTCTTTGGGTGTTTCAGCCATAACCACATACTCCAACCATGATTTTCTAGATAAAAGGAAAAATAAAACGCCTCTCAACTCCACGCAACTGCGAGCTGCCATTTGTAGCGCCCAAGCAGTAATCCCCTATTTCCGCAAAAATAAATTTTCCCCTTTCGGCTGTGGCCTGAAGATGCGATCCGGGGGAATTGAATTTGCGCCATGATGACATCGACCGGTTAACCGTGGTCCTGGCCGTGCAAGGAGGCCGTCTGAAGCAAGTCGATGCCGCCTGGCCTGGCGATTCGGCGTATCGATACGGCAGGGGCATCGACTGCTGCGGCGGTATCGCGAACAGGGCACCGGGGGGATGGTTTCCCGGCATCGGGGCCAGCGGCCCAACAATGCGCTGAACCCCCTGGTTCGAAAGCACGCGCTGCAGTTCGTACGGACGCACTACGCCGATTTCGGCCCGAACCTTGCGCAAGAGAAGCTGACCGAAGAGCGCGGCCTCAAGCTGTCCCGAGAGACGTTGAAAATGAACGGGGCGCATCGCGTGGCTCTCGGGGTGGGTGTCTCAGGCCGAAAGGACCCTGGCCTTCTGCTCGGCGAATTCCGCCTCGGTCAGAACGCCTTTTTCCTTAAGTGCCGTTAGCTTGGCCAGTTCATCGGCCGTCGAGACCTGTGCCACCGAGCGGATGTAGCTGCGGCGCGCATCCTCGGCACGCGCCATCGCGTCGACGGCGTGTTCCTGCATGCGGTCACCGCGGGCGATGATGTAGACCAGAACGCCCAGCCACGGAATGATGATGACGAAGCCGATCCAGAGTGCCTTGGCGATGCCGCTGATGTCCTTGGAGCGGAACACGTCGGCCACCACCGAGATGAGCACCCAGAACCAGGCGATGAGTAGGAACAACACGAAGATGGACCAGATGATGTCGAAGAAACCGAGGGTGTTTTCCATGGGGTTGCCTATTGCTCTGAATGTGGCTGCGGGGATGGCGGGCGGCGAACCGAAACGGGGCGACGCGAAGCCTTGGTCGGACGCGGGATTGCAGACGGTCGCCGGGCCAGCCCCCCCGGCCTGGCCCGATCCGTCCCGCGCGGTTACCAGGCCGTGTAGGCCCTGAAGTCGGGGGCTTCGGGCATGTGTCCATCCCGCCGCGCCGTGATCTCCGGATCGTAGGGGATGTCCTTGCCCAGCGGCGAGTCGAACGGCGCCGACATGAACTCGATGAAGCCGTGGCCGGCGACCGGCCCGTCCGGACTGTCTGCCCGCAGTTTCGCCGGCCCCTCCCACATGCCGCCGTTGAAGAGCTGCGCCTCGGCGACTTCGACCACCGGGTCCAGATAGAACACGCCCATCGGTGTCGTCATCTTGCCGTAGATGGGATAATCCGCCCCGGTTTCGGGCGAGATCCACCACCCCGTCGGCTCAAACGTGAAGGCCGGCCCCATGAAGTACTGAACCGAGCCGTCCGGCCGCACCACATTGAATCGATTGGCGGAATCGTCAGGCATGAAGTCGCCCGTCTCCACGTCGCGATAGGTGCGCCAGTTGAGGATGTCGCCGTTCTCCATGCGCGCCCAGCCCCAGAAATAACGGGCCTGCTCCATGCCGGGGATTCGGATCCGCCCCCACTGGTGCTCGTGATAGAACTGCCCTTCGAGGTCGAGGTCCATGTCATCGCAGCGCAACTTCATCCGCGCCTGGTGGCAGGGCGCGATGATGTACCAGGACAGGGCGGCGCCGGTGAACGGATTGGCGAGGTTGTCGGCCACGTCCGTGCCCAGCCCCTCTTGGGTGAAGCCATAGGGAACCGGGCATTGATAGCCTGGCTTCATGACGTTCGACCGGACATCGAGGAAGAAAGGGGTCTGGTTCGGCAGCCGGTCGGTGGGATTGACGACATTCGCCATCCAGCGCCATGTCTCGTCCTTGTTTGCATAGGACAAGAGACCCGAGTTGCCGTCGGAATCCTCCTCCAGCGTGTAGTTTGCGAAGAACGCGTCGTCCTCCACATCCACGCCCGATGCGTCGGCGCTCAGCTTGCCTTGCATCGGCTGGACGCACTGGAAGAACCGCTTGCCCTCTAGATCGACCATGGAGAACAGGGCGTTCCACACCGGACGCTCGAGCGAGTTGTTCCAGCCGTAGGACGCCCAGCAGAAGAACACCGAATAGGGCGCACCGGTGTTTTTGTCGGTGAAAAAGCCGGTGAAGTAGTGCGTTTCCTGGTATTCCGCACCTCGATACCACGTCCCGCCATGCATCACATGGTCTCGCGGCAGGTGATAGATCGCGTGGCCGGTTTCGCCTTCGTATCCGGGAAGCGTGCTTCCGTCGATCCCGACGGGCGCATCAGAAGGCACGCTCAGAGATTCTGCGAGGAGCCTGCTGGGGAGCAAGCCACCCGCGGCGATTGCGGCGCCGACTCCGGCAGACTTCATGAAGACTCGTCGATCCATCCCCACCGGCGAGTCGGCGCCACTGTCCCCGGTAACTTCTGCGGACTGGTTCGTGTCCTTGCGATTACTCATTAGTCTGAGGCCTCACTTCTCTGGTGATGGAATGGCTCTTCCTGGCCTTCAATCATGCGAATCCGGCTGCCCCGGTGCCCACAGCCGTTCCAGGCGTTCTGGAAGGCTGCGCGATACAGGAGGGCGAGAGGGCGGATCGCTGCCGCCCTAACAGGGGTCGGTCAACATGATCATTTCGGTGAACCCCGTGGCCACGATTGCGGCCGGCAAGGGAATGTACCTTTCGGCTCAGTAGCCGGAGTATAGAAAGGCGTTTCAGGCAGAACAGTCTGATAAGTGCATGAATCAGCTCTGCGAAGACGAGGTTCAGCTCTCCGGAACGCAACGATGGCAGCGGTTGCTAGATGTGGTAAAAAAATAAACGAGCTGATTATCAGGAAAGGTCCGCGCGGTGGCGGCCCGAGTGTTCGGGAGGGATCGCCGCTGCAGGAGGCCAGCCTCTGGGCGATGGTTTTCCGGTGCCCGATCGGCGAGAGAACCCCGGCGACTGGCACTGTAATGCGATCCGGAGCTCGGATCCGGACGCAACGCTCGCTGTTTCCGATGCAGTTCTTTTAGCTAGTGGGCCACGCGGACAGACAGGATCACGTCGCCGCGGCGGCACTCGAGCTGGGGGTCGACGGACGGGAGGCGCGTATCCATGGGATCGCCCGCTGCATCCGCGAGCAAGAGGACCCCAGCCGGGCTGAGCTGGCTCTCGCTGTCGCCGACGACGTGCAAGGTCTCGGCATAGGCCGCCTGCTAATCGAGCAGCTTGGGTGCGGCGCCCACACCCAGCGCATCGAGCGCTTCCTGGCCCCGCGAGCCGGTGAATTGCCGGCAGTTGGAGGCACGATTCGCTCCGGTGATAGCGGGATGCTGCCCAACCCGGTCGCAGCCAGCAACGATCTTGAAGCCGTGTTCAACTCCCCGGCCGATTGCGAGGAGGTGTTGCGAGGCTGAATTACTGGCGATCTGGCCGCCTGACACAGGATTCGGAGCCACGTCGAGGCAGGGCACACCTAACTGCTATCGTAGTGCGCGGTTGGTTTCGTCCTTGCCCGCAGCAACTTCGAAGGAGGAGAAGGGTGCCCACCCGGCTTGCGGGTGAGGGTTGGGGCGAAGCGAGCGAGCTTGAGATCATCCAGCCCGCGCAGCGATCCGCTCGAGAATCACTGCGGCATCGGCCGCGTCCAGACCGTGATCCAGCGGGCTGGCGATCACGGCGGCGCGCCCGCGCAGCGCGGGGACCTGGTTCAGGTCCTGGCTCCAGGCCGGGATCAGGATATCGCCGCCCATCCGGAAACCAGTGTTGCGGACCAGTGCGTCGTAGGTGATGTCCGGATGCTGCTGAACGTTCAGCCAGCCGAGCAGGTTGCCCTGGTGCGGCGGCGCGAGGTCGAGAAGCAGTGCCTGGGACTGCCGGAGGGCGTCGTAGTTGCTCTCGCCCAGTGCCTGGCGCGTGAGGATCTGGCGGAACGGCCCGAACATGCCGCCGCTATTGGTGGCCTGCAACGCCTGCAGCGCCCGCTCCGTACCCAGGTGCGGGCTTGCGATCGTGATCAGGTGCTCAACGGCCCCCTGGCCCCCGCGCACCAGCGCCAGCCGGCCGATCACTCCGCCGGCCGAGTGCCCAACCAGCGTGATCGGCTCGTCCGGATGGCGTTTCTCCACCGCGTGGCGCATCACGGTGAGCCAGTCGGCCTGCAGTGCGAGTGGCGCGGTCGCTGGCAGCGTCACGGTATAGACCGTGCGCTCCCCGGTGCCGTTGTGGTTGGCGAGGTGCACCTGCCCGTCCGGGGCATGACGCCAGTCGCCGGCATAGTGCCAGCCAGCGGCGTGCAGCGCATCGACCACGCCGGCCCGGTGAAAGCTCTGTCCGTCGCCGAGATACCCGTGCACCAGCACCATCACCGATGCTGGGGCTGCAGGCGCCCAGACTAGCAGTAGCAACATCAGGGCTGCGAACACAGGGGTTTTCGTTGCTTTGTACATGGCTCTGCTCCTGTTTCCGCGCGGTTTTGCCCGGCGGCGGCGTGGGTGCGGGTTAGGCTCGGGGTCTCCCGGCATGATATTAGAAAAAACTTATAATAGAATCGGTCTGGAGGTGGTCCCTCGTCAGGGACTCATGAAACGATCGCGTCCGGCAACGGAAAAGGCTCCCGATGCTGTTCTACCGTTTTCGAGTGGTTGGGTGCCTGGATGGGTCAATGAAAAAGGCACCCGTAGGTGCCTGTTTTCATTGCTGTATTGGTGGAGACGGCGGGAATCGAACCCGCGTCCGCGAGACCTCCGCCCTCGGATCTACATGCTTATCCGCGTCTTTGCTTTAACTGGCGGCTACCCGACGGGCAGGGAAAACCACCAGCGATCCCGGTTGAGTTTTAGTGGATCCGCCCCGGGAGAGCTTCACCACGATCCTGCGAGATCGACGCCCGGTGCTGGACGCGCAGGCGCGGCTCCAGTCGGACGGCACCCTACCGGGTTTTAAGCGGCGAGTGCGTAGTTGTCGTCGTTGGCAACTATTGGTTTGCAGCCGTTTTTACGAGGTCAGCTACAGCCTCGGCATGCACCTCAGGTTTTGTGACCCGCGTCGAAGCCATGTCGTCCCCTCGGTCCTTCGTATGACAGTGTAACCCAACGCGGGTTCCGTGCCATCGGCAATGGGCCCGGAAATGCACCCGGCTTGGGTACAATGGCGCCTGTTGCAGGAACGGGGGGTCAGCGATGCGAGTTTTCGAGGGAGGCCGGGCCGTGTCGCCGTTCCGGATCCGGCGGCACGAGGCGCAGCTGCAGGGGCGTGTTCCCGGGACCGTCCGGCTGGCGGCGCGATTCATTTATTTCGTGGACACGCGTCGGGCGCTTTTGGCCCACGAGGAGCAGCACCTGGAAGACCTTCTGCTCGGCGAGGGGGAGCCGTGGACCGGGACCGGTTTCGAACAGCCGGGTACGCTGTTCGTGGTTCCCCGCTTCGGTACCATCAGTCCGTGGTCGTCCAAGGCGACCGAGATCGCGTGGCACGCCGGACTGGAGTCTGCGGTCCGGCGCGTGGAGCGGGGCATCCAGTGGTTCGTGGAGGGAATCCCGGAACGGCAGGTTCCGTTGAACGTGTTTTCCGGCCCGTTGCACGACCGGATGACCGAGACAGTGGTGGCCGAGGCAACAGAGGCCGCGGCGTTGTTTCGGGAGGAGAGTCCACGGCCACTTGAACGGGTCGCGCTCGAACCCGATGCGGTCCCGGCTCTGCAGGCCGCCAATCGCGACCTGGGGCTGGCGCTGTCGCCTGACGAAATCGAGTATCTTGCCGATGCCTACGCCGCCATCGGCCGGGCCCCGTCCGACGCCGAGTTGATGATGTTCGCGCAGGCGAACTCGGAGCATTGCCGGCACAAGATATTCAACGCTGGCTGGGTACTCGATGGAGCGGCCGAGCAGGAGACCCTGTTCGGCATGATCCGCCACACCTTCAACGAGCATCCGGAAGGCGTATTGTCCGCCTACTGCGACAATGCCTCGGTGATCGAGGGGCACCGGGGGGTTCGTCTGGTGCCCGACGGCGATTCCGGCGCGTATCGGAGGCGGGAAATCGACCTGCCCATCCTGATGAAGGTGGAGACGCACAATCATCCGACGGCGATCTCGCCCTTTCCCGGTGCTGCGACCGGTTCCGGTGGCGAGATCCGGGACGAGGGCGCCACCGGCCGTGGCTCGAAACCCAAGGCGGGCCTGACTGGATTCAGTGTCTCGAACCTGCGGATTCCGGAATTCCCGCAGCCGTGGGAGGCGGACTTCGGGCGGCCGGGCCGGATCGAGAGCGCCCTCGGCATCATGATCGATGGCCCGATCGGCGCCGCGGCCTTCAACAACGAATTCGGGCGTCCGGCGCTGTGCGGCTATTTCCGTACGCTGGAACTGCAGACCGGGCCGGCGGAGGGCCGGACGCTGTTCGGCTACCACAAGCCGATCATGATCGCGGGGGGCATGGGTTCGATCCGGCGCGAGCACGTGCACAAGGAGCCGTTGCCGTCGGGAACCCCGATCATCGTGCTTGGTGGCCCGGCAATGCTGATTGGGCTGGGAGGCGGCGCGGCGTCCTCGATGGCCAGCGGCGCAAGTGCCGAACAACTGGATTTCGCGTCGGTGCAGCGGGGCAATCCCGAAATGCAGCGGCGCTGTCAGGAGGTGATCGACCGTTGTACGGCGCTGGGTGAAGCCAACCCCATCCTGTCGATCCACGACGTGGGCGCGGGCGGGCTGTCGAACGCGATCCCGGAGATCCTGAACGACGCCGGGCGGGGCGGCCACATCGAACTGCGCGAGGTGCCGTCGGCCGAGCCCGGGCTGTCGCCGCTCGAGCTGTGGTGCAACGAGGCGCAGGAACGCTATGTGCTGGCGATCTCCGAAGACCGTCTGGCGGCCTTTGCCGCGATCGCCGAGCGGGAGCGGGCACCGTTCGCGGTGGTCGGAGAGGCGACCGAGGAGGCCCATCTTCGGGTCGATGACGCGCTGCTGGGCACGCCGGCAGTTGATCTGCCGATGTCCGTCCTGCTCGGAAAGACGCCGCGCATGACCCGGTCGGACACGCGTCAACCGATGGAGACCCGGCCACTGGCGCCGCTGCGGGATATCGAGGACGCGCTCGCGCGCGTGCTCCGTTTGCCTTCCGTTGCGGCCAAGCACTTCCTGATCACCATCGGCGACCGGACCGTGGGGGGGCTCACCGCGCGGGATCAGATGGTCGGTCCGTGGCAGGTCCCGGTCGCCGACTGCGCGGTGACCCTCACGGACTTCGAGTCCTGCTCGGGCGAGGCCATGGCGATGGGTGAGCGCACCCCGGTGGCGATGCTGTCCGCCCCGGCCTCGGGGCGCATGGCGGTAGGGGAGGTCTTGACCAATCTGGCCGGCGCCGACATCGCGGATACCGCGCAGATCCGCCTCTCTGCAAACTGGATGGCTGCCGCGGGAGTTCCGGGTCAGGACGCGGCGCTGTTCGACACGGTGCGCGCGGTCGGGGAAGAGCTCTGCCCGCGCCTGGGGATCAGCATTCCCGTGGGCAAGGACTCCCTCTCGATGCGAACCGTCTGGGAAGGATCCGAAGGACGGCGTGAAATGATCGCGCCGGTGTCACTGATCGTGTCGGGCTTTGCGCCCGTGGGCGATGCCCGCGCAACGCTAACCCCGCTGCCGGACACCCTTAGTCCCGGTCCGCTGTGGCTGGTGGACCTTGGCGAAGGGCTGTGCCGGCTNGGTGGTTCCGCGCTGGCTCAGGTTTTCGGGGAGGCCGGGGACAATCCGCCGGATCTCGTCAGCCCCGAGCGCCTGCGGGGCTTTTTCGGGGTGATCCAGCATCTGAAGGCCCGCAGCCTGATCACTGCCTACCACGATCGCTCCGACGGTGGCCTGATCGTCACCCTGCTGGAGATGGCCTTTGCCGGCCGCTGTGGCCTGGAGATCACCGTGCCCGACGGGGTTGATCCGGTCCCGTGGCTGTTCAACGAGGAACTGGGCGCGGTGGTGCAGGTGCAACCGGGTGCGGAAGCCGCGGTGCGCGAGGCCTTCGCCGCACTCGGTCTTTCCGAACACCTGCACCTTGTCGGCGCGCTGGACCCCGCAGGCGGGATTCGGATCGAGCAGACCGGCCAGCGTCTCCTGGCGTCGGAACGTCGCGCCCTGCAACGGCAATGGCAGGAAACCAGCTTTCACATGCAGCGGCTGCGCGACGAGCCGGAATGCGCGCGCGAGGAACTGGAACGGGTGGTGGCCGACGGCGGACTGTTGGCCGATCTGCGCTTCGATCCCGACGACGATGTCGCCGCTCCTTGCATCGCCAGCGGGAACCGGCCGCGTGTCGCGATCCTGCGCGAGCAGGGAGTGAATGGTCAGGTCGAAATGGCAGCGGCCTTCGAGCGCGCCGGCTTCGAACCGGTGGACGTGCACATGACCGATCTGCTTGCGGGCCGTCATCACCTGTCCCGGTTCCAGGGGCTGGCCGCCTGCGGGGGCTTTTCCTACGGGGACGTGCTCGGGGCCGGAGGGGGCTGGGCCAAGACCATCCTTTTCAACAGCGCGCTGCGCGACCAGTTCCAGACCTTCTTCGAACGTTCCGACAGCTTTGCGCTCGGCGTCTGCAATGGTTGCCAGATGCTGTCGCATCTTGCGCCACTGATTCCCGGTACGGAACACTGGCCACGCTTCGTGCGCAACCGCTCCGAGCAGTTCGAGGCGCGCTTCTCGCTTGTGCGGATCGAGGACAGCCCGTCGCTGCTGCTCAGCGGAATGGCGGGGTCGGTGCTGCCGGTGGTTGTATCGCACGGGGAGGGTCGGGCACGCTTCGCTGACCCAAACGGACTGGAGGTGCTGCAGGCGAGGGGACAGGTCGCCCTGCGCTACGTGGAGACCGATGGCGCCCCGGCTCAGGCGTATCCGGCAAATCCGAACGGCTCCCCCGCGGGTGTCACCGGTTTTGCCAGTGCCGACGGGCGGGTGACCGTGATGATGCCTCATCCCGAACGCGTGTTCCGGACCGTGCAGAATTCCTGGCATCCGGCCGAGTGGGGTGAGGATGGTCCCTGGCTGCGGCTGTTCCGCAACGCCCGGGCCTGGGTGGGATGACTCCAGTGGCCACGCCGTGGCTGGCATACTGGCCGGTCTGAACATCGCCCCTGAACTGAAGGAAACGGTTGTTTTTCTATGCAAAAAATGCGCGTCTTGATGGTCTGCATGGGCAATATCTGCCGGTCTCCGATGGCCCACGGAGTCTTTGCCGCTCGCCTGCGCGATGCGGGTCTCGAACACGTGATCCAGGTGGATTCCGCGGGTACCCACAGCTATCACGTGGGCGAGCCCCCCGACCGCCGGGCTCAGCTGACCTCCCGGTCCCGCGGTTATGAGCTCGGCGATCTTCGGGCACGACGCCTGGAGGAACAGGACTTTCGCGAGTTCGACTACATTCTGGTGATGGACGAGGACAACCTCAGCCACGCCCGGGCGCTGGAGCCGGAAGACGGAAGGGCGCGCGTCCACCGGTTCCTCGAGTTCGCCGGGGCCCGGCGCGAGCGTGAGGTGCCCGACCCCTATTACGGCGGCGCGCAGGGCTTCGAGAAGGTCCTGGACCTGATCGAGGATGCGGCGGACGGTTTCCTGTCGCACCTGCGGGAGCGGCACCGCTTCTGAGGCATCCGGGTCCGGCCGGGGAGGTCCCGGCCGGATTCTGATGCACGCTGCAACTCGTCCGTGCGGCGCGCTGTGTGTTGAAGAAAGCCGGGGTGGCCTTGTTCAGCGCGTTCCTACTTCTCCTCGTCTGTCTCGGTGATCGTGACCGCGTCCTTGGTGGTGTCCGGGTCCTTCTCCGTTTTCGTGCTGCGGCTGCGACGGGCCGGCTTCTTGCGCGCGGGCTTTTCCGCCTCGGCGGTTGCCGCGCCAGTCGCCTCGCCGTTGCCGGCGTTGGGCGAGTCGCCCGTGTCGTCACCGGAACCGGGTTCGCCATCTGCCGCCTCAGCCGCGGGGGCCTTCTTCGCCGCGGAGCGGGGCTTGCGCGTCCGGCGCGGCCGCCTGGGCTTTGCCCGGGACGCTTCCTCCTCATTGGCCGGGGTTTCGGCGACGGCCTTGGTGCCTTCCCCGGGCCTGGGGACCTGCTCATCCCCGGCCGGGGGCTGTTGCGACATCGATTCAGCAGTCTCGCCCCGTTCCGCAGGTGGTTCTTCCGCCGGAGCTGATGCCCTGGACGAGCCGGCCGGCTGCGGAGCTGGTTCCGAGGCCGGCTCGGGCGGAACGGAGGAAGGCTTGCGCTCCGATTCCGCGTCGGCCACCGACTCGCGGGCGCCACCTTCGGCCGCGGGTTGCCCGGCGGTGGAAGCCTCCTTCCCCGGTCGGTCGTGCGGTGCCCGTCCGGCTGTCGGTCCAGACTGGACGGATTGGCCGGATTCGGTCGCGGCTCCAGGCCCGGTTGCCTCGGCCCCGGCTTCCGCAACGGCCGAGGCGGCCATGCGGGCAAGCGCCGCTCGGGCCTCTCGCTGACGCCTTTCCGCGGCATCTTTGGTGCCGGCGTCATCAGCACCATCCTGGGTCCCGGCCTCCTGTGTCACTGGAGCGGGCTTGCGCTCCGGTGCTTCGGTCCGGGGAGCGGCTTCGGCGTCCTTGTGCACAGGCTGGTCCGCCTTCCTCTCCTCGGTTGGGGGTGGTTCGGCGCCGCCAGTGGCGGCGGGTGCGCGGGGCGGCTTCGATTCCGAATCCTCTGCGGCAGATTTCGGGGCCGCCGGTGGAGCCTGCTGCGCGCCGGCGCCTTGTTCTTCGGTACCCCGAGCCGCCTCCGTTCCTTCAGCGCGGTTGCGGTTGCGCCGCCGACCGCCGCGGCGGGAACGTCGGCTGCGGGTGCGAGCGCCTTCGTCTTTTGCGCTCTCGTCAGCGTCCGTTGGGGATGCCTCGGCAGGCGTCTTGTCCGTTCCGGAAGATCCTGCGGTGTCGGGCTTTTCCGTGCCCGAGCGCTCGTCCGGGGCCTTGCCGGTGCCACCGGAGCCGGCGGTCTTGCGGGCCTTTCCAGCACCGGACGGCTTCGCCTCCGCCGAATCCTTGCGCGCGCCTCGTCCCCCGCGACGCCCCCCGCGGCGGCGATCCCCGTTGGACTGTTCCTCTTCGGAACGCCCGTGGCCACTGCGCGCGCGACGATCGGACGGGGACTTTGCGGTCTCCTCTTCCCGCTCGCGGGTCGTCGGTTCGCCTGCAGGTGCGGCGTCGGCCGGGAAGAGTGCCGCCCAGATCCGTGCAAAGAACCCCGGCTGTGCTACCGGCTGCGGTACGGGTATCGCTGTACGCGCGGATTCCGGGGCCGGACTCGGGGCCGGGGNCGGGGCCGGGGCCGGTGCCGATACCGGGATGTTCTGTACCAGTGGGCGATCCGGACGGCCACGGCGTTCCAGTTCCGCGAGCTCCTCTGCCGTGTCGGCCTCTTCGACGAACTGGTAGGAGCTCTTGCCTGCCAGTTCATCCTCGCGTCCATCATCACGGATCCGGCGCACCGTATAGTGTGGTGTGAGGAGCTGCGTGCTCGGCAGAATGCTGATGTCCACATCGTGGCGGTCCTCGATGTCGGCCAGCGAGTCCCGTTTCTCGTTCAACAGGAAGGTCCCGACGTCGACCGGGACCTGGGCGAGCACCACACTGGTGCGTTCCTTCATCGCCTCTTCTTCGACAAGGCGCAGGATGGACAGGGCGAGGGATTCCACGCTCCGGATCTGGCCGTGGCCCTGGCAGCGTGGGCAAGTGATCTGACTCGATTCGCCCAGCGAGGAGCGCAGGCGCTGCCGGGACATCTCCAGCAGTCCGAAGCGGCTGATGCGGCCCACCTGGACCCGGGCCCGATCCATTTCCAGCGCCTTGCGCAGGCGCGTCTCCACTTCGCGCTGGTGCCGATTCGAACTCATGTCGATGAAGTCGATCACGATCAGGCCACCGAGATCGCGGGTCCGCAGCTGGCGGGCGACCTCTTCAGCCGCCTCCAGGTTGGTATGGAAGGCCGTCTCCTCGATGTCGCCGCCCTTGGTCGAACGCGCGGAGTTCACATCGATCGAGATCAGGGCCTCGGTGTGGTCAATGACCAGCGCGCCCCCGGAGGAGAGTGCCACGTTGCGGTCGAAGGCGCTCTCGATCTGACCTTCGATCTGGAAGCGGTTGAACAGCGGCACCGGGTCGGTGTAGTGGCGGAGCTTGCGCAGGCTGTTCGGCATCACACGCTCGACGAATTCCTGTGCCTGGCGATAGACGGTCTCGTCGTCGATCACCACCTCGCCGACGTCGTTGCGCATGTGATCCCGCAGCGCCCGGATAATGACGTTGCTTTCCTGGTGGATCAGCGCCGGAGCCTGCGCCTCGGACGAGGCCTCGAGGATGGCGGACCACAGGGACGTCATGTAGTCGAGGTCCCACTGCAGTTCCTCCGTGGTGCGTCCGACGCCTGCGGTGCGGGCGATTACGCCCATGCCCTCCGGGATCTTCAGGTCCGCCAGCGCCTCGCGCAGTTCAGCGCGGTCTTCTCCCTCAATGCGCCGCGATACACCGCCGGCACGGGGATTGTTCGGCATCAGCACCAGGTAGCGCCCGGCAAGGCTGATGTAGGTCGTCAGCGCCGCGCCCTTGTTGCCGCGCTCTTCCTTTTCCACCTGCACCAGCAGCTGCTGGCCGTCCTTCAGGAAATCGCGGATCGGCTTGTCGGTATCTTCGGGGGCACCGACCGCGGATCGTGCGATTTCCTTGAACGGCAGGAAGCCATGGCGCTCGGCGCCGAAGTTGACGAAGACGGCCTCAAGGCTTGGCTCTACCCGGGTGATCCGGGCCTTGTAGATGTTGGCTTTCCTGCGTTCGCGCGAGGGAAGTTCGATGTCAAGGTCGTAGAGGCGCTGGCCATCGACCATCGCCACACGCAGCTCTTCCGGCTGCGTGGCATTGATGAGAATCCGTTTCATGAAGTGAACTCGTCTGGGCGTCGCTGCCTTCCGCGGGCGAGCGCGCACGCGGGGCGCTCCGGGATGCGGATTCAGGCGCCAGCGGGCGACGGGGTGTGCCAACAGTTGGCAACAGCCCGCCCAGCAGCCAGGCTGGCACGAGGAACAGCGCCAGTAGTTGCGTGCAGGCGCGCTCCGGGGGAAGACAGGACTGGTTTATAAGAATAGGTATCACGATCGCTTGGAGCGAGGGCCGGTCGGCTTGTCGGACCATACCGGCGGGTGTACGAGGGAAGGCCGTATCGGGAAAAGCGCCGTTCCGGGCGACAATCTAGGGCAAAAACGTCTGACTGGCAAGCAAAAAATCAGCCGGCCCGCCCTGCGTCGAACGCGTGCAGGGCCGGCGTTTCCCGCCAGTGGCAGGGTTTTGGCGCTGCTCTTCGGGCTGGTGCTGTTACCGAACTTCCCGCATGGCCCGCTAGGGAAGCGCTGAATAAAGCCATCCTGGCTTTCTCAGCGCACGCTTCGCTGCAAATGTGATTTGCAGCTTGCTTCAGAAGCAACCACCTGCGGTGGTCGATTCTGGCGGCACTTCCGTGTGCCGCAGGGAAACGCCGATAAATCAGCGTTTCCCTAGTGGCCGGCGCCAGCGCCGACACGGCAGAGCCAGTCGGCCAGCGGCTCGTCGGTGGGTGCGCGCTGGCGCAGCATGTCGATGATCTGTTGCTGCGGACCGAAGCGGGTCACGTCGATGGAATGTGCCCGGCTCGTGTAGCCACGGTGCCTGCGCGACGGTGCCGCAAGCGGCAGCGGGCTCTCCCACTTCCGGTCCAGTTCATGGGCATCCATGGCCCAGACCCGCTGGATTTCAGCCATCTCCTCTCTGGTCAGAACCTCGCGGGCCGATGATGCCTCACCGGTGGCCGGGGACAGCTCCGCTGGAGGAGCTGGTGGCGCGGTAGCGTCGCTGGCGCCCGGCATCTGTTCGTGCAGCTGCAGCGACGCAGCCGGCTTCGCGGGAGTCAGGTCCGATGCAGCGACCAGTTTGCGCAGCCGCAACAGCATGGCGTCGTGTCCCGGTTCGCCCACCAGCCGCTCCAGTGCCCGCACCAGATCGATGGCCGGCTCACCACGCTGGTTCCAGTAGGTCTCGGCGACGGCATCGATCCAGGTGGCAATCCTGGCCGCTTCGCCGTCGCTTTCGAGCGCAGTCCGGGATCTGCCCACGCAACCGCTCCAGAAGTGTGGCAAGGTCGGTCTCCGGCCCGGTGCCGGCAGCTGCGGTCACCGTGGTTTCCGCCGCGCTCCGGTCGGGTCGAGGACGGGCCAGGAGCGAGCGCAGGCGTCGCATCCAGGCCGCGGCGCTGGAAGCGGAACGTTCGGGGAGCCGGGCAAACGCCCGGTCGATGGCATCGGAAAGCCGGAGAAAGGTGCGTGCAGAAGGATCACTGCTGGGCAACAGCGCGACCGGACGCTGCAGCGTCGCCGCCGCACTGAGGCTCTCGTCGCGCGGGACGAAGCCGAGCAGTCGCAGGCTGGCGCCGCTTTGTGCCGCCACGAGGCTGCTGAAGCGGTTGAAGACCTCCCAGGCCTCGTTCTGGTTGGCGACGCGGTTCACCAGTACCTGGTAGCTCCCTTTGCGCTCATTCTCGAGTTGCTGCACGAGTTCGCCAGTGTCGGCGAGACAGGCGGAGTCCGGCGTCAGGACGAGCAGGATCAGGTCCGCGGAGGCGATGAAGGCGGCCGATGCCCCGCCGCCGGCAGCCGTGTCCAGCAGGAAGCAGTCGCACTGTTCGACCAGGGTGCCGATCTCGTTTTCGAGATAGCGCTCCTGCTCTGGTGTGAACGGGCCGTGGCGTCCCAGGGTTCCCGCGGCAGGGAGGATTCTGAGGCCATGCTGGCTTTCGAGCATGATGCCGGAGAGCGGGTATTGCTCGACCAGCGCCTGTTCGAGCTTGTGCCGTGGTTGCAGTCCGAGCAGGAACAGCACGTTTCCGGGGCCGGAGTCGAAGTCCCAGATGCAGACTCGGCAATCGGTTTTGGCGAGCGTCAGGCCAAGGTTGGCCACGACGCTCGACTTGCCCACACCGTCCTTGCCGCTAACGACGGCGACCACGGGCGGGGCGCCCCGCCCGGGGGGGATCTGTCGGTCTTCGTCGGTTGGGGCCATGGCGCTGCCCTGGGCCAGTCGATGGAAATCTTCCG
>SL_8KL_010_SEDDRAFT_10002578_pt1 | contig 15217 bp, 17 predicted proteins | sample SodLakKL_010_SED_4_FD_11160 | JGI IMG/M metagenome (IMG submission 11160) | reverse complement strand
TCATGCAGCAGGGCACCGCGGCGTATATGTATTAGCTCATCTTCAGGCACATTAAGCAGCATTGCTATCTGGATGGTTCTATCTACGACCCGCATGCTATGGCCCTCTGTTTCATGGTCACGGAGTTCAAGGGCCCGGGCCCACCCTTCAAGCGTAGCATCGTAAGCTAACAACAGTTCTGATTTCGCTTCCTGCAAATTTTCCAGAAGATTTTCGGTCTCTTGGAACATACTAATACGTTGTATTGCCGTGCCGGCCATTTCAGAAAGAGAATTAAGCAGGCTTAGTTCTACCCTGGTAATTTCGCGCGGCAAGGGAACAGAAACGAATAGTGCTCCGACAACATTTTTAGCAGCGCTTATAGGAAGACATGCTCCTCCCCAACCCTCGGGTATGCTTTCGGTGTGTTTCACCCTGGAGTCTTTAGCAAATTCCCTGAAGACAAGCCCTTGTCCAGGTGTAAAAACCTCCCTGGCGATACCTTCCCCAGGTTTCAGCCAGGTTTCATCAAGCTGGTTAAACCAGCCGCGGTTAATAGCAAAATGTGACGTTTCTTTTTCGGGGTGGTAGAGGGAGATTGCCCCGTCTTCGGTATCAAGGATTTTAAGTGTTTCATCGATCAAAATTGTCAGCATCTCGTCCAGGGTTTCTGCCGTACGTAAGGCAGAGGAAACGGTCTGGAGTGTTTCCATCTCTAAAAGACGCTGGTTCAGCTCTTCTTCCATGCGTATTCGCTCGCTAATTTCCTCTCGCAGTTCTTTGTTAACACGGGTGAGCTCACCGGCCCGCTCTTGTACCTGTTGCTCCAATTTTTCATTCAACCCGCTCAGAGCTTCTTCATATTTCCTGCGTTTAGTGATATCGCGGGCTATACTCAAAACGGCTTTTTTGCCGCCATACTCAATGATACGAGCGCTGACTTCAACAGGAATAATTGTACCGTCTATGGTTACATCGGCTGATTCGAAAATCAGCCGGCCTGATTTTAAGAGATCCTTAACGCGGCCGGGTATCAGTCCTGAATACTCAGAAGATACAATGTCTTTCAGGGACATGCTTAATAGTTTTTNACGGCTGTAACCGAGCCGCTCACANGCTGCTTTATTAACCTTGTCCATTTTACCTTCAAGATCATGAAGGTAAATTAAATCATTACAGTTCTCAAAAATTTCTTTAAACGTATGCTCACTTTCAACAAGGGCTTCTTCTGTCTTTCTGCGTTCCGTAATTCCGGCCAGGGTGTTGGCAACGGCGAAAAGAAAGTCTTCTTCGTTTTTATCATAGCGGTGGCCGTCGTGCAGGTACAGGTTAAGAACCCCGTAGATTTTCTGCGGAGTTTTAATCGGTACACAGTAATGGCCGTGGGGCTCCATCTCCTCAAAGTATATTTCGTGCAGTTCATCAAGCGATGATGTAAATTGAACTGCCCCGTGAAAAGCCGCCTTTCCACACAGGCACCGGCCCAGGGGAAGCCTGGCGCAAGTTTTTTGAACCGGCTCTTCCAGGCCTCTTTGCGCTTTCATGACCAGCTGATCGTTTTCAAGCAGAAAGATAGCGCCTCTTTTTTCCAAGACAAGCCAGGGGATCGATAAAATGAGCCCTAGTGCTTTTTCCAAAAGATCCGGTAAAGGGATATTTTGCAGGGAGAGAGAAAGCAGCCGGTTAAGCGCTTCCGCGGTATCCCGGGAGCGTTTAAGTTCTTCTTCGATCTCAGGATTACTCTGATTGTTTCTTGCCAAATTATTGCTTTGCGGCTTCCTTGACATTCAAATACTCTCTTTCATCACCAATTATAAAAAAATTAGCATGATTTTTTTTATCTAATACCTTCAGATAAACCTCCATTACCTCTGGGTCGAAGTGTTTGTTGCTTCCCGTATAATTATGCTTTAGCGCATTTTCTATTGCCCTGTTCGGGTGGTAAAGCCGGTTTTTAGTCAAAAAGTTATAGAGATTAACAGCGGTAAAAATGCTGGCTGTTAATGTAATCTGCTCACCTGTTAAATCCGTGTGGATAGCCACTGCTGTCATATTTTTAATGGGGTCAAGGGGGATGTTGAGTGTTGGGGGCAAATAAGCGATTGAAAGCAGCATACCGTGGGCCTAAACCGGGTGTTGTTTTATGTTATCCTACTCCTCGTCTGTCATCAAGTTTGCAAGGATTCAGGAGGCTTGTCTCTTATATCTAATCTTACCGATATCATTTAGCAGGCACCCTTAGCGTGAGTGGGACAGCTTCTCACCTGCATGCATTCTTGTTACAGTTACACAATAACATTACGGGAAATTAAAAGCAAGTTATTTAATAGACATAAACATATTTGCCGGCAAAGTAATCTAAATCATATTCTAAACTCCTGCAAATTTGTTTGCTTCGTTCTTTTTAGCTCCTTATGAGGCGTTGAACAGCTTTAGAAAGAAAAAAGCCGATCGGCAGTTCGAGATCAAAGCAATCGTTAAAATCGAACAGCATTTTGGCCTGAGCAGGCAGGCGACATTGTGGTGCCTGGTTGACGATGGCTATTTAACTTTTAAAAGAGCAGAAACAATGAGATCTGGAATTGCTTCTTCAGCAAAAAAATATGGTTACAGCACTGAATTATATTTTCCCCCACCGGAAGAAAAACAATATATGACTTTTGGTAAGTATATAAAAATAGCCGAAGAACAAAGAGAAAAAAATGGGTAAAACAGGAAAACCTTATACTGAGGCTATATCCGGGAAGGACAGTTGTTCCCAATGAGGTTGCCGGTGAGTTATCTAATCCATGCTTGCCTCACATCAAAAGAAGATTAAGCCAGCTTTGTTCCTCAGGGCAGTTTGAGAAAAAGCAGCTATTATATGGGTAAGAGGAATCAAGGTTATTTTTTGAAATGGTTGCTAATCCAGCAATGAATGTTGTTCCGATAGGTAAGGGTGAAGCAGCGGCATTGTCATTAGCTAAAGTCTACAAGGGTATTATTGCCAGCAATAACATAAAATACATTCTATATTATGTGGAAATGATTATTTTGAGCATATAAACTAATAATTAATTGTATTCTTGAATCTCTTCTAACACAGATTCAATTTCAGCTTTTTCCTTTCTCAGGTCATACTCCATCTGAATACCCAACCAGAAATCAGCACTATTACCAAAAAACTTGCCGAATCTAAGGGCGGTGTCTGCTGTTATACGCCTTTTGCCTTTTATTATTTGTGAAATTCTTGTAGCTGGTATTTTAGTTTCTTTGGCCAGTCTGTATGCACTAATGCCGAGTGGCTTAAGAAACTCTTCTTCAAGGATTTCTCCGGGATGTACTTCTGGTATTTTACTGTACATTTTGTATCACTCCAAATCAGTGGTAATCTGTAATCTCTACATTATACGCATCATTGTTTTGCCAGGTAAAACATATTCGATATTGTCGATTAATACGAATGCTCATTTGCCCTTCTCGGATTCCTGTCAGTTTTTCTAAGCGGTTTCCAGGGGGCACCTTTAAGTCATTTAACGATACTGACCGATGGATCATTATCAGTTTCCGGAAAGCAATCTTTTGAATTTCCATTGTCAGCTGATCTGTCCATTGCTGTTTCCAAACTATTTCAGTATTTTTATCAGCAAATGACTTTATCATGCTACAATAGTAACGTAGCGCGTTACTATTGTCAAGTTTGCTATTGAAGTGAGACAGGGCGGCGTTTCAAGTATCTTGCCCTGCCTGCCTGAAGTGGTGAAGCGCAGGCGACAGCTGCGCCGATTGGCTATGCTGTTGATCCGGCATTATTATGACGATCTGCCAGGGGCATAAATCAGTTTGGGGTTCGGATGTCTTTACGACCTTCTGCTTTTATAATCTGCAATTAATGCCCGCAATCAAGGTCTTTGTTTTTCCCGGCTTTGTTTTTGAGGATATAGTCTGTCAGTATTTCTGGCCATTCGGGGGCATCAAGGTCACTTCCTTCTGCTAAAAAGTAGATTAATTAATGTATAGAAGGCTGCAGAAAGAAGGAGTTTTCTGCTTAGTTTAAGAATTATTTAACTATGCATATTTAATGCAGTTAACCAGGTTCGGGAGGTCCTTGATGAACAGGTTTAAAGCTGGAGAGCACGAGGGTGTTACCTGGGTAAGGGGTATAGCAGGATGGAGTAATTTCAGCATCAAGGTTTTTCTTTACCTGGTAGACGGGGTCTTGATTGATACCGGCCCGGTCAAACTTTCCGGTATCCTCGTGCCTTTTCTGGAACAGCAGAAGATTGAGACAGTCTTGTTAACCCACTACCATGAAGACCACAGCGGCAACGCTCCATATTTGGCCGGCCGGGAGATCCCTGTTTATATTAATGCAATCTCTTTAGAACGCTGCCGGGTGAAGACCAGGCTCCCCTGGTATCGAAAAGTCTTTTGGGGGAACCGGGAGGCTTTTTCCCCTTATCCCCTGGATGAAAAGCTTACGACAGATAGTTTAACCTTTAAGCCGGTTTCCACTCCAGGGCATGTTTTCGACCACCGCTCTTTCTACCTGCCCGATAAGGGTTTCTTTTTCACCGGGGACCTCTTTGTAACCACGCATCCCCAGATGGTATTAAACACCGAAAGCACTCCCCGCATGATCGAGGATCTAAAAACAGTGCTCCGGTATGATTTTTCTACTGTTTTCTGCGGACATGCCGGGATAATTCACCGGGGCAGGGAAGTATTGCAGAAAAAGCTGGACTACCTGGAGGATATTCAGGGAAAAGTCCTGCATCTTCATAACCGGGGCTTGAGTGTTTCACAGATTACCCGCAAACTCTTTCCAGGCAGATTACACCTGGAGTACCTTTCTTGCCGGGAATGGTCTGCGGAGCACATGGTAAGAAGCCTGCTAACGGGGAAAGCCACTGCAGAAAATCCCAGGCCGCGGACATAAGAGATTTAGCAGATAAAGTTCACCGATTTGATCATTTTGGTTAACCGGTTATTTATCTGCTTGTTAACAACCCTCTCTTGGCCTGCAGACAAAACAGCCCGGACTTGATTCAATTAATATAGCAGAGCCCGGGCTGTTTTAATGGTGTTTTAAGTCTGTTTAATCGCTAAACTCAGAGACCATGATGTCTGATTTTAGATTCAAAGCGGGGCGGATCCCATCGCTTGAACGGGCAAGGCTAGAGCTAAAAGCGCCGGATGAATCTACGCCGGGCACAAATTCGATGAAAGCAGAGGAGGGAGAACGCGTCCAATAATACTGGGCTTTCTCGAAAAGTTTTGCAATCCTTTTTTCATCACCGGCCCCACTGTAGTCTGGGTTTTAAGCCACAAAATGGGGACCCGAAAAGTCCCTGGAAATACAAGATAGGTTCTCGGATTAACGTTAATGCCTGATTGTATGGACTTCGGATATGGCGTCATAAAAATTTTCATTGTGTCCCGAAATTATCGCATAAGCATGCCTAATCCCTACAATACAGGTAAAAACAACCTGGTTGATCCAAAGCTTACAGCGCCAAAATATGCGAAGCTCTTGTTTTTTAGCTTGGGTTGACATTGTTTTACAGTACTGCTATGTTTAATATAGTACAACTTAGTACAATTTTTTTACGGGGTGGGGTATTACAATGGCCAAGAGAAACACAAAAACAATCGGTTTTTCTGTGCCTCCGGAAGTACATGAGGAAATAGTCGAATTCGCAAAAAAAGAGAATAAGACGAAAAGCGAGCTTTTTAGAGAGATGGTAGCTCTATATAAAGAAAAAAAAGAAGAGGAAGAATACAACCGATTATTGAAATATGGCCGTTTAAAGGCATTAGAAGCAGGGTTTAAATCTGAAGAAGAAATAAAAATGGCAATAAATGAATTCAAAAAAGCATAAATTAATATTGGATGCAAATATCTATATCTCTGCAGTTTTGTTTGGAGGAAAATCAGGAAAAGTTTGCCTCTACGGGCTGCGGAAGGCTTATGACTTATATGTCTCTCAACTCATCCTTGAAGAAATAAAGAAATGTCTTTCACAAAAATTTGACTGGGATAAAAAAGTAGTTAACGCTTATATTCAACAGATAAAAAGAATTGCTCACTATTACAATGTGCAAAATATTGTTTCCGGCATATGCAGAGATCCTAAAGATGACCACATACTATCTTTAGCCGTTGAAACAGGTGCAGATTATATTGTTTCTGGTGATAAAGACTTGTTGTCCTTAAAAAGTTTTCATGCAATTAAAATTTTAGACGCAGCGAAATAGTTGGAAATATTGGCACAGTAAATCCACAAAGAAACTGAACCGCTGGCCAAAGATGAAATCGTCTATAGGCAGTTAAAGATAGGAATTTACTTTTCTGCTGTGTTATATTCCCTTTGGGTGGGCTGCGTTGAACTACAATCAATTTTTAAGCATCTATAACTCCAGACCGGAAGCAACCTACAAATTACTTTGGAAGTTATTAATAAAATGCACAAATAGGGTGAATTGGTTTTCTTAAGATAGATGGTGTGATTTGTTATACTTGTAATGGTCGGATAATTTTTAAAACTGTTGAGGCTCTATGAGACTAAGCAAGGTTGTCAATAAGTATGACATCAATAATCAGCCAACTGCTTTTTTTTACTGGCAATCAAAATCGTATCAGAAACGGCTTCCCGCATTAGAGCAAATACGTTCAGAATACAACTCGTGGAGATGTCATGCTGATCAAAGACTTCAAAGAGTTTATCGAATTGTTAAACAGTAATAGGGTTAAGTATCTTGTGGTGGGTGGATACGCTGTCGCTCTCCACGGTTATCCACGTTATACAAAAGACCTCGATATTTGGATTGAGCTAACTGCTAACTCCTGAAAATGCCAAAAGGACTTTTTGAGGCATTGTTTTTCCCTCTACAAGCTTAACCGGACCAGGTGGCTATGTACTGCATGCCGGAGTGGGCGGGTGCACCGGCTTCGACCTTCCAGCTGCCGGGAAGGTTTTGCTCCCTGGCCACCATGGCAAAGTGGCACATGGCGACGCCCATGTCCAGCCTTTGCAGGCGGATCTTGCCCATGATCCGGTTATAGATCTTGTTTTCCTTTAAGAACAGGTGGAATTTTCCGGTTTCCTCCATGATAACCCGCCAGGGCTGGCGGTTTGATGTCGAGGGCCCGAGGCGGACTGCTTCTAAGGGGTCGTGGTACGGTCCCGCTTCTTTTGCGGTAAGCGGCGTATTGCCGCCGGGGCCGAAGAAAAGCTCAGTCCAGGGCCTGCGTTTCTTGGATTTAGCGGCAAGGCGGGTCAGGCGGTTTGCGGGGCTTGTTTCATCCGCCGGGTGGCCCACCGGGGTGATCGCCGGCAGCAGCTCACCTGCTTCAAGGTTCATCTTCCGGGCAAATGCCGCCCGCTTAAAGGTGCCGCCGAGCCAGCAGGTGCCCAGTCCCAGGCTGGTCGCCTTGAGGATTATTTTTTCCAAACAAAAACCCAGTTCTTCCAGGGCACAGGTGGTGTCTTTTACCGCACCCAGGATATAGAGGTGGGCGCCTTTAATGAAGCCGTAGGTGCCAAGGCCCCGCAGCTCTTTTTTATCCAGCGGTTTTAAATCGAGCATCTTAAAGCGCGGTTTCGTGCCAAAGGGGCCGCTTCCCACGGTTTCCATGTAATTTTTAAGGTCCCGGTGAAGCGTTTCTTCTACCGGGCGAGTGGAATAACTGCGTACCGATATCCGTTCTTTAATAGCCTCAAAAGCATTAAACTCTTCTATGATTTGGTTTTCTTGCATCTGGTATTCTTTCATTGAACTCACTCTCCTATAAGGTCGAATCAGGCTTCCAGGTAGCTTTCGGCAATATTTTCCCAGGAAAATTGTTTTTCCGCCAGCCTGTGGGCCCTGTGAGCCAGGCACGCCCTTTCTTCTAACGTTATTTTTTCCAGGTAATCCAGAAGGACGGTGATTTTGGCGGCCAGGTTTGGAACTAGGTCTTGATCCAGGGTAAGGTGCCTGATGCCAGCCGCCCTAAAGACATCCTCTAGGTTTTCTTCATAAATATCAACCACATCTGCAAATCCGGATTGGTATGTCTGTAGCGGTAAAACCCCGCAGGCCAGCGCTTCAACCCCCACCAGGCCGAATGATTCAGGGAAAATAGAGGGGGCCACAGCAACATCGGCACAGGGAATAAGCATTCTCAGTTCTTCATGGTCCATGATTCCTGTAAAGATGACCTGCTTGAAGAACCTGCCTTCACAGGCCTGCCGGAAGCGGGAAACTTTAACCGGGTCGGAGAACAGTTTTTGCAAGCCTTCGCTGTACTCGTTTTCAGGAACATCTTCAAGCCCAAAAGAGCGCGGGTTGGCGATCATCTCCAGGGCGAGTTTAATCCTACCCTGATCGAGCGCTCCGGTGATGGCTTCCAGGTATTCCCGGGCTGCTCCGAACCCGACCAGGATTAAGCGGGTCTGCGGGTATTTTTGCAGGACCAGCGGCATGGCGCCGAGTAAAAGATGGATTCCCTTGGTCCAGAGATATTTACCGTAATACAGCACTATATTCTCATCAGCCCAGTTGATCTCAGCCAGCTTATCTGCTGTGTCTTTGTCAGGGGCCCAATCGTCGGAGCGGCTCCTGAAATCGGCCAGCAGATCCCTGATTTCTGCGGCGCTTGTTACGGTCTGCAGTTTTCTAGCGAACTCTTCCTTTTCTGCGGCGCTTTTACCGCCGCTTTTTTTCACCGCCGAGTTCCGGAGCTTTTTGCCTAGCTCATTGATCTGTTCTGTTTTTTTATCCGGGCTGGTCAGGGGCTGAAAAAGCCCGGTATTGACTCCTGCGAATATAACCCGGCATTTCTTTTCCAGGCCCGGTAGATCTGAAAAGTAGGCCGTGAAATCAGCCCGGGAGTGATTGCTGACAAAAACAAGACCATCAGCAGCTTTAATACTTTCCAGGGCATAACCGCGCAGGAGGTTGCTTTTGCGCACAGAAAAATTTAGGGCGCTTCCATGCACGGTTACCAGGTGCCGGCATTTTTTGTTCCCGGAACCGGCCAGGGCTTTGGCCGTGTAAACGGGCTGCATGATGGTGTGCTGGCTGATGAGCAGATGCGGGGATTCTTTTTTAAAAACAGTTTCAAGAGCAGCGCGGTTTCTATCTAGATAGTTTTCAATCTCGGTTTCAATTAAACTGGGAAATTCCTTTACTTTAAAACCGGGATAGCGGTCGTAGACATAAACCGGCAAAAGACCCCCCAGGTGGGGGCGGTAGTGCAGGCATTCACCCGGGTAGCCAGTGCTGCGGTCAAATTCTAAAGCGGTCCCGCAGTTATCTTCATTGAATTTTTCGCTTCGGGAAATGAAATCAAATTCTTCAGGTTGAGGCTCCTGGCTGAATAACAGCACCCGGTGTCCCTGCCGGCAAAAGGTCCGGCAGAGGTTGGAAACATAAAGGTTGCTGCCCGTTCCGCGCAGCAGGTAACCGTGGACAACAGCAATAATCAATTAATCTATCCTTTCCTGTCACAGCAGGTATACCTGGAGTTACATCTATGAGCTTAACCCCGTTGTTTTCTGTCAATCCTATTTATAACATAAAAGATAGGGGCGGCGCCAATGGAATTCCAGGTTAATTATATAACTTCGCACACCATTTTACAGGCAACAATCAAGCTCGGGCCGCAATCACTGATCCGTGCAGGCAACCCGCTGTAACCGGTCAAGACTTTTCGATGAAAAGCGGCCATTAAAAGTTGAAGATAATTGAAGGTGACCATGGTACCAGGGCGATCACGGTCTTTTTTTTGCAAAAGCAAATACCGGCGCTGGCCTTGACTTCAGAACAGATGGAGAAGATTTTAAAAACAGCCCATGCAGCGGCCGACAGGCCAGATCTTGTAGACTGCAGCATGCTGGCAGAGCTGGCCAAGGCCATGTCAAAGCTTGTGAAAGTGCTTTCAATGCATGGCTTAAACTGAAAAAATAGGGGGAAAGGTCAAGTCTTGAGTTATATCTTTTGCCATATAATACAAGGCTATCATCGACAGAATCCCGAAATGCTTGTTTTAATTGCTCTACACTTCTACCCTCAAATGTAAATACGTCTTTAACATTAATAACCTCACCGTGAAATATCTCAGCTTCCTCATCAAAGTCCACTTTGCCATGATAACCTTTATATTCCATTATAATTCACCCCTGTTTCTTTAAGAAATCTTCGTAAAGANCGAACAGTTGGNTTGTTTGTCTCCTTCTCAGGATGCGGCCTGTGAAATACAGCTTTTCTTCCCTGCAAGGACACCCTAATTCTTGAACCTCTGCCTTCATATAATTCAGCACCAGGCGCTTCAATGAGATTCAGAATATCGATCTGCATGCATTCTATTTAGATAATGAGGCTTTGCAACTGGCTTATGTTGATTTTGATGGAAATAACCTCAAAATCCTCTCTATAAAGGATGAGGTTGAGAAAAAAGTAATTGAGCTGGAAACAGAAATAAAAGAAACCTGGCATAATAAATTAGATTTTTTATTAGATGGCAAGTATTTAGCCCTACGGCAGGGATTAATCATTGAAACCCAGACAGGCGAAAAGATAGAATTTGGAGGCAAGGTTGAAATCCTATAGTATGCATGGAACGGGGAAGAAAGATTGGTCGTTCTTCAGGGTGAAAAATATGGGGAAGGTTACAAGCTGGAATTTAAACTGTTGGATAGTGATCTGGAAGAGATAGAAGCCTTATCTACACTTTCCCAGAACCAAAATATGGGACTGAAGATGGGTTTGCAGTAACCAGCCATAATGATAAATGGCTTTTCGACATTGATGGCGAAGTTTATTCCTTTGATTTTAAATAACCCTTTAATACCGAACATAAAGCTCCCGTCCCGCAGCCTGCATCAAGAACAGTTTTATAAGCAGTAAGGCCAATTTCATTGCTGATGCCTGCCAGCCCATTTGCATAATGCTTTTCCTGCCTGCTATAAAATAAGCTGTTCATGAGTGGCACTAACCCTGCCTCTTATGGTATAACTAGGATTGACTGAAAACCTTCATCAACCGCCATATGTTCTAAGCTGAAGAAATAAAAAACTGCCTTGCCTCAAAAAAAATGTATTTTATTTATCCCCCTTTCGTATTCGTGAGTTGGAAGAACCAACAAACCATTTAAGAAAAGATTTTTTCCCTGCAGTTGCTTGATTTGATCAAGTCTACAACTTATTATTGACCACCCTGGTCGAAAATGCTATACTTTATTAGACCACCCTGGTCGAAAATATTACGGGAGGGAACGGTTATTACAGGGAAATTTGGTGCCCTGGAGTTGGCCAAGCAGGAGCGGATCTTAAGCGCAGCCCTCGAAGAATTTGCCGGACAGGGATATGAGAAGGCTTCCACCAACCGGATCGTAAAAAAAGCCGGTATCGGCAAAGGTATGCTCTTTTACTACTTTAAAAGCAAGAGAGAGCTTTTTGAATATTTAATTGAATACTCAATCAGCTTCGTGGTCAACGAATATTTAAACCGGATTGACGAAAAAAAAACTGACTTCCTGGAAAAATACCGGCAGGCGGCTCAGTGCAAATTAAAAGCCTATAGCAAAAACCCCCATGTATTTAATTTTTTGGGTTCACTGTACATCAACCGGGAAATTGAGAAGTGCAAAGAACTGGAAGAAAGAGTAAGCGAAGTAAAAAAAACAGGTTACGCCAAGTTCTTCAATAACATTGATACCTCTTTTTTCAGGGAGGATGTTGCTCCGGAGAAATGTATAAAGCTTATTTACTGGACCATGGACGGCTACGAAAAAGATATTATCAGCCGCCTACAGGGCGAAAATCTTTCGTCGGTGGATATGGAGCCTTTTTGGGAAGAATTTTTTGAGTATATTGATATACTAAAGCGCGTATTTTATAAATCTAAGCATTCTTAAAGGAGGTAGGGGAAGTGTTCCAGGTAAATAATCTTACTTACCGCTATCCACGAAACCCGGAAAATACGCTTAAAGGCGTTTCATTCGACATCAAACAGGGTGAAATCTTCGGCTTGCTCGGACCCAGCGGTGTCGGTAAAAGTACCACCCAGAAAATCATGGTCAAGCTGCTTACCGCTTACCAGGGTGAAATCTATTACCGTAATAAAGAACTTAGAGAATTTGACAGGGAATATTACCAGGAAATAGGGGTCGGCTTTGAAGTGCCGGTCCATTTTTCCAAGCTCACAGCCGAAGAAAACATTAACTTTTTCAAGAAACTTTACCGCAACCAGGCCCATACCGATGCCATGATGCAGCGGCTGGGCATCTATGAAGACCGGAAGAAAAAAGTGGACGAATTCTCCAAGGGAATGAAAGTCCGACTTAATTTTGTCCGGGCAGTCCTTAACAGGCCTGCAGTGCTGTTTCTTGACGAACCTACCATCGGCCTTGATCCGGCCAATGCCCGCATTATTAAAACAATGATCAAGGAATTCCGCAAATACGGGGGAACTGTGCTTTTAAGCACCCACCTGATGAACGATGTCGACGAACTCTGCGACAGGGTTGCCTTCATGGCCGACGGGCAAATTGCAGAAATTGACACTCCGAAAAATCTCAAAATTAAGCACGGAGAAAAGAAACTAGAGGTGGAATATGCCGAAGGTGAAACCACGAAAAATGCATCATTTGATTTAGAAACTTTAAGCCGCAACGAAAACTTTTTTAACCTGGTCCGCACCCGTCAAGTCATCTCGATGCACAGCCAGGAAACGACCTTGGACGACATCTTTATCAAAATTACCGGGGTGGAAAAACATGGCTAACTTTTTTATCNTTCTTTTCGGTGAACTGCAACGGATGAAGCGCTATAACATTGTTACCGCCAGCANGGTAGTGGCCCTGCTCTGGATCGGGGTTCTTTATCTGACTGAGATTCCCGATATCACCTTCATCTTTCCTCTCCTGATCTATATCGATGTCACTTCCATGGCTATTTTAATGGTCGGGGTAACCATTTTTTATGAAAAGCAGGAAGGAAGTTTGCATACCATGCTGGTTACGCCGATCAGCAAACAGGACTACCTGCTTTCCAAATCAACCGTAACCGTATTAAGCAGTGTAATCACCCTGGTCATTCTCTACCTCTATGCCATGATTTTTAAGGAAATTGACTTGAATTTCGCCGGGCTCCTGGGGGCGGTAATTTTGGTTGCCCTGTTTCATTCGCTGGTCGGTTTTCTGCTTACCTACAGTTCCCGCGATTTTACCGCCTTGCTGATCAACATGATGAAATACATGTTTGTTTTAATGCTGCCCGTGCTGCTTGAATATATCAGGATAATCGATCACCAATTGGTGGAAAATATCCTTTACATCGCCCCCACCAAAGCGGCAATGATTCTTCTTTATGCCTCCACAGGAGATGCCGAACTGTGGGAAATTATTTACGGCCTAAGCTACCTGGTAATTGGCTCAGCGGTTTTATTCGTGCTTGCCTTGAGGAAATTCGAACAATTTGCTGTACGCGAAAGCGGGGTGTAAGGCATGTATGCTACATTTTTCACCAGTGAGTTAAAAAAGTGGACCAGGGACCAGATGATGCGGTTCATGCTTTTTTACCCGATCCTTTTTGGTTTAATCGGCCGTTACGTGCTGCCGGCAATTGCCGAAACCAGCGATTTTGCCATAGAACCGAATGCTGACTTTATCCTGGCCGCATTAGCCATGATTACCCCGATCATATTTGGGGCCCTAATCGGATTTTCAATCCTTGAAGACCGCGACGACAACATCATCAATTCAATAAATGTTACCCCTCTCACTTTTAACCAGTTCATGTCTTTTAGGATGATCATGGTCCTGCTTTTTTCGTTTGCGGCCTGCATATTTGTGATCTGGTTTTCGGACATCATTACCCTTGCCTGGGACAAGATTATTGTCATAGCCTTTATCGCTTCGCTTAGCGCGCCGATGACCGGACTGATCATCAATATATTTTCCAGGAATAAAATCGAAGGTTTTGCGATCATGAAACTTTTGGGCACAATAGTAATTTTACCGGTTATCTCTTTGATTTTTACCAATGCTAATGAACTTTTCTTTGGGATAATTCCTGCCTTCTGGCCGGCAAAGATGATCAGTGCCGAAGTTCGTGGCGATGACCTGGTCTACCTGAGCTACAATTTATACCTTTGGATCGGGCTGGGTTATGCCCTGCTAGCAAATTTCTTGAGTTACATAAAATTCGTCAAAAAGGTAGTGCATTAAACGACTTTAACAGGCAGTTAGTCTTTTTCACTTTAAAGCCATATACCTATTGTTTCTTATGCAGCTAACGCATATTTATAGAAGTGATCAAAAAAAAGCCAAATACCATGCGAAGAAATATAAGCGGGTGTGTAGGTAAGACCGGCCCTGACATAAAATACAACAAGATGCGCTATTGATAATAAAGGAGCAGGGATGCCTACTATAAGAAATCGTTCAATCTAAAATTTAAATTTGCCGCTCAGCTTAAATTCATTTATTAAGTGCTTAAATAGAAAGCCCCGGTGGGAAATGCCTTTTTTTCAAAGCTTAACCCCCGGGGACCTAATACTGTTTATTAAACCTATTATATTCAAGCTTTCTATATTACCGGGGCACCGCTTTGGTTACATTCATGGTAAAGGAGAAATCATCAACATCTGTTTCTTCCACACTCCACTCGATCAACATTTGAAAATCACCGGCAAAGTCTGCAATTGCCCAGACTACAGAAGCCTCTTCTCCTTCAGGGGTTGCCGGTGGTCCCAAGTCAAGCTGCAGGCGGGTAACTTCCGCTCCCACGCCGTTAAACTGAACCTGCTCGGTAGAGGTATCACTGAATTTCACCCCGGGAGTCGGTTCTGCTATCATACCCTGAACATCAAATTCATCAATGGTCCAAAATGGCCAGAAAAGTGACATCAAAATTCCTTCCATTATCATTTCTGCTTGTTCTCCGGGTAAAAACTCACCGTCAATTTCCGCCTGAGCCGGGTTTCCGTCCCGGTCAATCCATGCTTTTATCTTTTGATCGTCAAATGTAATTTCTGCCACCTCGGTATCGATACCATCGACGGTTTCACTACCCAGGTAAGAATAATTGACCACTAAAGTTTCTGTTTCAACACCTTCTTCAAAAGTTGTCCAGCTCCATTCCAACTCCTCGAACAGGTTGATTAGAGAAACCAGGTCAGTAGGATTTCTCCACTCTTCCAGCTCTAGAGCAGCTGCATCTGGATCAACATCTTCCTCTTCAATAGTGTCAACCTCTTCTTCAACCTCTTC
>SL_8KL_010_SEDDRAFT_10002577_pt1 | contig 15218 bp, 17 predicted proteins | sample SodLakKL_010_SED_4_FD_11160 | JGI IMG/M metagenome (IMG submission 11160) | reverse complement strand
TAAAGTTGCAAGATATTTTGAATTTACAACGAAGGAGATCAAATGCTAAAAAGGTACGACCAGTGTTTTAAAGTTAAAAAGGGAAACTAATTTAGTGTGGAACCAGCATCTTTTAAAAAATTAAAACTGACGTGTTATAATTAAGATACATTTAGGACCTACGCACCACTCTCTATACACCACTATACCAAATATGAGACAATTAATTAAGGAGGTAGAAAGAGTGAAGCAGTGAGTTATTACTGGCTAATTAACTCTTTACTTATGTCTCAAAGCAAATGCTCGCTCTCACTTTATACCAACTTTTTAATTGCCAATCATAATCGTTATTCCGGGACCGAACTATCCCGAGTGGCTACCGGCTCAAGCATGGCTCACGACGCGGTTACTCGGTGGCTGGCCCAATCTGACTGGACGCCGTCGGATCTGTGGAATGATGTTAAATCGTTAGTCGAGAGAGAAACCGGTTATCTGATCGCTGACGATACCTTGTTGGATAAACGTTACTCTCGCCGCAACGAATTGGCCAAAGTTCAGTATTCCGGCAATTAACACCGGTTGGTCAATGGTATCTGCCTGGTCAATCTGCTCTGGACCGATTCCGAGAAATACATTCCGGTGGATTATCGGGTTTACCGGAAACCGGAAGATGACAAAACCAAGAACGATCACTGCCGGGAGATGCTCAAACGGGCCAAACAAAGGCGTTTTTCGCCCCGTTATGTCCTGATGGACACCTGGTATGCTTCCGTTGAGAACTTAAAGTATATTACTCGAACTCTGGGTTGGCATACCATCTTTGATCTAAAATCCAATCGTCAAGTTTCGGTAACCAAAGGCACCTATCTCTCTGTAGCTGGCCTTGATCTGGCCGAGAAACAGGTCAGAAAGGTCTGGCTCAAGGAATACGGTTTTGTCTTAGTAACAAAGCTAGTCCACGAAGACGGGGACATTTGTTACCTGGCTACCGATGACCTGAATCTAACTGATTACGATGAGCTGATCTTCCATCATAACCAACGCTGGAAGGTGGAAGAATACCATCGCGGTCTCAAACAGACTACCGGTATTGAAAAGTGCTACGCTACCCGAGCCGAATCTCAGTTGACTCATATCTTCTGCGCCGTTGTTGCTTTTGTGCGACTGGAAAACAAGCGGTTAAAAGATGACATATCTTGGTATGAACAGAAAGCCAGTATTTCTCGCGGTGCTGTTACGGGCTATTTGGCGGGTGGTGCGTAAGTCCTATTTAAAACTCGTAAACGTGGTTTTTGGTTGAGTTGTTGACCACCCTGTTACCGGTTTTTAGACAGGTTGTAATTATTCAGTTGAGGTTGAGAACAGGTTTTTGATGTCGGCTTCGGTTACCAGAGTGTCAAACAGTTTATCGCCTTTCTCGGTCAAATTCTGAAACATGGCGTGTTTTTTCTCCTGCAGAGCTTGAACTTTCTCTTCAATGGTATCCCGGGTGATCATACGATAAACCATAATCGGTTTAGTTTGACCGATGCGGTGAGTGCGATCAATGGCTTGGTTTTCTACCGCCGGATTCCACCAAGGGTCCAGGATGATACAGTAATCGGCTGCGGTCAGGTTTAGCCCCACGCCGCCGGCCTTTAAGCTGATAACGAAAGCGTTGTAGTCCCCGGTGTTTTGAAAAGCGGCAATCCTTTCTTGACGTTTTTTGGTCGAGGTAGAACCATCCAGATAGAGATGAGAAATACCGAGGTCGTTCAGCTCTTCCACCACCATCCGGAGGAAAGCTGTGAACTGGCTGAAGATCAGTACCCGATGATTCTCGGCTGTCAGAGTGGCAACGATCTCTCTCAGCGCTTCCAGTTTACTGGACCGGATGTTGTGATGATGTTCGGTATCCACTAAAGACGGTGCAATTGCCATTTGGCGCAGTCGGGTTAGTGAGGAAAGGATCTGGAAACGGTTGTGGTTTAATCCGCCGTCGTCAAGCAGTTCCAATATCTTCTGCCGTTCACGCTGCAGAAAGAGCTCGTATAGCTTTTTGTGTTGAGGATTCATATCGATCTTTTGGATCGACTGAGTTTTCTCCGGCAGGTCTTTTTCCACCATTTCTTTGGTGCGGCGCATAAAGAAGGGCCGGATGCGGTATTGCAGCTGACTCATCCGCTTCCGACTGGCCTCCGGACCGCCTTTTTCTATCGGGGTTCGATACTGCTTTTTAAAGTCCTGAGGTTTGGCGCTGAATAGGCCGGGCGCGACCACTGAGAAAATCGACCACAGCTCGGTCAGGTTATTCTCCATCGGAGTACCGGTCAGCGCAAAACGGCGCGGAGCGTTAAGGCGGCGGGTAGAGTGGTAAGAGCGCGACTGATAATTTTTGACATATTGGGCCTCGTCAAGGATCAGGGCGTCAAAGGAATAACTTGTCAGTTTTTCAATATCGCGCGACAGAAGAGCATAAGAAGTAATGACCAAATCCGAGTTAGGCAGGGCTTCATAGGCGTCTTCCCGGTTTCCGCTTCTCATTACCACGCATTTTAAATCCGGCGCGAATTTTTTCGCCTCAAGCTTCCAGTTTTCTACCACGCTGGTGGGTGCTACCACCAAAGTGGGGTAAGCCGGCCGGGATTGAAGTTTAGTGTAATTACGAGTGATCAAGGCCAATATTTGAATGGTTTTACCCAGCCCCATATCGTCGGCCAACACTCCGCCCAGATCAAGATCATAAAGATAGGCCAGCCAGGAATAGCCGTCCTTTTGATAATCACGAAGGGTGGCCTGAAAGTTCCGGGGCGGCTTGAGGCGCGATACCCCGGTTGAGGATAAAAGACCCTCGGCAGTTTCTTGCCATTGCCGGGACTGTTTTTCTACCACTCCCAGCAATTGTAACTCTTGCCAAAAGCCGATTTGGAACCGGGAAATGGTTAAGCCGTTTGATGTGACCTCCGATATTCCCTGAGCTTCATTGATCAGCTCTCGGAGCTGGTCGAGTGAAGGATGGTTCAGCGGAAAGAAAGTGCCGCCGGGCAGCAGCAGCTCATCTTCCCCGGCCGCCAGGGCGGTAAAGAGGTCGGAGAACGGCACTTCTTCATTGCCAATGGTAACCGTTACTCCCAGATCAAACCAATCAATATTTGCAGTATTAGGGGATTCGCCGGTGTCGGTATGATCGGAGGAGTCATTATTAGATAGGTCTGACTCGGCAATCGTGTTCTCGGTTTGCTCGCTAGCCGGCTCCTCAAGGCGAAAACGGATATCAGGTTCGGCTGTCTCCCGGGAGAAGGAAGGTGTTTCTTGGTCAATTTCAATTTCCACTCCGGCTTCTTTTCTTAAACGGGGGACGGTGTCAACCATAAAACGCGCTGCTTCCAGGTGGGAGAGAGTTAATTTTGAGGGCAGCTCGCCGGTTTCGCTCACTTCTTGGACGGCGGTTTCCATAAGTGGCCGAATTTGCTCCAGAAGGGTCTGTTCGGCGTGTTTGTCGGTAAGAATTTTGGCGGTTCGGACGCCCCCGACTGTGTTTTGGGCGTGCTCGGGTTTAAGACGCCGGCCTTCGTAATCAAAGGTCAAAGTGACTTTAATACTTAGCTGGGAATCGGGGGAGGAGTTCGATTTTTTCCCGGGCCGGGAAGGGGCGATTGAGATAATAAGCGAGGGTTGGGTATATTCCGGTGGTTGAATGCCGCGGCTATTGCTCCGGACCGCATACTGCCGTGTCAATTCCGGCAGGTAGCTGTGTTGGAGGTGGTGCCGTTCCTTTTTAGGGATGGAAACGGATCGGGAAAAGGACTCGGGAGGGATTACGGTGGTGACGGGGTGCAAACTGAAAGGAAATGGCTTCTTGGGGTTGAAACTCTCAAGCGGATAATCGGCAACTACCGCGCATACCGGCGGCGTGCCGATTATCATTAGATGGGTTTCCGGATACTCGACTTCCTCTATCATAAAGCGCCGGCGAAGCAGGTAAGATCTGTTTTTATTATCGTCATCAATAAACAGTTCGGCTGCCAGCGGTGTTTCGGAAACGGTAACCGGTGCTGCATTTTTCTCCCCGGCATAAAGCGGTACCCGGTGATCGCTGTGACGGCGGAGAAGTTCAAATACCATTTTGGCTCGATCATTTAAAATCGGCATCCATCGCACCGGCGGATAGACACGGTCCGCTCCGAGCATCTCTCCTAGAGAGATAAAGTAACTGCCGGTGTCATAGGAGAGGCCGGCGAGGTTAATATCCATCTGTGCGTTATAGGATTGCAGTATTCGCCACTGGATTGAGGTGAGGGAGCGCGATTGCACGCCGGCCTTCTGCTGGTCGGGGTAAAAGACCCGGGGCCGCAGCTCCAGTTGTAGTTGGTTGCGTTCTCTCTTCCGGGGCAGAGGCGATAAATAAGGGTTATTGAAATTAATTATATTATTAGACAGTCCACTTTGACCGCCGGGGGTTAGGCGCATTAACAACTCCAGACGAGCCGGGGAATGTTCTTGATCAAATCCACCCTCTTCACTCAGGTTGAAAGGTTTGTCGGGATTAATTGCCGTATCAAGAAGGGAACGCCAGTTTGAATCGTGGTTTGTATCGGTCGAAATGCCGGTATCAGTTGCTCGGGCGGTACTTGCTTGTCCGGAAGAGTTGTTAGCAGATCGGCCGGGATCCTCTTGTGCTGTTTTTTCAGCTTGAGAGTGGAGGGCGGCGAGCCCGACCGCTGCCACATGTTTACAACCCCCGTTCATCGGACAGGAGCAAGCCGAATCAATTTCGTTGTCCTCAAGGAAAATATGAACGGTATAGCTTCGATTGCGGCTGCCGATCACGGCGCCGGTAATAGTGTCCGGTTCTTGGGTTATATTAAGCACCCGACCGGAGTGGTAATATTTTTCTCCTCGTTTAAAATATAACGGACCGGTGTGGGTCTTAAGGGCTTCTAAGGTTAGGTCTGGCTCGAGCATTAAATTATCTTATCTAAACAGAGTTGTGATGTCTATAGTAATTTACCTCAAAGACCTGATTACTTCGTTTAGTAAATTCCAATTTAGAGATAGAGCATACCCGGAAGCCCGGTCCTCGGCGGAAATCGCTCTCGGTAAGACTTCCGAAGCCTGACCGGCCTTAACTCAAGGAGGATTTGCAGATCCGGCTTTGAAAGAGTAGAATAAACAGTATAAGATCAAGGTAAAATACTTTTATGAGCTATATTCCACCCATTGATAACCCGCGCAGTTATGAGGAGGTAGTGCAGTTTTTTGATGAGATGTTGTTTAACCGGTTGAAGCCGAAAGCAGGCGGTAAGAACCGGGAGGATGATCAAAAACCACAAGCTCTGGATTTGACATCGGTCGGCTTGGAAGAAATGAGAAAAAGCAACGCTTTGAATCGCATTTTTCGATGTTGGCTGCAGTTGAACTGGCTAAAGGATGATTTCTCCCGGCATTTTGCCGGGTGTACTTTTCGTCAGGAATTGGCTGCCGGATATGAAGATCTAAGCCGCGGCCGGGCGATGTTAGCCGTCCAACTGGAAGAAACCACCCCATCTCCTTACTACGGCACAGCCGATACCCGAGTGAATAAACTGAACCGGCGGGCGGTACCGCAATATTTCACCGAGCAGGAACTGGATGATGCCGGCGGTTGCTTTTTGTATGGGCTGCGTCAATTGGAAAACGGGTCATCTGATATTGTTGCACCCAACTTTGATCCGGAATTTGCTACCTATGCTTACCGGTTGAAAAAAGAAAAGGAATATATCGAAGCTCTGCCTTCCTTTGCCATGAAGGGCCGGTCGGCTGAAATTATCTATTGGCGAATAGCTATTGAACAAGCGGCGATGGCTTTGATCAGGGAGCTTGAGCCCGAACTGGGTTTTGAGCGGTCCGGTTATCTGCAGCGGGATTTTACGGCCATTTTAATGGGCTTAGCCGGAATTCAAAAAGACGGCGAAACTGACTATATTTCGGTGGATCAGACCATAGGTTATCTCTGGGAGGCGCTTTCCGGTTATGACGATCAACTGGTCTCTTATCAGACCATCATCGAAGCCATCGAAATTCCTAAATTTATTGAGGAACTGGACAGTCAGGATGAGATGATTAAGCATTCTGCTCTGGTGCTTATGCTGTTCGGTTATCTGCTGGATAAACATTTTCTGTTCCCGGCTAACTGGTATTTCAACGCCTTGGAGGTAGTTTCGCAGGATAAAACAACCTTTATGCAAAACTTAGCCGGTTTTTATCAGCTGTGTAACAACCGAATGCAGCCGCCGGTCTCCTCGTTTGATGCGGAAAAAGAAGGGATTATGCAAAAAATGGGTTTGGAGAAAGTAATTACGGATCCTTGGGAAATATGGTACAACCCGCCGACCTGTTTTCGATTTCACAATTGGGCCTTGGAAATTGTTTAGGGCTCGCCTCTAAACTCAAAACCGTCCCAATAATGCTCTCGGAAAACTCGCACCACTTTAAGTAGTAAGGACGAGTTTTTCTTTTTTTACACCTGAACCAACTCATTCGGGACCGGCTTGCATTGTTCAATTCTAATATTTGTGATACCTGCTTTGTATTTACGCACTGCTTTAAAAAACGGCTGATTTGTGGTTGAATGGGGAGAAACAAATACCAAAGATCTGTTGATAATCGAAAGGTTGAAAGTGAAGATAGTCAAATACCTCGACTTGTTATCCGAAAAAACCCAAACCCTCCGCCACACTCAGGATGNCACCGCCGAAAACCTTACTGCCCTGGAACAGTCTATATTACACCAAGCATTTACCGGCGAATTAGTGTAGAATAGAAGAATGGAGAAAAAGATACGTCCTGCTGTTAAGGCGGTAATTCAACAAGAAGAGATGTTCCTTGTCATCAAACAGGAATTTTCTGATAAGGTTATTTGGGATATTCCCGGCGGAAAAGTGGAATTCGGTGAAAACCCTTATGACACGCTGAAACGAGAGGTCAGGGAAGAGACCTGTCTTTCTTTTGAGATTGTAAAACCGCTCGGGTTGTACTGGTTTTTTAGGTCGGACGGAGACCAGATCGTTTGTACCACATTCTTGTGTCGAACTCGTGATAAGGTTATAGATCTTTCAAAGAACCTGGCCGATGAAAATATTACGGAATATCGATGGGTGACGAAAGAAGAACTTGTTAGCGAGGAATATAACTTTGGGCATAAAAGTTTAAAACAGCTTTTTGCTAAGTTGTAAGTTCCTTGACTCGGAAATGTATTTGTAAAATATAAATTGCAACCCTTTTACATATTCATGCATATGAGGAACTCCTGAAAACCCAGAGGCCTGGCCTCTGTTTGAAACTCTTGNNNCTGTTTGAGACCCTTCGACAGGCTCAGAGCTAGGCAACTGAAGAGCAACCGCTTTTGAACAGCCCATTCTCACCACCATTTAAGCGTTTGGTGTAGAGAAAAGCAAACCCTTGAATTAAGGAGTGAAATTAACAACATTTAAAACCGTGCTATAATTTGAGCATAAAACTTTTTCTGGCGTCGGCTTGCGATAAAACTCTGAGTTTGCTACCGGATCTCATCGGAGAATCCCGGAGATCAAAAAGGGTGTTGTTCGTGGCTAACGCGGCTGACAATGAAAAAGGAGTTAAATGGTGGGTGGAGCAAGATCGGGCAGCTTTTGAACAGTTGGGTTGTGAGTTGTGTGAGTTGATCGATCTTGATCTGAGGAAGATATCCAAAGAGAAATTGCGGGCTGAGCTGGAGACTGGAGATGTTCTTCATCTCTGCGGGGGCAGCGTGCTCTATTTAATATCCTTGCTCAAAAAAAGAGAACTTCTGGATATTATCATCAAAGCAGTTCATGATGAGTCTGTTACTTATACCGGCACCAGTGCCGGATCTATGATAGCTGCCCAAGATCTGTCTTTATGTCGTTATGACCCGGAAGAGAAAGAATATGTAAATGATCCGGAAGACCTCTCTGGCTTGGGCTTGGTGAACTTTTTGACCCTGCCCCATGCCAACGCCGAATTTTTTATTGAGATCAACAAAAAAATGATAGAAAAATTGCCTGAACACGACCAAGCACTCGTTGTTTTATATGATTATCAAGTCGTTTGGGTAAATGACGGATCGTCGAAGATCCTAACGGTTTAGCTAAAAAGCAACCAAATGATCTTTTTATGAGGAAAACAAATTTAAATCCCAGACTTAATCCCAGAGGCCTGGCCTCTGTTTGACTGGTCAAGTGGTACAAAAGGTTTATTCCAGAGACCAGGCCTCTGTTTGATGGTCAGCTGATCTTCATGTTTGGTCCTCGATCAAGGTGTAGATTTATCAGGATGAGGATAAAACGCCTGCTAAGCAGGGGTTTTTTAACTCGGTGACTACCGTTTTTTGATCTCGCCTGTTGGGACGAATCATAATTTCTATGACCTTTGTCGCCGAGATCATTAACATTTTTGTTTAAGGCAATTTAAGGATTAAATCGGTATAATGCTTTATCTAATTGTCATAGTGACGGTTGATGAAATAAATATTGCCAAAAGTAGTATAATATATAGATAGCACGATAATGAGCCGCCATGGACCATTCACTGACCAATAAATCTGATGAAGAACTGGCTGAGTTAACTCAGTGCAATAATTCACAAGCTTTCGAGGTATTGGTCGATCGTTACGAACCCAAGCTGCTAAGATATGGCCGCCGGTTCGTACAGGATGCGGAGTCGGTTCAGGATGCCGTTCAGAAGACCTTTTTAAGCACCTATGTCAATATTCAGAGTTTTGACACCGAGAGGAAGTTCTCTTCTTGGATATACCGGATCGCTCATAATGAGTTTGTTGACATTATCAGGCATCGGCGGCGAGAGACATATAGCTTGTTTGACCCGGATATGATAATGACTCTTAGCACAGAGTCCGATCTGATGGAGGATTTGGAGCGCCAAGATCTTCGACAAAAACTTGAAGGTTATTTAGCCGAACTTAAACCTAAATATCGCGATCCGGTGGTTCTTTATTACTTTGAGGATAAAGATTATCAAGAGATATCTGATATATTACAGATACCGGTTTCTACTGTCGGGGTTAGGTTGAGGCGAGCTCGAAAGCAGTTAAAAAAATACTATGAAGCATAAAAAAGATGATAACAAACAATCGATCGGCAAGCGGGTGATGGCCGAGCTNGAAAGCGGCCGAATAAAAATGAAGCCGAGATGGTATTTTGTGATGAAAAGCGCTCTGTTGGGGGTATTTGTAGTGTTGCTTTTGTTGTCATTAATATATTTAGGCAGTTTGGTGATCTTTGTCTTTCGGGCCAATGATCTGTTTCTGATCTCGCAGTTTGGTTGGACGGGGTGGCGGTTGGTATTGAGCAGCTTCCCTTGGTATTTAGTAATAGGAGCGGCTGTTTTAATAGTCGTGATCGAACTAACAGCTAAGCGGTCAACATTTGTTTATCGTCGGCCGTTGATATATTCATTGCTACTGATCATAATATTTTCAAGTCTGGGGAGTTGGGTGGTGGAGCGTACAACGATAAATCGCTCGCTATCTGATCTTGCTCAAGCTCGGGATGTTCCGGTTGCCGGCCGGCTTTATGAACGATTAAGTGATCTGCAGATAGAAAGAGTTCATAAAGGCAGGTTGGTCCGGAAACAGCCTGGGGATTGGTTTTTAGAACTTGATAGCGGCGAGGCGGTGGTTCTGGATATTTCCACTATTGAACAAGGACGACGCCAACTTACAGAAATGGAATCAGGTCAAAGAATAATAGTGATCGGCGATCGAATAGATGACACTATTGAGGTTGAACGTTTTAGGCAGACCCGAAGTCGTAAAAACTAATAATGAAATATTTCTTCCGGTGTTGAGTATTAATAGTTGTAAAGGTCGATATTATTAGAGAAATTGAATTTACTACTAATATGAGTAAAATTATCACTGTCGGTATGTTCCTTGCTTTGGCGTTTGTAGTTTCGGCCGGTTCGGCTGCGGCAGCTGAAGAAGTCAAGCCCTGGGAGGATCTGGGTCAGTTCCGAGGCGGAGCCTCAGAAAGTGCCCAGGATATGGGTTGGGAGCGGACCGAGTTCAAAGGGTGGAGGGAACAAGCTCAAACAGCTCATCGTGAAGAGCGGCTTCAGGCCAGGGAGCAACGGTTAGAGGGGGCGGTAGAGCGAGGATGTCTGGATCCGGAAGAGTTAAAAGACCGTTTAACTCAGAGACGGAATCGCTTCAGATAATCACAATATGTTACCGTTTAAAACAACCCCCGTACTTAGTGCGGGGTTTGTTTTGTTTGATTATAAACACGGTGTGACTGACTGTCGGTTATGTTGCAACATAAGATGCAAAAGATGGCTATCATAAAATAATTTTGCTATCGTTGATCTTAACAAACACCAACAATGCTTTTATGGAAAAAAGCATGGACCTGTGGACGTTTAACTTCCACAGATCTTGCGGAAATCTTGTTTTGTGGATGTTTAACTTCCACAGGAGAAAATGACCCAAAAAGGCTCGAGTAGAATTCTTGTGATTGTTTAACTTCCGCAAACCTCAAAACCACAGAGGGTCTGATCTTTGGTTAATAGATTTCTATTATGTGTTAAAATAGTAATGTGCTTTTCCGGGATTCGTCTATTAGAGTAGAGGTCGGTTTGTGATCCAAAAATAATCAATTATCAATTAATAATATTACTATGAATAAAAAAGCAATTTTGGGTATTATGGCGGTATTGATCCTGGTGGTTGCGGCCGTGATCTGGGTTGGTGGTCCTGAAGAAGAGCCGCTAGATACCAACGACAATGATAGTGAATTAAATGACAGCGATAATGATGTCGATCTATCGGTTGCGCAGGCCGAACTTGATCGATTACCGCAAGAGCTGACGATCAGGGGTCGAACGATTAATTTTGATCGGGACTCGATAGTGCCGGAGTCGCGCGAAGAGTATGCAGAGTTGCCGTACCAAGTAGAGGTTGGAGATGAGGTTAGGTTAGTCGAGACAGATGTAGAATGGGAGCCGGGCGAGAGTCCGATCGAGTACGTGGAGCGGTTTTTGGAAGAGAGAATACCGCCTGAAGAAGAACTTGACGCCTATACCGATGAGATGTATCAGTACTCGGCATCATTCTATCTACTGGATGAGGAAATAGCGGCGGAGTATCCGGCGGCCGACCAAGCTGATGCCCGGGCGGCTCAAGAGGGAGTATCAGCTTATGTTCGGTCAATGAACTTCCCGGATGACTCGGTTGGCGGCAGTGAGAACCGGTATGATTTCATCGTTACCGAAGACGGGGACTGGGTTTTGGTTTGGATAGGAAATCGAAGTTTCTGCCGTCGACCGGGTCGGGAGTTTTGGCAACCGGCTGATCAGCTGTGTCCGTAAAGAATCTATTTAAAACAATAGCGGTTGGGAATGTGAAATTAATGATTAATTTCGATTTTCGACTCCGGAAGATTGATTTGATCATAATTACAAATGGTAGTTTTTTGTGGTCTATAATGTTCAGTGTTTCTGTTTATACTGTTTTTTTCTGATCGGATGATAAGCAGCTAGGGGGAAAGGTCGTACGACCTTTCCCCCTCTAGGTTCAGTTTAATTTTCTTCTGGACAGTGGGTATTAATGACACCCACAATAAAATTTATGCAGTGTGAACCATTATACCACCCAACTAATTCTTCGAGAAAGGTGGATGATTTTTGTAGTCCCGCCTCATTAAGGTAGTACTTTGCCAAACCTGAGGCGGCGGTTGCTGCCAGGCCGGGTTCTTTTCCTAGCTCGGTCCTGGTCTCTTCCAAGGTATCGTAGATCCTTGAGAATCCCTCCCAATATCTGCAGAAACCTGGGTCAATCTTCCAGGCGGTTTCTAGGCAGAGATCCAGTAGTGTGGTTTTGATGACCTGAGACTCCAGTCTGGCCCAAAGACCGGGAAGTTTTATGGACCCTGTATAAGAAAATGACAGGGCGTAATTTATTTCCCATACCAAATTCCGAACCTCGTGGGGTGTTGGTAGATAGTGTTCCTCACCGTATTTGCAGGCGTCAGAGATCAATTGCCTGGAGTAATCTGAATTCAGGCACTCCAGGTCTTGAATTGGCCTTGGAGTGTTGTGACGAATTGCCCATATACGTGCTAATACCGGCAAAGCAAAGCCGGCTTCTTTAGAGCGGTCATAAAACCACTCTTTTGAGCAGTAAATGAACTTCCTTTGAATCTCGTCTTTCATGGCAACGCCTTTCTTCTTTTTTGATTAAGGGTTTACCGGTACATTACCTTGTAGGATACTAACCGATTTGTTTAGTTTGTTCAAGTAAAAAGCCAAAAACCCGGACCTGGCTTTTCCAGATTTTAAGATCACTTTCAAGAACTCCCTGCGCTTGTGCGTAGGGATGAAGTGAGGGAAAATAAAGCAAATACAAATATATTAATTACAGTGATAAACGCAGGCGATACAGCATAATTTTAGGTAAAAAACATTATGATCACGGAAACAGAGGCCACATTTATTGATATCGACAAGGAGCTTGTTAGGAGTAAACTGTCTGACTTGGGGGCGGAGCTGGTTTCAGCTGAGAGGTTGATGCGGCGGAGGGTATACCATCCTCCGGCGGGCAAAAGACAAAATGATTGGTACCGGGTCAGGGATGAGGGTACCAGAGTCACTATGAGTTACAAAAAACTCCACCAAAGAACTGTTGCCGGAGTGGAAGAGTTGGAATTGGAAATCGATGACTTCGATGTTGGCTGTCAATTTTTAGATAAGACCGGTGTGGAATTTGTAGCTTATCAGGAGACCAAACGCGAGTCCTGGGTATTGGGAAATACCAAGGTCGAAATTGATGAATGGCCCTGGATCCCGCCTTTTGTGGAAGTGGAAGGTTCGAGTGAAAAGGAAGTTAGAGAGACGGCCGAGAGGTTGGGGTTTAAATGGCCGGAGGCCTTTTTTGGCAGTGTAGAGAATATTTATCAGCACAAATATGATGTTACAGAAGATGAGGTTAATAGCTGGCCGGAGATAGTTTTTTCGCCGGTACCGGAGTGGTTAAAGCAAAGGAGGAAATGATATCGCTTTTGATCCGTTAAAACATTATGGAGATCAAATCAACAATGACCAATCGGTCTAATGAAACTCTTAAGGTTGTTTACAGCGAAGCGGATCCGTTAGAGGGTCTGGAGGGAGTGGTGTTGCAAGCGGTACACGCCTTTTGTTTCTATGGAGATCGCCTAATTGTTGTTTACGCAGATTCGAAAGGATATTGGACACCGCCCGGGGGAGGGATCGAGGTCGGTGAAAGCTACCAGCAAGCCACAAAGAGAGAGGTGATGGAGGAGACCAATATGAAAGTTTTAAAGCAGCAAACTATCGGTTATCAAGATGTTTATGAGAAAAACAAAATATCCAGACAGACCCGATCGGTTTGTTTGGTAGAGCCCTACGGCGACTTTGTCAGTGATCCGGACGGAGATGTAACGGCGATAAAGCTGATCGACACTCAAGACTACAAACAGTATTTTGACTGGAAAGAGATCGGAGAGCGAATAATGGAGCGGGCTATGGAGATCAGAGAGCGATGGCAAAGCGACAGCTTGGCTAAAAGCGTTGACACTGAGATCTTGTAGAGGCCGGTTAATATTATTGAGGATCAACCAGTTGTCCCATAAACAGGATGGTTCCGGTTTCCGGCTCTTCTATGACGAACATAAACGGCCGGTTAAACTCCACCATCGATGGCGGCATTGGCGCTGATTCCATTTCTATCTCGACCGCGGTGGCGGCTGCCGCTTCGGTGCCTTTTTCGTCCACTTCTATGAATGAAGCATGAAGGACGTCGGAGATGAAGACGTTCAAGCCCAGTTCTTCCAGGTCGACCATTTCGGAAAAGTCGGCCCGGTTCTCATCAAAAGCGGTCTCCATACCCATGGCTTGGAGAGTCTCCACTAACCCCAGCTCATCTTCCAGAGTGAATTTGGGAAACCGTAACGTTATCTCTTCTTGATTGATTGGTTTCATTGATTGAAAAGTTTCTTTGTCCAGATCACGGTAGAGTTCAGACAGCGGTCGTTCATCGGTGGGCATAAAGGCATGCATCAGATAATCACCGTCCTGATATTCCATGGTCAGTGATTTCAAATTCTCGGAGACCGCAAACCGATAGTCGGACTCGTTTTCCATCATCTCGACCTCTACTTCACCGCCGGTGCCGTGAAACGGTCTCTCTTCGGTCTGCTCTTGATCGAACTCCTCGGCCCAGATGCCTTGAAAGTAGATGGCGTTAACCAAATAAGCGATGACATCGGGATCTATCGGACCGGGGTCGATGATCCGGTCTATCTTCTCTCGGGTGTTGTCAAACACCCAATCATTTACCGGCTCGCCGGTATTCGGCAAAGAATCGATCCGGCCTTCAAAGTACTCTTGGGCGTCAGCTTGGTAAGAACTGCGGAAAGGAATATCATCTCTTAAAAACAAAGCATTGGCTATCGCCACTTCGTTTTGCTCCGAGAAGTGCTCCAGGTACTGCTTTAAGCCCAGCGAGTTCTCCATCAAAGCTTTGAGCTCCATATCGTTAAGCCCCAAAACCTCGGCCATTTCCTCGGCGGTTTCTGCTTCGGCTCCCCGGTAGGCCATCGCCAGGGCAGTGTGGATGCTGTAAGGAGAGATGAAGATATTCTCATTATCTTCTGCTAAGCCGGAAAAAATATTGAAAGAGAAATCTTTGACCGAGGATGAGAGGTCGCGAAGCTCTTCCGGTTCCTTCAATTCCGGCCGAGCCTCAACCGGATCGTCAGGGCCGTTATCGTTGATGTAAAAGGATATTGCCAATATGACCACTACAATACCTAAAATTAAAATGATCTTTTTCATAATTTATTATAGTTACTTGATAATTGGTTTCTATGATTTTATTTTTTATCGATCACTATCATTAATATCATATCAGGTGTACCGGAAAAAACAATATTAGGTCAATATAAGGTAAAAAAAGTGTTTGTTATTTTTTATAAAAGAATCCTCTTTAAATCTAAGAAGGCGGGCGGTTCCGGTACCGGGTGCGGTTTGTCTTACAGGTTCATATATTCATTTTCGGTCATTAATTGAAGTTGGCCGGTTATTGGTGGGGATAATAAACTACCTCGCAGCAAGTTGACGAGGTATTTTATAAACGAGCGTTTTGCGAGAGAAATATAAAAATTCATTTTTATATTTCCGAGCTGAGGAGTTTATATGAGTTCCGGCTCATATTTTGAGAACCGAGCCGAGCCCCTCAGGAGGGGCTC
>SL_8KL_010_SEDDRAFT_10002575_pt1 | contig 15223 bp, 13 predicted proteins | sample SodLakKL_010_SED_4_FD_11160 | JGI IMG/M metagenome (IMG submission 11160) | reverse complement strand
ACATCGACGACCACGTCGAGGCCTTGCGTGTTTATGATTTTGTTGAGAGCCTGAACATTTGGGGCAATCACGAGATACGATTGCGTGTTGCTGTCTCGGCGACCGAGGAAGAAGTCCGCTCGATGATATCGGGTCGTTCCGGTCTGTCATTTAAAAGAGCAATCAGGTTTCAAAATCTTGTTGTTTTTGAAGTCGCTCCTGGTTCTGAGGACAGATGGGTGCGCCGACTGAGCAGAGAGTCATGGGTGAAACATGCCGAACGTAATCAGACCGTTTCTCCTCGTTAAACACNGAAATATTTGTGGTATTACAAGTAGTTAACTAAATGAACCTATCCTTCATAACTGGCAATATGAATTCAAAAGCCCGGGCCGGAGCCCTTTGTTTTCTTTTTATGGTTCCATTGATCCTGTTGAGCTGCAATGTGTTCGATAGTGAGACAGAAATGGCGGCTCTTGATTTTGAAAGGATGCATGTTCAATACGAAAAGTATGGTGGATGGATAAACACATCCACCCTTGAAATCCGACCTTCCGGGGAAGCAATTGCAAAAGAAACTGCCCACGGATCCGGGGAGGTTCTTCAAAAGAACACATCCACGCTGTCAGAGCAGCAGAAAGACCGGCTTGTTAGGTCCTTCGCATTGTTTCAGAGCTTTGACCGGCATTACAAGCCGCAAGAGCACCGGACCGACCAGAATTATTATAGACTCAGATTGACTTATGATGAGAAGACGGACACGGTAACTGTGTATGGTCCGGCAAACGCATCATTGCCAGAGGAACTGGAAAGATTGATTGCAGAAGTTGAAAATCTTCATCAGATTGTATTGGATGAGGATTCGAAAAACCAAATGTATTAAACGATTTTACGAAGGCTGGTATCGCTAATTTATTTACCCTCAAGACTGATTATTCGGTTGCTCAAATGCCAGGCCGCCGGGTATACAGTCAAAAAAAACTGGTTGCAATGAAAAACATCCCGATTATTCTAATTCTGACTGCTGCAATTGCCGGCTGCAACATCTTTTCCGGCAAATCTGAAAAAGAGCCGTTCATCGATTACAGGGCCGGCCAGGTTTCACAATACGAGTATACATTATCAATCCAGTATCCAGACTCGGCTGACTTTGTTTCGGAATATGAACAGCGTCTCAAAACAACAGTAAAAAAAACGGACGCAACGATTACGGTTGATGACAATACGCTGAGCAATCTTGTCATGATACAAATAACCGCTGATGGGGGCAGCCCCCACATCCAACCGCATAATGTCTGGTATCGCTACGATGACGGTTATTTCACGGAGTATGCATATACGCAACCGTCAGTCAGCGTGGTTATACCGAAAATATTGCATAACGGACAACCTGAATTTCAGGCATTCATGCAAAGCCAGTTGAAGAAGTTCAGCCCTGAAAAAATGATAACCGGAAATTTCAACACCGGGCATTCTGATGGCGATTCGATTAGTCTCCGCGATGATCCAAGACTGGTACACCCCCGGCAGTTTGAAATCGGAAAAGAATGGACCACGTTTTCTGACCCCTGGTTAAGCAAAAGCATGATCACCAAGAGAATAGAAGAAATAAACGGCAACGACGGATTTGTTGAGTCTTATGTCATTGAAACCGGAAATTTCGATGAGTCTTTGGAGTTCACGTACCACTCCTGGTTTGATTCGCACGGTCTCGTCAAGAGGGTTGCCATAGTGGAAATGACGTTCAGAAATGAGGTTGGAGAGAGCATTGGCGAGGGGGCGACTCGCAGCGTTGTCAGGCGCATTGGTTTCAGCGAATAGTTTTTTTGTGATTCCTTTGAATGGTGGGAGGCGAAAATATGAACAGCAAACAGTTTCTTATTTTCGGCGCTATGAATATGCGCCAGAAACTTTGTGAAACGAACTTGACAGCCTCCGGCTGTCACACAGGAGTACGATTACGCCCTGTCGTGTGAATTCATTCTGACCATAGAACCGAAGGTCACTAAGTGCCCAGTGAAACGCGTAAGCGAAATCGAAATTAATTAAACAGATAAAATATTGGCATGCATGTCAAAGCATTTGCTGCTGACGTGTAAGCGTTAGTTGCTTATATTCATACTATGGTCGCCACGCAGCAGAAATACCGGACCGTTACTCAACCTGAATCAAAATCCGGCAACTTTAGTCATGAAGAGCATCTGTTCATTAGTACCATCCCTGAGCACCTTTTTATTTTGTACACTCCTTTTTAGCCATTCAACAATAACGGCACAAGTACCATCAGCAAATGATTCCTTTTCTGCTGTTGCATTTCAGGAGGGTAGTCCAGAAGCTGGTGAGCTTTTTTTCAATCAAGTGAATCTTGAAAGCCTGAAATTTGCATCTCTTCAAACCGGTGATGATTCAATTGATGCCATAGTCGGGATTGGAAGACAAGGTGCAACTGAGGGGTATTACGCAATTTTATTAAAAGGCGGCGAGTTGCAGTCGGCTCGATTGGGACTGGGAATGAATGAAGTGGAAGAGGGTCATTTAATGGGTGAGGTTGATTTGGAAATTAGCCGTGAAGAATCACTTTTTGCTGCTCTTGAGTTAAGTCACTATACAGATTCGAAAACTTTATTTTACAGATGGCTGTCAGAGAATGGAGAAAACGGAGGCACTAGTTTACGAAGAGAAAGCGGCCCGGTTCAGGTCGGGCAAAAGCTGCCTGAAATTCAAGTTAATTCAATGGGTGGAAAAAGTGTAAGCTTATCAGATTTCGATGGCAAATATGTAGTGATTAACTGGTGGGCCAGTTTTTGTGCCCCTTGTATTGTTGAAATGCCCGGCTTGAACAAACTCGTTCAGGATTATGGGCATCGCAATGATTTGGAATTTTTGGCTATTGCGTGGGACGATGCTGACAGGATTAGTACATTCCTGGAACAGCGTGAATTCCTGTTCACGCAAACGATCACAACGGAAGAAGTGACTTCAATATTTGGAGAATCATTTCCCAGACATGTGATTATCGATCCTGATGGAGTTGTTATTTTTGACAAACGCGGTGGCCATGAAGATGTTCATTTAGAACTTGAAGCATTTTTGAAAAATCACATTCGACTCTAATGTTACATAGTTGTATGACAAGTGTTCACTGCTGACGTGCGAGTGTTTTTTACTCAATTTAAGAATTGACAGACACACAGCTTTTATTTACCTGCTTTTTAAATGCTCAAAATAAAACAAATAATCACTGCCAGTACAGAGGGGTGGCATCATACGTGGTCGAATTGTGATTATGCCACTTTTTTCCATTCTCCGGAATGGTCACACATTGTTAAAAAATACTCAGATGGAGTAATTGAGCCTGTTACAAAGAAAATTTTATTCAATGATGATACATCAGCCTTTTTTATTCTTACAGCTACCAAAGGTTTAAAAGGTTTTGTGGATGTCTACGAATCTGCCCCTCTTGGTGTTTATGGTGGATGGATTTCAACTTATTCTCTTACCGAGCAACATTCTGCGTTGATTGAATCATATATTATTGATAATTATCCCAATTTGATTTGGAGAATAAACCCATTCCATCCACATAATTCATTTTTAAAAAATCACAAAAAATTAAAATATGACACTTCTTTTGCAGTTTCACTCAAAACAAGTATGGATGATTTGCAAAAAAATATCAGACGAAATACTCGTAGAAATATAAATAAAGCAAATAAGTTAGACCTGTCTATTAAAATGATTGAACATCAGCATGTTGCTGATTATTATAATATTTATTTACAAACCTTGAATAGATGGGTAAAGAAAGGAGAGGCAAAAAGTCATTACCGGATAGAAATGTTTCAGCAATTATTTGAGTCTGATAACTGCGATTTTTGGGGCGTATTTCAAGATCAGCTGCTGATATGTGCCGGACCCATTTTGAAAAGCAAAAATCATGTTGTTACCTGGCTTGGATTGACCCATAATGACTACTTGAATAAAGGCATAAATCAGTTTTTTTATTATCATTTAATTCGATATTACAAAGATCAGGGGTTTGCCTGGTTTGATTTTAATCCAAGCAGCAATTTAAAAGGAGTTGAACACTATAAAAAAGGTTTTCCAACGACGGAACTTCCCTCTCCCGTTCTTGATAGCAGATCTATAATTTTAAAAGTATTGCAGCAATCAAAAATTGTTTTTGCTTCAAACATCAAAAAACTTTTTTAGTATAGAATGTCGCATTTCTTCAATACAGGCAGCCCGCGGTGTTTTACTTTTTTCCATGGACCTTAAACCAACCTAATTCTGCAAACCATGGAAAAAGTAAATCTGAACACACTTGCACTGACCGAATTCACCGGCAAGCACAAGCCGAACCAGCACTGCCGTGCCACTTTCCCCCTGTTTGGGGCAAACGGCACAAAAAGCACCGCCACCGTCTATTTTGAACTGAATCCCGGTGACACGCTCGGCCGGCACACCGACAGCGCCGAGGAACTCCTGCTGATCCTTGAAGGCAGTCTGGAAGCCGAGATCGGCGGTGAAAAAGGCCAACTCCAACAGGGCGATCTGGCGCTGGTGCCCAAAATGGTGCCTCACAACCTGACGAACACCGGAAACGTGAAAGCAAAGGTGCTTGGCATGTTCGGTGGCGCCAATCACATCGTGGCAACGTTCGATGAGGTGTGGATGCCCGTCGACTCGAACACTGTGGATACCGCAAAAATGGCCGGATAACCGGGGAGGAGCATTGTGCACTCAGGAGGAGAATAGTGTCCCGGCACTTTCTCCTCCGATTGCACGGTTTGATGATTTCTACCTGTGCGCGGATTAATTGTTTGATTATATTATCTTTAAGAGGGTCGCGTATCTCCACATTCAATAAACTGAGCATGTCAGTTGAAATAACCGAATACAAGCCCCTGCCTCCCCTGGATTCTTTTGTGGAATTCTACTGGACGGGTGGATTCAACACCGGCCGCATCCCCCGGTTTAGCCAGCTCGTGATGCCCAACGGCTATGTAGAGCTGATTATCCATCTCACCGACCAGCACTGCGACCTGCAGTCCGGCAGCCACTGGGGACAGTCACCCGATTATACCGTAATCGGACTCCATACCCGTCCCTACGAGGTCCGGTTCCGCAGCCATGTGCGCACGTTCGGGATTCGTTTCAAACCGGAAGGCATTTACAATCTGTTCGGAGTGCCGGCATCTCTTTTTTCGGAACGCTTTGAGGATATGGAAACCGTGCTGGGACGCCATTTCCGTGATTACTGTTCACGCCTGAGGGAGGCGGAAGACATCCACCAGAAACAGAATCTGACCCACCAATATCTGCTGAACCAGCTTCAAAACCATCATCCGGAAAAAACGTATCTGAACTGCGCCGCCGATCTGATACGCAACGCACATGCTGCTTTAAAGGTGGAGGATCTGCGCGGAAAGGTTTTCATCAGCCGGCGGCAGCTTGAACGGGAATTCAGGGAGAAAATCGGTCTGACCCCCAAGCAGTACATGCGCATAGTGCGACTCAACGCCATAAACCGCTATCTGCTGTCCGGATCTAATTTAAACCTGGGCAGTCTCAGTCTGGAGGCCGGTTTTGCAGACCAGGCGCACCTGTGCCGGGAGTTCAAAACGTTCGCGGGGCTGCCTCCCGCCAAATTCATTGAGTCGCTTGAGCAGTTTATCGTAAACGTCTGACCGGTATTTGTCGCTCTACGGAAGTGAATTCCGGGTTGTCCGGAAATACTTGAAAGCGAATAAAACCCCTGCAATATGAACGGGACCAAAACTGGCAATGCTCGCCTGGTTACACTATGCGCGTTCGCGGCTTTCCCTCACAGCACGGTTAAGTTCCTCCAGATCCAATCCCGTGTCCACTCCCTCAATATCAAGAGGAGATCCCATCTGTTTGACAGGTTTCAGGATGAAGGTCTCACCGCCGCGCTTTTTAATCGCGACCTGTCCCTCTGCACTTGCCTCATCCAGAAGTTTTGCCAGTTTTTGCCTTGCCTGTGAGTAAGTGTATACCTTCATTTTACTACCTCCAATAATTGAATCTGAAGCTTTTTCGCAATATCCGCCATTTTATTGTCCAAACTTAGCAGAGGTGTCCGATATTGCATGGCACAATCCAGTACATAAGCATCATAAGTGTACATATCATACTTGTCTGCCAGTTCAGCGCTGCGACGTGCAGCTTTTCCGGACAACCGTTACCTTGCAGGTTACAATCTAAAATTCGTGTCCGCATGCTTAAGCGTTATTTTCCGGCAATTATTCTGACAGGGGGGCTCCTGGTTTTGGTGGTCCTCATCGCCGCTAAATGTTCAGTTTCGCTTTTTCTTGCTTCAGAAAATCCTGGCACAGAAGAATATGCAACTGAGAGTCCTGGCATTGAACAGTCCACATCTGATAGTCCCGACATAGAGTCTGCTGTCCCCGAAAGTCGGGCCCCGGAGAATCGGGCAAGGGACAGACGCAGCGCTGGCCACCCCGCGCTGGAATCCGGTTGCACCGATCCGCTGGCCGATAATTACGACACCGAAGCCGCTGTCAACGACGGGAGCTGCGTCTATCCGCCCGCGACCACATCTTCCGAAGAATCTCATTACCTGTCTGAGGGACATGAGGACACTTCCGGCATCATCTTCTGGAACGGCAGGTTCTGGCTGATCAACGACTCCGGTCCCCGGAACATGTACGGGCTGCTATTCGAAGACGTGAAGAACATCGAAACGGTGCCGCTCGGCGACGTGCCCAAACGCGACTGGGAGGAGATTACGCAGGACGACACCCACATCTACATCGGCGATTTCGGCAACAATTACGGCAGCAGCACCAGCCTGCGTATCCTCAGGTTCACCAAGGCGTCGATCCTGGCCGGAGATCCGCAGATGGATGTGATCAATTACACATACTCAGATCAGCAAGATCTCAAATCCCCCGGATCCAACCAGACCGATTTCGACTGCGAGGCGTTCCTGGTCCGCGGCGACAGCATCTTCCTGTTCACCAAGCAGTGGACCAGCGAGCAGACCTCCATGTACCTGCTGCCCAACGAACCGGGCGACCACGTGGCGCAGCTGCAGCAGACCTACGATGTGCAGGGGCTGGTCACCGGGCTGGTCTATCTGGAGGATATGGACCTGCTCGTCTTCACCGGGTACAGCTCCGACATGGCGCCGTTTCTCTACCTCTTCTACGACTTTGAGGGGGTGGATTTTTTCGGCGGCAACAGACGCAAGGTCGGGCTGAATCTTCCGGGCAATTTCCTGGGGCGCGGACATCAGGTGGAGGCGATCACCACCCGCGACGGACTCACCTACTACATCACCAACGAGCATTTTTCCGTATCGGTGCTGAATTTCCCGCAGCAGATCCACCGGCTGGACCTGTCCGGCCTGCTGGGGCATTATGTGGCTTCCCGCACGGAATCGTTACATCAGCTGCCGGACTAAAAGAGATTAGTCCGAAGACCTGGATCAGACTCATCATGCTTATAAGGGTCATTAGCCATCATGCCGCCCCATCCCGGTTCCGAATGAGCATATCTATTCTGACGAATAAAAAAAGGATCCCGCCAAATTGACGAGATCCTCGGGGAGGGTTTAGTATTGTGCTTTCGATGGGATTAAAATTCCATCAAAGGTGGGCGATTATTCTTCTTCCGGACTTAGTAATCAGCCTTTAATTCCAATGTTACTTCTTTACCTTCTGGACCTAATTGTACGGTTCGGCTTTTTTTTGCGTAACCATCAGCCTCAACTGCAAGCTCATGGTCACCTATTATCACCTCTTCAAATACAAAAGTTCCATCTTCACCTGTTACGGCCACATGTTCACCGCCAATCAGGGTAACAACCGCATTTGAAACAGGTTCATCGGTTTCCGCATCCACTACGACACCGCTAAGGGTTGCGGTTTCATAGTCGACTGTCTCATCGGGTATGAATGCGGACATGGCAAGGAATGAAATTGCCACTATGGAAAATGCAATATGCTGTAACATGATAGGGCCTCTTTTTTCAGTTCATGATTATTCACAATTGATACCAACTGACTTGTCAGTATCTGGCTGTGTATATCTTCACTTTGAAGAAGTCAGAAAGCAACATGCCCCCTAACTCTAATATTATTGCATGTTAAAGAGGAGAGATGACTAGTTTTTTTTTGTTTTTTCTGATCAGGATGCCAACCATGATTCTCCGCCGCAGATCTACCGGCTGGAACTTACCGGCACGTCACGCTTTCCAGCATCTCTTTCGCCCATTCAATGTATTCCGGGCGCTCCTTGAGTTGGTAAGCGGCAAAAATCCGCACGCCTTTGAGCTGGCCGGCGTTGAGCATGTCCACATAATGCCCGTATACAAAACGGAACTCATCCTCGGTGAGCCATCGTCCGCCGTCCATGCCCGAACGCAAATACAGACCGGCGATCACAGGGCGGTCGGGGTGGTGCGCGAGTCCGGCCGCCAGATGCTCTTTGGCCCGGTCCATCAATTCGGGCTCGTTGCCCCAAAGGTTCAGGATCACCCCGTCGATATCAAAGTCGAAGGCATGCCGGCCCTGATCGCGGTGCGGATAATGCGGCACCCAGAGCTTCAGGTCCGGGTTGATCGACTTCGCCGCATCAATGATCTCGCGCCACTGCTTCTCGGTGCGGTATCCATCCTCAACTTCATCGTAAAAATCGTTGAGGTACATGCCGGCGATCCCCGGGTGCTCTTTCGATAGTCCGGCGACCCATTTGGCGTGCCGAAGTGACATTTCGTGATCCCATCCCCACGCTGCCCGCTCAATCTTGGCCATCACGTAATCAACACCCGGGATCTGGAGCAGCCGGTACATGTGCGTCTCCTCCCACTCCTGTCCGTTATAGGCGTCATCATGGGACCAGATATGGTTGACGCCCAGCTCGGCCACCAGTTCTGAGGGATCCAGGTCGCGGCGATGGTTCCACATGGAGATAAAGCAGGGTTCTTCCGTGAAATTGTGTTTTGGTGATGCGGCCGCGCGTTCATCGGCGGCATCCGGACGCTCTCCTCCGCATGCAGTGACGGACAGGACAAGGGCAAGGGTCAGTAATAATAACGTCGTGCGGCTGTGCTGTGGCATGGTTGGTGTTGGATGTTTCATGATGTTTGCAATTGTATGTGTGGTCTGGGATGTTGTGCCGTTCACTCCCCGGCAGATGCCAGAATGAGTTTCTGCACTGCCGGTACGATCATGATCTCCACCTGGCCGCGCGGTTCGCGGGCGGCCTCCACAGCGGACTTGGCCTCCCGCTTCCAGTCCGGATGCGGACGCTGTGCTTCAAGGATGTTGTCCAGCGCTTCGATCCCGACAGCCGACAGCCGGGCGAGGTCTTCGGAGAGGGTTTCAATCTCCGCAAGGATGGGCGATCGCCGGATGACTTTTTCGAGCTCCGAGTGATTGTCCCGCCAAACCAGCAGCTGCCCGCGGATCACGGCGGCCATCTCGCGGTCAGCGGCGCCCCCGTCAAGGTAATCATCCACCAGGCGGCGGAACTGCCGGGCCGTCATGGCATCGGGACGGGCCGCATCCACCGTGCGGGTCAGCGGGGAGTAGGAGGTATGCCTGCGCTGGCGCGGACGGTTGTAGATCTTGACCGGCTCAACCACATCCACAAAAGTTTTTACCGCCGTGATGTCATCATCGCCGGCCAGACGGCGCAGCATCACCGGGTAGTTCCTGTCGTGTGTGAGCCCGTGTTCTTCCAGCTGGATGCGGATCGCCTCCAGCCGCCGGTACATGTCATCGAGACGTGCGACGATCTCCGGAGTGAGCAGGTCTTCGGGGATGAACCACTCGCGTCCGGATGGCAGATTGATTGTGGGCACATCCACCGACCAGAACACCTCGGCAATGGCGGCCGTGCGGGGCCAGATGCGCGAATCGATGGTCTCCCAGCTCACGTATTCCGACCACATGGGTGCCTCGCCGCCCAGGATAAGTTTCTGTTCTTCCGGGTTGAGCGGGGTATCGGGCGGCAGCGGGTTGTTCACATAGTGCAGGTCGGTGGGCTGAATCAGGTCGATGTAGTAGCCGTGCGAGAGGATGCTCTGGTAGCCCTGGCGCGCCGCGTCGACCATGGACTGGCGTCCATACCACGACTGGATCACGATATCCTGCGGCAGATCGGGGTGCAGGATCTCCTCCCATCCCACCATGATCTTTCCGTGCTTTTCCAGAATATCCATCACCCGGCTGTTGAAATAGGCCTGCAGCGCCTGGTTGTCGGGGATCTCGTTTTCGCGCATGAACTGCTGGATGTCCGGGTTCTCGTCCCAGTGCCGGCCGGTGACCTCGTCGCCGCCGATATGCATGAAGTCGTCGGGGAACAGGGCAGCCATCTCGCCGAGGAACACATCCAGGAACTCGTAGACCTCCTCGCGGGTGGGGTCCAGTGTGGGATCGAAAATACCGAAGCCGCGCTCGATCTCGTAGGGACCCGGCATCGAGGCCAGTTCGGGATGTCCCACGAGCCAGCTGGTGGCGTGGCCGGGGATGTCAAATTCCGGCACGACCCGAATGCCGCGCTGGTCCGCATAGCGGATGATGTCGCGGATCTCTTCCCGGGTGTAGTATTCGCCGTCGGATCCTTTTTCATGCAGCAGCGGCTTGGTCTTGCTTTCCACCCGGAACCCTTGGTCTTCGGTCAGGTGCCAGTGGAAGACATTGAGCTTCACGGCCGCCATGCCGTCCAGGTTGCGCTTGATCACATCCACCGGCATGAAGTGGCGGGCGGCATCGATCATGAGTCCGCGCCAGGGGAAGCGCGGTTCGTCCTCCAGCTCGATTGCGGGGAAAAAGTACCCGTCGGCGTCCGCATCCAGCAGCTGCAGGATCGTTTCGAATCCGTGGAGCGCGCCAAGGTCGGTGGCCGCATCCAGCCGTATCCGTTCGGAGGTGATGCTCAGCCGGTAGGATTCGTCCTCGTGCAGCTCCAGCTTTCCGGGGCGTTCCACGCGGACGAGCAGCGACGTGGAGCCGGCATCCGTATCCTTCCGGATGAAATCCTGCGGGAGGAAGAGCCCGGTGCGTCCTGCCAGGCGGCGGATGAGGCGGGTGGATTCGGGATAGATGCGTGCATCGGGTTTACCCTGTACGGCAAGGGCGAAGTGTTCGTCGACCCGGAACCGGCCTTCGCCGGGGGTGACCGGACCGTTGGGCAGCGGCATGAGGGTGAGGCGGTCCAAGGTGCTTCTTGCGTCGGTGGCATCCGGATTGCCGGCGGGACCACCGGTGGTGTGGACCTGGGGATGGCCGGTCCGGCCGCTTATGGCGCCGTCATGGGAATCGGGCCCTGAGGTGGAAAAGGATGGCGTCATGAGCATCAGTGCGATTGTGAAAAGATGGATCTTGTGGACGGTCATGGCAGATGTGATTGGGGAGAATTGCCGGGTGCAAACCGGTTTTTTAAAAAAGTTATTTTAAATTACCCGAACCGTGGTAAATTCAAAAGAGGGAGCAGGGTGCTGCTCGATTGGAAGCGATTCCAATCACATCCTGTGCGGCAGGTATCATATTTTGAATGTTGCGACCGCATATGGATGGTTACTATTTATTTCACACCGGAGGCTGCAATGCTGAGAACCAATACGGGAAAAAAAACACAAGTATTTACCAGGGAAACAGTTGCGCTGGTCATGGCGGCCGTCATCCTGTACCTCTCATGGGGAGCTGACCGCATACAACACGTGCCGGGAGAGGAGCCGGAAAATACGCAGGAGAGGACGCTGGACAAATCACCGGAAAAGCGCATCATCGGCTATGTCTTCGGTGCGCGCAGCCCGGACGTTGAGAACATCAGAGCGGACATGCTCACCCATATCAACTATGCGTTTGCCAATGTGATCGATCATCAGGCGGTGCTCATGCACGATGTCGACACCGAGATGCTCCGGCAGCTGCAGGCGCTCAAGCAGGTCAATCCGGACCTCAAAATCCTGCTGTCGGTGGGCGGCTGGACGTGGTCGGGCAACTTTTCCGACGCGGCGCTGACCGATGAATCGCGCCGAACGTTCGCCCGCAGCGCGCTGGATCTGGTGCGCGAACAAAAGCTGGACGGCATCGACCTGGATTGGGAATATCCCGGACAGATTGGCGCCGGAAATGTTTTCCGTCCCGAAGACAAGAAGAACTTCACCCTGCTGCTGCGCGCTGTCAGGGAGAAACTGGATGAACTGAGCGATATGGAAGGCCGGCAAGGACGCGACCGGTACAAGCTGACCATCGCCACCGGTGCCAACCAGGCCTATCTGGACAACACCGAAATGCACAAAGCGCACCGGTACCTCGATTTTGTGAACATCATGACCTATGACTTCCACGGGTCCTGGACCGAAACCACCGGCCACCACGCCAACATGTACCCCTCGGCCGGCCAAGAGGACCGTCCCTCGGCTCTGGACGCTGTCCGGCGGCATGTGGAGGCAGGTGTCCCGACTGAAAAGCTGGTGCTGGGAGCAGCTTTCTATGCGAGGGGATGGACAGGGGTAGCGCCTGAAAACAACGGCCTGCACCAGCCCTATGTCTCTGATGTGCCCAATGTGCCGTTTTCCGTCCTTCGCGGACAGTACCTCAACCAAAACGGCTATGTAAGACTGTGGGATGACGAGGCCCATGCCCCCTGGCTCTGGAATGCCGAAATACGGACTCTCTACTCGTATGAAGATGAAGAATCCCTGCGCGAAAAGGCCCTTTTTGTACTCTCGGAAGGCCTCTCCGGGGTGATGTACTGGGAGCACAGCCACGATCCCGACCATATCCTGCTGGGTGCCATCTACGAGACTTTGCACCGGCTGGAGTAACTTTTTTCCATTCACGATCACCTGACCCGGACAAATCATGAGTAAAATCAACATAGACCAGGTAGCGAGATATGCGTTCGTCTCCAGATCGGTCGTATCGCGGGTGCTGAACAACCATCCGCATGTCAGTGATGTGGCCCGGGAACGGGTGATGAACGTGGTCAGGAAGTACAATTATCAGCGCAACTCCGCCGCCCGGAGCCTGGCCGCAAAAAACATGCGTGAAATCGGGATCCTGTCCACCCGCAATGCAAACGATGTGATGAGCAACGGTTTTTCCACCCTGCTCTATCTGGGCGTGTTCGAAGAGTGTCTGGCGCAGCGGTATTCGGTCCGGCAGATGTTCATATCCACTGACATGAAGGAGGAGTTTCAGAAATTCATCCTCAACGAACACACACTGGACGGGGTGATCCTGTTCGCCGAGGAGGTCACCGATCTGCTGGCCGCCAAACTCATGACCCGTGAGATCCCGGCGGTACTCATCGGGCACGCTCCCGGATTATCCGGTATCAGTTCTGTAGACGTGGATAATTTTTCCGGCAGCTGCAGCGCCGTGAGTCATCTGGTCAGGCTTGGTCACCGCAACATCGGCGCCATGGTGGGCAGCCAGCTCCTGCAGGAGTCGCAGGACCGGTTGGCTGGGTACAGAAAAGCCCTGGTGGATGCGGGTATTGCGGTGAACGAAGACGTGATCGCCATCGGCGATTACACCCAGAGAAGCGGATACGACCAGATGATGTCCAGGCTCAGGCGCCATCCGGAAGTAACCGCCTGGTTCTGTGCCAGTGATACCATGGCCATGGGTGCGCTGGCGGCGCTGCACAAAAGCGGACGGCGGGTGCCCGGTGATATTTCCATTGTTGGATTTGATGACTTGTCCTTTGCCAGGTACACCATCCCGCCGCTTACCACCATCCGCCAACCCATCTATCAGAAGGGAAGGTGTGCCGCACGGATGATCATCGATCGAATCAGCGGCAAAAAGACTGAAGTTGAACACAGAAACCTGAAACCTGATCTGGTTATCCGTGAAAGCTGCGGCCGCCATGCCGGGGTGCTGTGATTGACCTGTCCACATCCAACCCCGTAACGGCCGCGTCCATCAGGATGCATTTTACAATCAAAGAGACCCATATGACCCATACAAGCAAAAAATTATTGCCAGTGACATCAGTAATCCTGCTGATGCTGACAGTGCTGGCAGGCTGCCAGCCTCAACAGGAACCGGTCCGGTCCGAAACCGACCGGAAAGTGGACGAGCTCCTGCAGCAGATGACCGTGGCCGAGAAGGTGGGACAGATGACCCAGGTCAACCTCAACCTTATCCTCGAGGGTGGCTACGACAACACCGACGGCACCATCGATCCGGAACGGCTCCGGCTGGCCGTGAACGAGTACAAGGTGGGGTCCATCCTCAATGCCATCAACAACGCCTATTCGCTGGAGACCTGGCACGAGATCATAACGGCGATCCAGGACGCCGCCATGGAGAACCCGAACAGCATTCCCGTGATCTACGGCATCGATGCCATCCACGGCACCAACTACACCCTCGATGCCACCATCTTCCCCCACAACATCGGTATGGCGGCCTCGCGCAACCCGGGCCTGGTGCATGAAGCGGCCCGGATCACAGCCCTGGAGACCCGCGCTTCCGGGCACCGCTGGAACTTCGATCCGGTCCTGGACATCGGACGCAACCCGGTCTGGCCGCGTTTTGAGGAGACTTTCGGCGAGGATCCGGTGATCGCCACGGTGATGAACCTGGAAACCATTGCCGCCTACCAGGGCGACGACCTGTCGGCGCCCACATCCGTTGCCGCCACCCTGAAGCACTTCCTCGGCTACTCCATGCCGCGTACCGGTCGCGACCGCACCCCGGCCTGGCTGCCGGAGATCGAATACCGCGAATACGAGCTTCCGCAGTACCGCGAGGCCATCAGGGCGGGCGCCGCTTCGGTCATGATCAACTCGGGCGAGGTCAGCGGTATGCCGGTACACGGCGACCACTACCTGCTTACCGAAGTGCTGCGCAACGAGCTGGGGTTCGAGGGCGTGGTTGTCACCGACTGGGAGGATGTGAACCGTCTGCACGAACGCCACAACATATCCACAAGCATCAAAGAAGCGGTGCGCCAGGCCGTGCTGGCCGGTATCGACATGAGCATGACACCGCATGACTACATGTTCGCCGATTACCTGAAAGAGCTCTACGAAGAGTGCGAAAAGGTTGCCGGACGGGTGGATGAGTCCGTGCGGCGCATCCTGCGGCTGAAATTCGAGCTGGGCCTGTTCGACAATCCCTATCCGGAACAGGAGGCGATCGCCCATTTCGGCCGGCCCGAATACGCCGAAACGGCGCTGGAGGCGGCGCTGCAGACCATGACCCTGCTCAAGAACGACGGCGATGTGCTG
>SL_8KL_010_SEDDRAFT_10002574_pt1 | contig 15236 bp, 5 predicted proteins | sample SodLakKL_010_SED_4_FD_11160 | JGI IMG/M metagenome (IMG submission 11160) | reverse complement strand
GATATCTTTAATCACATCATTCATTATCTCTTCTATAGGTTTTTTCAGATTATAAACATGAGTGGGTCTCCCTTTTCCTTGTTGTTTTACTTCGTCTTTCTTGATCCACCCTTTTTCTCTCAATTCTTGAACTGCAATAGATACTTCTGGTTGACGTAAATCAAGGGTTGATTCCATATCTCTACTTTTAACATCACCTTTATCTGCGACAAGTATCAAGCACTTTGCCTCATTTTTTTTCACATCAGCCTCTGTTAATAGATCAACAAGTTTTTTCCTTTCCTCGTTCATATATTCAGAAGTCATCATTAATCCTCCTAACGATGAAATACTATTATTCTATACACTTAGATTTAGATATGTGAATAGGATATATTTAATTTTTGATTCTCATTCATCAAAAATATAGAAATAATGAAAATTTATTTTACGAAAGTACTAGATGAATAAAGACATAGTAGGAATTGGTAATTAAGGTAGAACTTACTAAAACGGTTTAGAATGTTAGAAATGTATGAACCGAATCTTTATTAAATCCATATTAGATATCATGGTGATGGTAGAGAAAAAAAATCTATCTAGATATGTAGCAGCCTTTCAGAATTTAGATGTAGACGAGAATAAGAACTTGTACACAGCAGGTAAAGCACCTCATAAACCCGTCCTATTGCTCTCCGTTATATCACTCTACAAAGAAGATAAGATAAATTTGAAAGATATTGAAGTAAATCATCATCTTAAAAAGAAATGGGTGGAATTTTGGGACTGTTTGAAATACGAAGAAACTAGTCCAGTTCACAAACCGCTATATCACTTAAAAACTGAAGATTTTTGGAATATTGAGATCAGTCAAGATGAGGAACCTGAAACAGTAGTATCTCTCCGAAAATTTTTCGATATTATTGAGAAAATATGGCTCGATGAAGAGTTAATAGAATTATTTGATTGTGAAGATTCTTGTGTAACCCTAATTGATGCTATATTAACAGGTGGGTATTTCTCCAAGGAAGAGAAGGATAAACTTGCCTCGAAAATGAACCAGATAGATCATTCATCTAGTTCCAATGAAAATGTCAAAGATTCCACTGAAAAGAGGTCAGTTCTAAAGACCAATTCAAAGGAAAGAAAACCAAATGCCCAAGTGGGAAATGGTGTTTTCCAAGACCATATAGAGAAAGCTTTTGATGAAGATGAGATAGAAATTAGAGAAATTTTAGATTTGCTTGATACAGGGAATGATCGTTCAAGATTAAAATTGATATTAGCTTTGGAATTACGCCAGAATTCCGAAATATTGCAAGATAAAAGATTCAAAGACAAAATAATCGAATTGCTCTTAAAAGAAGATGATGAGTTGGTCAAAGAGAACATCCGATCCCTGATACATGGGGCCTACGATAACCAGACCTATTTTATTAACAAATTTTTGGTTCTATTGAACGATGAGGACCCACAGATAAGAAGTAATGTCGCAGAATCTCTTAAAATTTTTGATGATAAGAAGGTAAACAAGCATCTTATTGACAAATTGTATGATGAGGAAATAGAAGTTAGAATGAGTGCATTGAAGACTCTATTTATGAATGATGATTATGATCCCGCAAAGATTGAAAAAGCGCTAGAGGATTGGAAGACTAGTTTGCAAATTCCGGGGGAGACAGAAAAAGACGAATTGGAGATGGAAGTTGAAGATACTACAAAAGAGAGTTTAATGGAAGAAAAAGAAGATATCGATGAGAGTTTGTCATGGAAGAAAGCTGTCAAGGAAGCGATAAGGAGATTCATAGAAAGAAAGGATGAACCTACATTCAGTAGACAAAATCTGATAGATGAAGAAATGGATTATATCAAAAAAGCTACGGGAACTGAAGGAAAAACTCCTGAACAAACACTTAGTAGAGTATTACAAGAATTATGGAAGGAAGAAAATTTTATATCTCATGAAGAAAAGGGTGTCTATAAACTCTATGAAGGCGAAGTAGAAGGGAAAAAGAGAGAAGAAGAAAAGCAGTTAAAAGAAAAAGAAGATTTGTTAACCGAGATTTCTGAGGAAAGGATCGATATTAAAGATGTAGAAGATGAGATCACTAATTACGTAGAAGATAGTAATTTTTTAGAAATGTTGATAAACTCATTGGATGAGTTAGATTCAAAAGGTAAATATCAACTTATAGATGCAATCTCTGAAACCGAGGAAGATATAGTTTTGAATATATTAGTAGAGTTGTTAGAAGACCCTAATGAATGGGTTAGAGAAAAATCAGCTGAAACTCTAAGTGAATTTTCCAAAGAAGCTGTGATTCCAAAAGTGTCTAATGTCCTAAAAAATAGTGAAAATGAAAGGAGTAGAAAATATGCTACTGAAATTTTAGGAGAGTTTGATGATAAAAAAGCTTTAGAATATCTCGACTTGGCTTTAGAAGACGAATCTGCTCCAGTTAGAAAAGAAGCTCTTAATTCTATTGATAAAATTGATCACGAAGAGGTTAAAGACATACTGAAAAAAGCTAGGAAAAGTAATTTTTCTGATGTTAAAAAAGAGGCTAAAAATATGATTAAGAGAAAGAATTTAGATGAAAACCATGAAGATGACCATGAAGATGAAAACGATGAAGGAGATTTAGGAAAGTTATTTCAATAAGTTCCCCTAATCTTAATCATCTTAGTTTAGAAAATTTTTTTATAAATCATATGTCGCTCATTATATCTTTATCATTTAGTAAAACTGCCATAATGTATTTAACCCTCATAACATTATGAAATAGAGACATGGGGTTAGATGTATATCTACCAAAGGAATTTAATCATACTCATGAGAGAGATATGTTTGAAACACTATCAAAAAAACTTTCAAACACATTTAAGGATATAGATGGCATTTTAATAGGAAACGTATTTTGCAATGGTGGAGAACTTGATTGTTTGTTACTTAAAAATGATAGTATAACCATTTTAGAATTGAAAGATTATTCTGGAAGAATTGAAAGAGGAGCAGAAGAAGGAAAATGGATCATTGATCAAAAGAAGATGAGGAATCCCTACCAACAATTGAGAAAATTTAAATTTAAGGTATTAAATTTTTTAAATGAAAGGGAGGAAGATATATTTGGTATTCAAAAATCAAAGGCTTTAAATTTAGGGCATATTACAGCAGTTGTGGTATTTAGAGAAAATGCTGAGTACGATAAACGAGAGCATCTTTCCCCTACATCTTGGAAGTGGTTTTTTGTATCTGACCTAGAGAATATAGACAACTGTATTAATAAAATTACTAGTGATGAATTACGAACAAATAAAGAAGAATGGTCAAAAATATTAGATTTTTTAAACGTCAAAGAATCAATGAGAATAAATAAGAAATATCAAAAAGAAGCTGAAAAAGCATCTAAAACTTCAGTAAATAAAGGTGAAATGATGAGTGATCAACCTCAAGAAGATGAAGCTAAGTTTAGTAAGGGGGAAAATGTAAAATATGTTACAACCGATAATATAGGCACAATAAACAAGATAATAAAAGGCAAAAGGGGCTTTTCATATAAAGTTACGATTAATGGTGAGATAAAGACAGTAGCAGAGAGATTTTTAGAACCTTATAAAGATGTTGAAGAGCAAGTTATTGAACAATTTTCGAAAGGAGATTTTGGGGATTATGATGATTTTATTTTATTCCATAATTGGCTTAGATTAACGAAACCTATTGAAGGTAACTTGTATAGTTATTTAAGTAGTAAAACAAAGTTTAATCCACATCAATTTAAACCATTACTTCGGTTTTTGTCTCCAGCTTCTGATGAACGCTTGTTTATAGCTGATGAAGTTGGTGTTGGTAAAACAATTGAGGCGGGAATAATATTAAAAGAATTGTTAGCTAGAAATAGAATAAGCTATAAATCAAATATTTTAGTGGTTTGTCCTAATTCTCTAGCAAGGCCGAAATGGTTCAAAGAAATGAAAGAAAGATTCAACCTAGATTTCCATATCCATGATGGTGGTTCGTTAAAATACACACTTGAATCAATATTGCAAGATGGTTTTTTTCCAAAGAAATATAACTTTTCTATAGTCAGCTTACAATTATTTCGAATGGAAGAATATTTGAATCTCTTAAAAAAAGTTGATGCAGCAAGAGAGCATAATCTATTTGACATGGTGATAATAGATGAAGCCCATCATTTGAGAAATAAAGATACTAACAGTTTTACTTTGGGTAAAATTCTCAGTGGATTGACTGACATGATGTTGATGTTATCTGCTACCCCGTTAAACTTAGAAAATGAAGATTTGTTCAATCAAATGAATATTCTTAACCCCATGGCTTTTCCTGATGAAGACACCTTTGAAGAATTAAGAAAACCCGTTGTTTATCTAAATAGAATTAGGAAAATAATTTCTAAAAGAAAGGTTCAAAAACAAAAAGAGAAAATTAGAGGTCTTTTGAATAAACTTAAGAAAAGTTCTCTAAAAAAGACAATTTCAGATCACCCCCAGATAAATGAACTTCTAAGTATTCTAGAAGAAGGTAGATCATTAACACCAGAAGAATCTGTAAGATTCGAAAAATTGTTTGTTTCTTTAAGTCCTTTATATCATTCTTTTACAAGAACAAGAAAAAGAGTGGCTTTAGAACATCAGGTACACCGAGAGGTATGGGAGATTCCTATTGCGCTTTCAGAAGAAGAAATACAATTTAGAAATGAATTTTTGAACTCAATAAAGCAATACTATAAAAGAAAAGGAATAGAAGCAATTAATTTTGCTATAAATACACATAGAAGGATGATCAGTAGTTGTATACCAGCTACAAAAAGATACATAGATTGGTGTCTTAATCAGGATAAAGTAATAAGTGAAAGTTTAGATGAAGATACATTTGAACCAGAAGATGATTCACAATTGAAAAACAAACCTATTGATGAAGAATTGAAATCTGAACTCTCAGAATTGGCTAAAAAAGCTGATAGGATTAGTAAAAGCGATAATAAATACCAAGAATTTAAAAAATTAATTGAAAAGATATTGGCAAATCCAGAAACACCGCAAGTTATTGTATTCTCGTTTTTTGTAAAAACTTTAGAATACTTGAAAGAAAAATTAGAAAACGAAGGATATGATGTAGGTATGATCCATGGTGAAATTCCTCATGAAAGTACTGAAGAACAGCCAGGAAGATATGAAATAATGGAATCATTTAAAAATGGTAATTTTGATATATTATTATCTTCTGAAGTTGGAGGTGAAGGCCTAGACTTTCAGTATTGTCATTCAATGATTAACTATGATTTACCTTATAATCCGATGAGAGTAGAACAAAGAATAGGTCGGTTAGATAGATTTGGACAAACTGCTGATAAAATAATTGTAGCAAATTTATTCATAAAAGATACTGTAGATGAGGAAATTTATGATAGATTATATAGAAGAATAAGCTTAGTTGAAGATGGAGTAGGTGCTTTAGAACCTATATTAGGTAGTGAGTTATCAGATATTCAATCAGCAATTTTAAGTGGAGAATTATCTGAAGAACAAAAGGAGAAGCTGAGTAAAAGATTAGAAGAGCAAGTTAAATCTGCAAAACTACAAAGTGAAGAGTTAGAGAAAAGGAAAAAGGAATTAATTGGCGATGATTACTTATCCAAACCTATTAATAAAATAACCGATAGAGAATTTGTTGGACCAAGAGATGCTATTAAACTGACGAAGAATTTCATTTCTAAGAAAGAGAATTGTGAGTATACTAGAACTGGTGAATTTACAGGCAGATTAAGAATCTCTGAAACAGTGGTATCAGATATAGAATCTTTTTTAAGAAAACCTGGTAGCGAAGGAGGGTATTCAGAGCTGCAACCATTACTAACCCCTGATACTGAGATTAAAGTAATATTTAATGGAACTAAAGCTATTGATAATCCCGATCATTTATTTCTTCCACCTACCGGATTTTGGACTAAGTTTCTTTCAAAAGAATTAGAGAAAAATAATTATGTTAAGAAATCATTCAAATATAACTTAGATTTTAAAGATTTAGATTTAGCTTCTAGTAAATATCTTGTATTTCTATTTGAAGTTAGGTTTGAAGGTTTTAGAACGGAAATTGAGCTGATGGGACTTCCTGTAAATATTTCAGAGGAAAAAGTTGCCGAAGTAGATTATTCGAATTTACCTAGAGAATTAATGAATGTAGATGCAAAAGAATTAGACGATATTCCAAGTATATATGATCCTAATTTATATCGTGACATAGCTAGAAACAAGCTTGAAGAGGTATTGGAAGACAAACGGAAAAAAACTGCAGAGGAAAATTCGTATAAAGTTGAGAGTAGAATTGCAGCTTTAGAAAAATCTAGTCAAATGAAAATAAAGAAATTAAAAAGACAGATAAAGGAGCACAAAGAGAATAGGAAAGAAAAAGGGAAAGAACCTGATGAGGATTATTTAAGGATGACCCAAGCGAGAATTAAAAAAGAGAAATCAAGATTAGAGACTAGAAAAGAGAAACTAGAAAAAAAGCGGGAAATATCTCTAAATTATAACCTTGAGGGCGTGATATATATAGTTGGTGACTCTAATGAATGACCTTGAGAATTTTTATAAAGAAATTAGACAAGAAAACAAAAAAGGTTACGGCACCAAAATTGATATTTACGGACCAAAACTCCTAAATGATCTGTATTCAGATAGAACTCATTTTGTCTACGAAATTTTACAAAATACTGAGGATGCTTGTGAAAGAGCAGTTAATAAAAATATTGAAAGAGAGTTCTATATAAGTTTTGAATTGGAAGATGATCGTTTAGAAATAAGACATAATGGTATACCTTTTACTAAAGAGGATGTTAAAGGGATATGTGGGCTTGGGGAAGGAACGAAAACTGATGATAATACGCAAATAGGTAAATTTGGTATAGGGTTTAAATCAGTTTATGCATATACGAACACACCTAAGATACATAGTGGAGATAAGCATTTTAAAATCAAAGATTATGTTCATCCAGAACCTATAGATCCTCAAGAAGATCTTGAGAAAGAAGAAACGTTGATAATATTACCATTCGATAAAGAATGTCCAAATTACGATCCGAAAAAGGAAATTGGAAATAGATTGGAAGCCCTAGGTCTTGAAAATCTACTTTTTTTACAACATTTAACGGACATATCGTGGAAAAGGGATTACTCTAATGGAAACTATAAAAAATCAGTAAAAGAAATTAGAGAGGATGTTACTAAAGTTAAAACTAAGTCCGAATCTTTTTTAGATGAAAATAAAACAGTTGAAAAAGAATGGCTTATATTTACTAATAAAACTCAATTCGGAGAAGACGATCTAGAAATAGAAATTGCTTTTAAACTCGATGATGGATCACTAGTTGAATTAGGTGAACAAAATTCTAAATTGTCTTCATATTTTTTAACTGACAAAAGTACTCACCTTAATTTTATTGTTCAGGCACCTTTTAAAACTACAACATCTAGAGATAACATATTAGAAGAAGATGAAAAAAATATTTTCTTAATGGATATGGCATCATCTTTTATTAAAGAGTGTATCGATAAAATAAAAAATCAGGGCTTTTTGAATGTAGAATTTTTAAAAATATTACCAGTTGAGAAAAAAGAAAATAAAATATACATGATGTTTTACAAAAATGTCAAAGAAAAATTGAAAAGCGGAGAAAAATTGTTTCCCACAAATGATGGTGAATTTGCATCTTATGAGGAGAGTTACTTAGCAAGAGAGAAAGGGCTGATTAACCTTTTACCGAACGAAAAACTAGCAAGCTTAATGGGTGAGGAAAAAGCTAAATGGATAGATAAAAAAATCACAAGGAATAAAACAAAAAAGTTGTGGGAATACTTGATAAATGAAATTGACATCCCAATGGTTAATGTTGAAAAATTTGCTAAAAACATAGATAAAAATTTTCTCACACAGCAGACCGACGAATGGATTAAAGAGTTTTATAAGTTTTTAAACAATCATGAAGCTTTATGGCAAAGTTGGCGTGATGATCCAATAATAAGAGAAAAACCAATAATTAGACTAGAAAATAACAAACATATTATTCCCTTTCAAGATGATAATGCTCAAGCGTATTTACCTCCAGAGAATGAAGAATTTTATAAACATTTTGATATAGTGAAGGCAAAAATTTGCAAAGATGAAAAAGCAAAGGAATTTTTAAAGGAATTAGGTTTATCTAAGCCAGATAGGGTTGAAGCTCTAAAAAAGAAGGTTCTGAATAGATATAGAAAATATGGACTTGGAAAATCAATTAGCATGTCTGAGTTGAAAAGAAAAATTGATGTTGGGGAAGAGCAGAATAAAAACCACGTTGAATGGATTATAAATACCTTAAAAAACATAAATAATGAAGAAAGGAAAGATGAATTAATAAATGAACTGCAAAAAAGAGCTTTTTTGTATGCTGAAAACATGACTGGTTCAAAGAAGGGTTATAAAACACCTGAGGAAATATATTTAAGCAATCCTTATATGGGAAATGATAATATTGATATATTTTTTAAAAATAACGAAGGGATATTCTCTTTGTCTGAGAGGTATAAAGATATAGGCGATATAGATTTTTTTAAAAAAATCGGTTGTAAAACTGATATTGAAGTTGATTCTAGAGAAAGTAAAAGAATAGTCATAAAAAACCGACATGGCCAACATGAAAGAGCTATAGATTATTTTGATCCATCAGCTAGCATAGATGGTTTAGAACATGCATTAGAAAATATTACTCTCGAAAGAGCTAAAATAATTTGGAATTTGTTAAAAAAGGATAAAAATTATAAAAAAATTTTTGGAACTGTTGAGAAGGCTACTAGAAAGGACTATAGTAATTTGAAAAAAATTGAGAAATATTCGGAAATGGGAGAATTATTGTGCGAATACAAATGGGTTCCAAATAATAATAAAGAGTTTTGCAAGCCCTCTGATATTTTATTATCAGAAGTTCATGACTCGCTAAGAAGTTCAAGTTCGGAGGCAGAAGAAGAGATTATCGCTAATAAGTTATCGTTTAAAACTAAAGCAGAGGATGAACTAGTTGAGAAATTACCAACACATAAAAGGAAATTATTTGAGACGATCGAAGATGCTTCAAAAGATTTATCAGCAAATCAATTAAATGAGTTCGAAGATAAAATTAAGAATTATATAGAACAAATTAAAGATAAGACTGAAACTGATCATAGTGAGATTTCTGAGGATGAAATCAAAGATAAATTTAAAAATAATCTTGAATCAGATGACTCAAAAAACAAAAGAAAAAAGAGTTCCGACAAGAAACAATGGGATGGAATGAATCCAGAGGATGAAGAATCTTTAAGGGAACAATATGGGAAAAAAATACCTGAAAGGTTGAATGAAATCGAGATGGAAAGAACAGAGAAAACTATTACTAAAACAAAAATAAGGGATACGATAAATCCAAAAGAATTTCTTATTGAGCAATATGATGGACATTGTCAAATATGTAATACGAAAATCGATGTAGGAGGAGAAAAACCCTATATTGAGACTTTTAGAATTTTTGAAACGAAGGGAAAAAATCAATGGACAAATATGGAATTTAATATACTTGGCTTATGTCCAAACTGTCATGCTCGCTTAAAACATGGCTCAAAAGATTTGTCTAATATAATTAAAGTCGCTAAAAGAGTAGCAAATAATGATATTGCACCTGAACCAGTAGCTGAAAGACAAGGAGATTATTATATTATTGATATAGATGTTTTAGGAAGACAAAAAGAATTGTTTTACACCCCTGATCATATGAATAGATTTGCTAGTTTTTTAAAGCCCACTAATACACCCTCTTAAAATTTTTAATTGGGACTTCTATCTTAATAAAATTTATCTGTTTTAACAGGATATCTTACTACTATAAAAATTATAAGTCTTGAATACAATTTTTAATCGATTACAAATATTTATTACTTACTTTCTTAATTCTGCAATTGATGAAAAGTGGTGATGATCTTATGGAATATTTAAAGAAGTTTAAAAATTTAAATACTGATAAAAATAAAAATAAATATTCTGCAGGAAAGGCACCACATAAAGCAATACTTTTGTTATCTGTAATATTGCTCTATAAAAACAGCAAAATAGATTTAACTGATATCAAAGTTAATAATAATCTAAAAAAGATTTGGTCTGAATTGTGGGATTGTTTAGAATATAAAAAAACTGGTCCTATTTATTTGCCAATGTATCATTTAAAAACTGATGGCTTTTGGAATATAAATTTCAAAGATGAGATTAAGCCTACCCAACCTAGCTCAATAAAAGGATTAGAAAAGATGGTTGATAGGGTTTATTTAGAAGAGGACTTAATCAATTTGTTAAACCAAGAAAAAAAGGCTAACAAATTGTTGATTTCTATTTTAGAGGGTGGTTATTTTTCGGAAAACGAAAAGAGAAATTTATATACAAAATTAAAAGAGTTGGGCCAACAATATAAAACTAGTAATAAAAAGAATTTTGAGGAGGATAATATGAATAAAAAATATAATTTATCCCCTAAGAAAGATATATATGAGGTGACCGCCCAGGATATCGATCCTTACGCAGCGATCAAGGAATTTGTGGATAATGCGATAGATAATTGGAATAGATTGTCTGGGAAGGATCGGGAACTGAATATCGAAATAAGATATGAAAATGGAAAATTTACAGTGAGAGATAATTCAGGAGGTCTTGGAGAAGAGGAGATACCTATGTTATTCACCCTTGGCATGACGAGTGAAGATGATATCGAAGGATCAATAGGTGCGTTTGGTATCGGAGCTAAAAAAGCTATCGTGAGATTGGGTGATAAAGCAATCTTAAAGAGTCGATATAAAACAAGTGAAAAAGGCTATGGGTTTAGAGTAGATGATAAATGGTTAGAGGAAGACGATTGGGACGTAGACAAAAAAGAGTTTTCTGATATGAGAGCTGGTGTGACAGAGATAATTATTGAGGATCTTAAAATAAATTGGACTAAGGATTTTGAAAAAGGGTTGAAAGATGAATTGGGTAAAACATACGATCTGATATTGAGGAAACATAAAAATCTAACTATTTCTGTAAATGGTGACAAGATAAAATCACCAGAACCGGTAGATTGGTCATTCACAAGATTCGATGATTTATTTCCTAGAAGGTTCAAAAATATTGTTTTGAATAATAAGGAGATCTCTAAGCCAGTTTTTTTAGACATCACGGTTGGTCTTTTGAGAATAGGGGATTATCAAAACTCCGGGGCAGATTTTTATTGTCAAAATAGAAAGGTGATCGAGAATGTCAAAGATGAGAGAGCTGGTTTCTATGCTAAAAACAAGGGTGGATTAGGGATATTTCATACCAATCATGACAACCGATTGAAAGTGATAATCGAACTGAAGACCGAACACGACGCAAGCAATTTACCCTGGAATTCTCAAAAATCAGAGATAAAATTTCATCATCCGGTAACAAAGGAATTACATCACTGGATGAAGGAGATCGTCGGACCTTATTTTGATCTCAAAACAGGGGATATAAGAGAAAATGCTGTCAAACCATTCGATAGAAACTCTAAATTCGCCGCTAATGGTGGAGAGATCTTAGAATATGATTATAAGAATGTTAAAGATGAGGCTAGATTAGAGGACCTTCCGAGTAAAGAATTGAAGGAAATAAAATCTGTAATCCGTGAGGCAAAGAAGAATTTTTTAGATTACCATCTAAATTTTGATATCGATACTTCGGAAATAAAAGAATGGCAGGAACGTCTGTACAAGAGAGAATTAGAATTGTTAGATAAAAATTTCAACGCAAAACGGATAGATCAAAGAGCAAAAAAGGACCTCTATGAGTACATAAGAGATGGAAAAAAGAACAAAAGTGGGTTAGATACACATGAATTTGATTACTACAAATACAAGCTTGAAGAATATGAAAAAAAAGTAAATTATGAAGACAAAGTAAAAGATAAGGCTAAAAAACATCTGGAAGAGTACATCGAAGAGGGTGAAACACAACCTGTGGGGCTTAATGATATAGAAAGAATAGTCTATGAAAAAGAGTTAGAACGATTAAAGGAAGAATATGAAAAGGGAAACATACAGATGAATATACAGTCAATTAAGTCAGAAGGTGACAAAACTAAGATAGATATCGAGATCGGAGGAGATATTAGACCTTCAAAGGATATACCTGTACCCATCCCTAGAGATAAATTGGAGGATATTTGCGAACATCTTGATCTTCCGCCAGATTCATCCCCAGAAGAAATAGGAAAAAAGCTAGCTAATGAAGTTATAAAAAAGATAGTATGAGGGATAAGATGAAAGGAATAGAAAAACATCTGAAGAAAAAAGAAAAATATATTTGGCCTGCAACGTTAGACTCAATATCCGAAGAACTATGTTTTTTTAAAGAAAGGGGCATACCCTACAAGAGGGAAGAATTTGATGTCGATATAAATGATATACAATTTGAATTCGGACCATACTACAAAGAAGGTTTAGAGAAATTAGCTTTAGAGCGCGATAATCTCGAAAAAATAGATGACAGGGTGATCGGTAATCTAGAAAAAGAACTCAATAGGCTCAATGTCTATGTAAATTCCTCTAATAAAGGTATAAACAACTTTGGAAAGGCGATCGAAGCTTCTCTCAATAAAATTCTAATAGAATCAGGGATCCAAGCTCAGGTGTCCTTACCTAGAAAAAACATATCTTCCTACGAGGCAGCAATAGAGATATTATCAAACGAAAAGATAGTTGATAATATAGACACAATTTTTGAGAAGATAAAAAAGCCAAGAAAATTAGTGGAAATCATCGAAAGACCGATCATGGTAACAAAACTTTGGAAAAATCAGAGAGATGCCTTAGATAAATGGCTAGGAAATGGTGGTATCGGTTACGTGAACATGGCAACAGCAACTGGAAAGACTGTTCTAGGGTTATCAACTATTTCAGCATTATACGGTAAATTGTATCCTGACGACCAGGATCTCCAACAGGATGAACACGAAGGTGATATCCTGATCGTAGCAAATAACAGATTGGTTTTAGAACAATGGAAAAGAGAATTCGATAATCATCTAGAGATACCTCCTGAGATAACAGGACTAAATGAAGAGAAAAAGAAAGACAAGATAGATATGGATTGGGGTTCTATCGAATTTTTATATTATGAGAAATTAGATGAGATCGAGAAAAACTATGATCTCGTCATATTGGATGAAGTCCACAGTTACCCTGGGAGAGTTGAGGTATTTTCAGAAGAAATAAAAGATGAGAAGATAAAAATAATAGGTCTTTCTGGATCCATCGATAGTAGTAAAACTGATAGGAGAAAAATAGAAAACAGATTGAATAGATACCTCAAAAATGTTAAAACATACACTTTTGATCAAGCCAAGAAAGACGGGATAATACCTGATTTCGATTGGGACGTGATATATACCGGGTATGACACCACCGACGATAAATTGAAAGACTGTACTCGTCGATGTGATAACTTATTCGAAAAATTCTCTGATAATGATCATCCAGATATACCCTCTTTTGATAGTTTTGAAGAGGCTAGAAATTATTCTCAAACAGAAGAAGGTATCGAATTGAAAGAAGAAAACCTAGAATTTGAAAACTTTGCATCCCAATTATTTACAAGGAGGACTACCGTTTGGAATCAAGTTCCTTGTTTAGATGAGATGGAGAAAGTCTTAAAAAAACATATCACCTCTCAAAAATGTCTAGTTTTGGTTAATTCTAATGATCAGGTTAGAGAGTTAGAAGATCGTTTAAAAAAGGCTAGTAGTATTGAAAATTCAAATATATGGAGCGTAACTGGAGAAAAAAGTCCTGAAGAACAAAGAAATCTGATAGATGAATTCGATCAGGACAGAGATCCAGGCGTACTTATAGGCACTGGAAATAATCTAGGTGTAGGAGTAGATATCCAACATGTAGAAGTCGTGATCAATATGGCTAGAGGGAGACTGGTAAATAAATCTCTCATACAATATATGGGTAGGATGCTAAGGAATCCTGAAGGAAAAAAAGATCCTAGCTTCTTTCATTTTGTTCCTATCCCTACCGATGAAAAAGTCAGAGTCGCAACTGAGGATGGCAAAGAAATATTAGAAGGATGTAGCCAATATCTTGCTTGGGGAGACAAGATAAATAGTAAACCAGAATTTTCTGTAGTTCCAAAAGATGAAGAAAGAGAATTACGTATCTTGGAAGAGAACGGCAGAAGTTTGATCGAGAAATTGATCGAAAAGAACAAGTATTCTTGGCCGATGATCGGCATCAACAAAAGGGATAAGAAGGATGCTAAAACATATCTGAAAGAAGAGATTCTCGGGGCAGAGATGCCAAAAAAAGGAAGTTTGATAATCGAAAGATTCGGTAAAAGAGAAGATACTAAAATTGAAGGTGTTGAGGAAGTAATGGATGAAGAAAAATCTGAAGAACAAGTCTTGCAGGTGAAAGATTTCAAGACTATAAGCGAAGATGGAAAGGAGTTCTTTGAAGCTAAGGTAAGAGGACCGATAGATTGGTTGATAAAAAGATTAGAAAGTGACCAAGAATCAACTATTAGTGAGGAAACCAAGAAGTCCATAGAAAAGGAGGAAAAAAAGGAAGAAGAAACAGAGGTCGTAGAACTCAATCTAAGTAGCATAAAAGATATAGACATCGAGATAGAAAATATATATCTAGAGAGTGCCGAAGGTGAAACATTTTATCCACTCGACAAGGAGGGAGAGCCTATGTCTAAGACCAAACTAAAAGAAACAGACTTCAGTAAGATCGAAAATCTTAAAATGGAATTTAGGATTCCTGAGAGCAATTATGAACTAATCATAGTAACGAAATTTGGTGAGAAAAGAAGTGAGGTAGGAAAATTACCAAGATGAATTATTGTAGTCATTAATCGAACTTTAAAAGATTGACAAGGAACTTAGATGAATTTTTATATCTGATCTAGAATAACTTCTCTTCCTAAAAGTTTCTTACATGCCAATATGACGTGATCATAAGAATCGAAAACCTGAGACGGCAAAGTCATTTATTATTTTATGATAGTCATCGTATCCACTCTGTACTTCAGGGACAAAATACCTCGGTATATCATCATCGAATAAATCTAGGAGTTCTTTCAAGAAAGTTTTTTTCAACCCTTTATCGACAAAATAAGTATCTAGATTGCCATTGTGAGCTCTTGAACCTTCCTTTTTACCCCATATATG
>SL_8KL_010_SEDDRAFT_10002572_pt1 | contig 15259 bp, 16 predicted proteins | sample SodLakKL_010_SED_4_FD_11160 | JGI IMG/M metagenome (IMG submission 11160) | reverse complement strand
ATGTCACTGATCAAATCCAGCGTTTCTTGAAGCTTTTCCCAGGCGTCTTCCTCAACAGGACTGCAATGCTTTTTGTATAGCTCCTTGTTCGGCGCTTCAACCGACACGTACAAGTTTGTAGGAAGCTCCTTTAGTTCTTCTATCCTTTCTGGGAAAGTTCCATTGGTGACAAGAAATGTTGTGAAGTCTCGCCTGTGGAACTCCTCTATAAGCCCTGAAATCTTGGGGTAGAACATCGGCTCGCCCGTCAGCGAAATAGCGGCCTGGTTTGGATTCTTTGCTTCTTCTAGTTTTTCCTCCGGAACTTCTTCATTACCTCCGAAGCCAGAAATGAGCTCCCGTTGCGCCTCTATGCACCCGTCTATTATCTCCTCAGGATCATCAACAGGACCTTCCCATTCGGACGAAAAGAAGGACGTGTCCCGCCAGCAGTGTCTGCACCTTTGGTTGCAGAGCAACGCTGGAGTCATCTGAAGGCATCTATGGCTTTCAATCCCGTAGAATTTTTGCTTGTAGCAGACGCCGTCGCAGCGCAGCGACTCCTTGAGCCAGTTGCATGTACGGACAGCTGAGTGGTTCCCTACAAAGCGGTACTGCCTCTCCTCCAGTTCTTTTTTAGTTTCTTCCGGGAGCATAGGTAGAGTTGGACCGACAGAAATAAAAATATTTCTCAATAGCTTCAAAATATGTCCGATGACTACGTAGAAAAGGCAATTAAGCTTGTAGGAAAGACCCTCGAAGCTTCCTTAAGTAAGTACCTTATCTTCAAAGAAGATGAACTGGTTGAATACGTGGAGAGCATCGAAGAAGAAAAATCCCAGGATTTTTAGACCTCTTCACCTGGCTTGTTCAGCGAAGACTGCATGTCCCACAGCTCCTTGTAAAGGCCGTCATTTTCCAGAAGCTCTTCATGCGTACCTTCCTCCACGACCTTTCCGTTTTCCAGGCATATTATCCTGTCTGCAAGCCTCGCTGTGCTGAGGTCGTGGGCTATCATTATCGTGGTTCTGTCCTTGATTAGCTCCTTTATAGCGTCCTGAATCTTCACTTCGGTTAAAGTGTCCACGTCGCTTGTTGCTTCATCCAGTATTAGGATTTCAGGGTCGTTGAGTATGGTTCTGGCTATAGATATCCTCTGCTTCTGCCCACCGCTCAGCTTGACTCCGTCCTCGCCGACCTCCGTATTGTACCCCTCGGGGAAGTCCTCTATGAAGTCGTGGGCTGCGGCCTTTTTCGCCGCTTCCCTTACCTTTTCGTCATCGGCCTCTGGGTCGCCGTAACTGATGTTTGTCTTCACATCGTCGTCGAAAAGAAAGGCGTCCTGTGAGACTATACCTATTTTATCCCTCAGCTCCCTTATATCCAAAGTTCGTATATCCTTTCCGTCTATTTTCACCCTTCCGTCGTCGGGGTCGTAGAATCTAAGGATCATGTTGACAGTGGTCGTCTTACCGGAACCACTCGGGCCTACAAGAGCCACGGTTTCGCCAGGATTGACCTTGAACGAGACTTCGTGTAGAGCGCTATCTCCCTCCTCTTCCTCCTCTGGATCTCCGTAGTGGAACGTGACTTCTTCGAACTCCACCTCTCCCTCTATCTCACCAACTTCTTCCGGTGTTTCCTGATTCTTTATGCCGATAGGCTCCTCGAGTATCCCGAAGACACGGGAAGCAGAAGCTGCGGCCCTCTGGTGTGAGTTGGTTATCCACCCCAGCATACGCATGGGCTCGTAGAACTGCCATATGTACGCGTTGAAGGCTATAAGTGTACCTATGGTGAGAGCTTCGTTTATCACAAGATAACCACCGTATCCAATTACGATTACAGCTCCCACGGAAACTGCGAAGCCAACGGCCGGGAAGAACCTGGACCATAGCTTTATAGACTCGACGTTCGTTTGCCTGTAGTCGTCGCTTACCTCCTCAACCCTGTCTAGCTCGTAGTCCTCCCTCGCGAAGCTCTTTATGGTCTCTATGCCTGCTATGTTGTTCTGAAGCCTGCTGTTAACGTCGCCCACGGACTTCCTTACGGCGTCCCATTTCGGTCTTATCTTTCCTGCGAAGTGATACGTCATAAATCCTATTATCGGTATAGGAAAGAGTGTGAAGAAAGCAAGCCTCCAGTTCATCCAGAAGAGGACTACACCTATGACCAGACCTATGGTTATGTTCCTCATGATTTCTCTCATCGTCGAGGATAGAAACCTCTGGAGCCTGTTTATATCGTTAGAGAGCTTGGACATCATCTTCCCTGTGGGTTGGTTGCTGTGGAAGGAGAGTGAAAGTTCCTGTAGATGTTTGTACGTGTCCATTCTTAGGTGGTAGATGGCTTCCTGAGCGAAAGTATAAAGGAAGAAGTTCTGAGCGTATTCGAATACAGCTCTTCCTGCATATGCTCCGATCAAACCTGCGACAACCATCCAAAGAAGGCCAAAGTTCTGTGGAATTATGGCTTCGTCTATCGCAAGACGTGTAAGGTACGGAGGTGCAAGTCCGAATATCGATGCTGTTATTACGGATACAACGCCTATAACAAGCCTCTTCTTGTAGGGCTTGCAGTAGTTCATAAGCTTCGACATAGGTTTATCTACTCTCTCGCTCTGCTCTTCCAGCGTATCGTCGTCCACTACCTTGTGCGGAATAGTACCACCTTTGGCACGTCCTTGTTTTAAACGGTCGACTATTTAAATCTTGAGAAGCCGTCACCTCCATTTGGAGAAAACAAAATGATTAAAAGTTTTAGCATCAAATGTTAAACAGGTGAACTTATGAGAGACTATATTGATGGACTCACCGAAGAAATCAAGGAATTTTTAGAATTTAACAGCTACGTTGCAACAGGACACTATGGGGTAACTAAAGATCTAGACGACTCAGAAGATTAGACCTTCAGCTCCATTAAGTCTTCGGCTACTTCCACGTTTCCGTGGTGTTCTTCGGCAGCTTCTCTTAGAGGAGTTAGGTCCTTGTATCTTCTCGAGTAATGCGTCAGCAGAAGCTTCTTGACGTTTGCTTCCTTGGCGAGCTTTGCAGCGTCCCTCGCCGACGAATGTTTGTAGCTTGTTTCTTCAGCAAAGGTCGCGTCGTGGATCAACAGATCGGCTCCTTCGGAGATCTTCTTGACGTTTTCCGTCGGTAGCGTGTCGCCTGAGTAGACGACCTTTCTTCCATCGGTAACGTCGGAGACATCCTCCAACTTTATCTCCTTTCCTTTATGAGTTACCTTTCCCTTTTCCTTCAGTTCGCCCATCTTTGGTCCGGGGTAGAGGTCGTACTTCGCGGCTTTGTCTTCGTTTATATTCAGCTTGTCCTTTTCTTCCAGACAGTAGGCTACGGAAGGAACTGAATGCTCCGTAGGAGTCGACTTGACCACGTATTCCTCTTCCTCCAGGAGAACGCTTTCCTCTTCCCCCTCAAAATCTACGTCTACTGCCTTGACATCGAAGCCGAAGTCGTACCATGACATATCAGAAAGCAAGGAAACGAAGCGAGAAGCCTCCGGGCCATAAATTTCAAGCTCTCTTTCCCTACCTTCGAGGTTAAAGGTCTCTATAAGGCCCAAAAGTCCTGCGAAGTGGTCGGCGTGCCAGTGACTGATGAAGATCTTGTCGACTTTCATGAAAGAAAGTCCTGCTCTCTGGATCTGCCTCTGTGTACCTTCACCACAGTCCCACAGAAATACGTCACCTTCCCTTCTAACCCATATCGAAGAGTGATGTCTGTCCTTAGTAGGGATTATGCTTCCGGAACCCAGAACTACGACCTCCAGCGGCTTCATGACACCTCAGATTAAGGAAAGCAGGTTTTTATATTTTACAGAAGTCTACTTGTGGTAGGTTATATTCTTGTTGACGTTTAAAATTTTATTAATGTCCGAGGAAGAAGTTCACTGTAAGTTTACATTAAAAATGAAAAAATACGGGGAGTTTATTTGTCTTCCTGTCTTAATGCGTATTTAATTGCGGCTTCGCATGGTTCTTCTCTCGTGCAGCCATTGTTGTAGTTGGTGCAAGGTCCAGGATATGGATCGTTTCTAAACCCCATAGTCTCGACATCGTGTTTTTCGCAGTATTCATCAATCTCTCCTTCTACTTCATCGATTTCAACCCTTGGAACTCCGAAGTCCTCTTCTGTCTTGTTTTCTGTACTGGTTCCTGTTTTGCTATCCAATGTTTCAAAAAAATTCTCCTCTGGCATCAGATCACCTCCTTCGTCAATGACCTGTAATTGTGTTAGACGATTTTTAAATATTATGTTCGACATATGTTTGAGGCGTGTGTAGGTTTTAAGTTTCTTTTTCCCGTTAATAGTAGGTATGGGGTGTTAAAGTGACGAAAAGGGATGAAAGGAAGATAATAAAGGATCCCGTACATGGGTTCATGGACCTCAACGAGATGCAGGTCGAGCTTCTGTCTCAGCCCGAGGTACAGAGGATGACCTGGATAAAGCAGCTCGGTCTGACCCTTCTTGTTTACCCCGGGGCACACCATACAAGGATACAGCACTGCCTTGGAACCTCCTACCTCTGCACCGAGATAGCCGAGGAGCTGGACCTTAACCAGCAGGAGAAGAAGCTTATCGAGGCTGCAGGCATGCTCCACGATATAGGCCACGCACCTTTCAGCCACACCATAGAGGAGGTCATGGAGAAGGACCACGAGGAAGCTACGAAAAGCCTTATTTTGGGCGAGAAGGTCCTGGACCTTCCTGGAGCCGGTTCGATCCCCGAACTTCTGGAGGACTACGGTCTTGACCCGGAGAAGGTTGCTGACCTCGTAACCGGCGAGTTTGAAGGTAAGAAATACCTACGTGATATCATAAGCTCGCAGATGGATGCAGACCAGCTGGACTACTTGGCTAGAGATGCTCACCACACAGGAGTTTCCTACGGGTCCATCGAAGCGGACTGGATAATAAATATGATGGAGGTAAACGAAAACAGACTTACCTACAACGAGAAGAGTATAGATGCTCTCGAGGACTGTATAATTGCAAGGGACCACATGTACTCAAGCGTTTATTCACACAAGACCTCTGCCATAGCCGAGAAGATGGTTCTCAGAGCGGTGCAGAGACATCTTAAGGAAAACGGGGACGACCCGGAGAAGATATTCTGGATGACCGACGGCGAGCTTCTGGATACCCTGTCTTCCTCCAACAGCTTCTCAAGAGAGGTCGTCGAGAGGATAAAAACCAGAAACCTCTACAAGCAGGCCCACATCCTTAAGGACACTGAGGAAGGGGCTGCTGAGAAATTTGAGAAGGTGTCCGACAAGCCCGAGAGGGAGATCGAGAAGGATATAGCTGAGCTTTCGGGTTTAGACGAGGAACTTGTAATAGTCAACAGGGAAAGAGAAGTCACAAAGGAGCTTGAACCCAGGTTAAGGCAGTTCAATATAAGGATAGCTCTTAGCGGTGGTAAGGTAGTTCCTCTTGAGGAAGTTTCTGGAACAGTTAAGTCCCTCAGGAAGAAGGAGCCTGTGAGGAACCTTCTTTCCGTATACACACCTGAAAAATATAGAAAACAGGTAGGAAAAGAAGCGAAGAAGTACCTTGGAGATTAACTGAAGAGCTTGCTTCTGATCTCGTTTACCTTTCTTTTGGTCAAGTTGTCCTTTACTTCCTTCATGTCAAGCATAAGCTCCCTCAACTCGTCTATATCTACATCAACGGGCCTGTTCTTCAGGTTGTACTGGTTCTCTATCCTCAGCTCCTTGCTTTTCTTCAAACGGGTCGAGACTCCTTCGTCGATGACGTCTTGATCCTCGAGAAACTCTACAGCTTCTATCGTACAGTCGTGGATTTCCGAGCTTATCCCCAGCCTTGCTAGGACCGCAGAAACACAGAAGTATTCGATATAGTATTTTACCGTAGCGGTCCATATCCTTGAGCCGTTCTCCATAACTCGTTGAAGAACTCTCAAGCTTTCTTCAGCGTTCTGAAGGTAGTCTTCGGCTATGTTCTCACTGGGCTCAGCAAGCTGCAAGCCATCCTTCTGGTTCTTACACCACTCCAAACTCGCCATACATTTCACCAAACATGGTTACGAAATAATCGGTCCCGTTGAGGATAATATGTTTCTTGTGTAGCTCCTTCTTAAATCTTCTGTCGAGACCGTCCTTGCCCTTTACGTGTACTTTGTGCACGGGCAGGTAGGTTTCACCGAACTCCTCGAGCCTTTTCCTGAGTTCATCGCTCTGTTTCCCCAGAATTAAGAGATCTATGTCCTCTCCTTCACGGTTCACTGCATAGGAACCGAAGATGAGAAATCTCGCTTCTGACATGAAGGGAGTTACCTTCTCGTACAACCTTTTGACCAGGGTTTCTTCCTCCATAAACTCGTAGCTCCTCAGCTTTTCAGCAATGGACAGGTAGTGAAGTATCAGAGAGAAGTCTGTATTGAGTCTGTACTTTCTATGTTTCCCTTGGCCTTCCACGTTCAGCACGTTTTCATCCACCAGCTCCTCTATATACTTCTTCAGGGTTTGATGGGGCCTTTCAAGCTCCTTCTCGAAATCTGCTAGGATAAGGCTTCTGCTGTAATCATCTAAGTAAGGAAATAAAACTTTCCATTTAGTAAGTTTTGTTACCATATTGTATATAATATTACAGACTTTATTTAAAGCTTTTGCCAGGAGGCTGCACAAACCATCCTGTAAAAGTATCCATAAAGCTGACTTTTGAACCAGTAGGGGCTCTTGAAGACATAAAAAGGGTCTTTGAATTCAGATCTTCTCCAGGACGAATACCTCTCTTACCAGGTCGCCGTGGACCTTTTCCTTGAACCTTTTCGAAACTTTGAAACGGCTGTTGGACTCTTGGACAATTTTTCCGAAGTCTAACCTTTCCGGAGCTCCTATCACGCATTTCCTTCCCTTCTTCAGTACCTTTGCTATTTCTCCCAGAGCTTCTTTGTACAGCTTCCTTTTTTCTTCACCACCTACCTTCGCAGAACGACCGTATGGTGGATCGGTGACCACGGCGTCGAACTTTTTGTTCCATCTATTACCCAGCTCCTGCACCTTACACCTCTTGACTTCACCTTCCAAGCTGTAGTAGTCGAGGTTTATCTCGCTTCCCGAGACCATCTCACCTTCCGAGTCGGAACCGTATACTTCGCAGCCTACTAAGGCTCCTTCTACGAGGATTCCGCCTGTACCACAGAAAGTATCAAGAAGGCTTTCTCCTTCCTCCACACCGGAAAGGTTTACCCAGCACCTTGCTTCCCTCGGCTGGAGCGAAACCGGTCTCGAGAATGGTTTCAGGGCGGGTTCTCTTTTTGTGAACTCTGTAGACTCAAACCTGTGGATAAGCTTGCCAGCGTATATCGTATCCTTTCTCATAAGGAAGTAAAAGGTAGTATCCGGCTCATCCAGATCCACTTCTTCTATACTTGGATTAAGCTCTTTCAGTATTTCTTCCTTCTTTTCCTCTCTGTCACCTGAAAAGTTCAGCTTCTTGAACCTGGCGGCGAACTTTCCTTGTATATGTTCGTCTGGATCGAACGGTAGTTCTTCGTCCATACCGAAACTTCCGAGGTATTCAAGAACGAGGTGCGAGTATCCCAGTCGCTTCAGTTTATCCACTTCGTCAGTCTCGCCGACGACCACTCTTCCGTCCCTTTCCTTTACCTCAACACCAAGAGCCCTTATCTCCTCGAAGGGAAGCTCTTCATGGAATCCGCCTGCGAGAACTAGAACTTTCATACTACCTCTACATCTCTTCCATCTTCGGTATGTTCAGAAGGTCCAGTCCGTTTCCCAGAACCTGCTTGAACGCTTTGACTATCTCCACCCTCCTCGCCTCGTGCTCCGAACCCTTGACCCTACACTTGTGGTAGAACTCGTTGAAGAGCTCACAAAGCTCGTTTAAGTACACAGCTATCCTATGGGGTTCGTACTTGTCCGCAGCCTGTTCTACAGGAGCGTGAAACCTTCCAAGTTTTTTGACCAGCTTGAACTCCACATCTTCCATACCGTTGAAGTCAGCTTCACCTTCCTCCACTTTCTCCAGAATTCCCGAGGCCCTGCTGTATGAGTACTGGAGGTAAGGTCCTGAAGACCCTTCGAAGCTAAGTGCTTCGTCCCAGGAGAACTTTATGTTTGTTGTCCTCTTCTTCGAGAGGTCGAAGTACTTGAGAGCGCCAACACCTACCTTTTCTGCAACTTCTTCCTTTCCTGCAAGATCCGGGTTCTTCTCCTTTACTGCTTCCATAGCCTTGCCCTTCGCTCTATCAAGGACGTCCTCGAGAAGTATCACGTTGCCGCTTCGTGTCGATAGACTGCCTTCAGGGACGGACATCATTCCGAACTTTACGTGTACCAGCTCGTCCTTATTCGCGTAGCCGAGCTTCTCAGCCGCTTCAAATGCTTTCTCGAAGTGCCTCTCCTGTGGCTGACCGACTACATAGATCGCCTTATCAAAGCCGTACTCCTCCTTCCTGTATTTTATCTGTGCTAGCTCCCTTGTGCTGTAAAGGGTACCGCCGTCGCTCCTCTGTATAAGGTAGGGTGAATCACCCTCCTCGCTTTCTATTATGATGGATCCGTCTTCGTCCTCCTTCGCAACTCCCTTATCCAGTGCTTCTCTTATGACGTCTTCGGTCCTGTCCCTGTAGAACCTCTCACCCTTCCAGGAGTCGAACTGTATATTTAGCCGCGAATACGTCTCCTTTAGACCTTTTTTCGTGTGTTCGGTGAATTTCTCCCAGAGCCTTTCCGCCTCTTCGTCGCCTTCCTCCAGCCTTTTGCTCCACTTCCTTGCTTCCTCCTCCAGCTCTTCTTTCTTTTCCGCCTCTTCGTGGAACTTCACATAAAGGTCCAGGAGGTATCCCACAGGATCCTCCTCCAGCTCCTCCTCATCACCCCAGTTCCTGTACGCATATATAAGCTTACCGAACTGTGTCCCCATGTCGCCGAGGTGGTTTATACCAATACAGCTGTAACCAGAGAACTCAAGAATACGTGAAACGGAGTCTCCAATTATAGTAGAACGTAGGTGGCCTATGTGCATCGGCTTTCCGACGTTGGGAGAGGAGTAGTCTATAACGATCGTCTTTCCTTCACCGAAGCTATGGCTTCCATAGTCCTCACCTTCTTTTTTTATCTTTTCCAGAACCTTCTCTGTGTACTTGTTCTCGTCTAAAAAGAAGTTGATGAAGCCCTGTCCAGCTGCCTCGATTTCATCTACTTCCTGTAACTCTTCCTTGTCTAACTTTTCCACGGTCTCCTCCGCAAGCCTATAGGGCTCCTTACCCTCTTGACTGGCCTGTCTCAGGCACGCATTTGTAGCGTAGTCGCCGTGTTCCATGCTGTCGGGAACTTCCACGCGTACCTCAACGTCGAGAAGATCTTCAAGCTGTCTCTGTATCCTCTGTTCAAGTTCTTTCATTAACCTGGAATAGAACTTCCAGATATTTAAAAAACTCTTCGGTTTTTAAACTTGAAGACCTTGTTTCCAAGAATTGAGACTCTGTTCCAAAATATCTACGCCAGGTCTTTGTCAAAGTACTCGGCCATCTTTTTCCTCAGACCTTCTTCCTCTTCGAAGATATGTGCAGAATGGTCGCCTGTAGCTATAGTAAGACCTTCGGCAACCTTTTCTGCGAGGTGCCTTGGGACCCCTTCCTCCTGTAAAGTATCAGCATCATTGTCCAGGAGATCTCTTACGAAGTCAAGAGCTGTGGTCCATTCTCTGAAGTATTCGGCATACCACTGACCGTCCTCTACAAGAAGGTTGTGCTCACCGCCGTACTTCTCTATAAAGTTCTTGGAGTTTCTCTTGTCGAATATCGGAGGCCCTTCCCTTTTATCGACTCTCGGGAGTTCATCAATTTCAAGTTCCAGTATAAGAACACAGTTTTTATTATCGCTCCAGATATCCTTTCTCAAAACCTCAAAGCCCTCATCGTCCAGTATCTCCTCAATCCTTCTGTTCATCTTCCTCATCTGCGGGTAAAGGACGTCGTCGTGCACTTCAGGGGCCTCGAACTTTACTAACATGAAATCCGTTCCTCTTCTGTCTATCTTTGACTGTAGGTCCGTAAGCGAGAGTGGCTCATGTTCCTCCTTGAAGAACTTGTCAACTGTTGGTTCCTCGACGAACTCCTTTGCTTTCTTCTTGAAAAGGAGGAAATTTTCGTCTGAAAGAACCGATGCAACGTTCCTGTCCTTGTCCACGGGATCAACTACTATGAGTACGTCTCCTTTGAATTTATCTCTCTTCAGGTAGTCCTCTGACTTGAAATGGCTCTCTGGGTCTATAACTTTGCCCGGATACCATTCCTTCGCCTTCTTCAGGACCTTTCCGAAGCTTCCGTGCTCAGCTATCAAGATCTCGCACAGGTAGCCAGAAAATCCCTTGGTTTTCAGGTCACTTCCGTAAAGGCCGTGTTCCTTTGTAAACTTCTTCAACAACCTTACCTGGTCCCTTTGTTCCGCGTCCAGGTTCTCTTCGACCCATTTAACGTGCCACGGAGTTCTGTCCACGCTGCTCTTTATTTCACTGGGGTCGGTGTCATAGGCAGGAACAATATCAACATCGTATCCGTTTACGTGTCCCTGCACGTAAGGATGCTCCGCGTAGGCAACCTCCCATTCGCCACCTAGCTCCTCGATTATCCTTTTACCGGCTTTCATGCCCTTATCCTCTAGCTCCTCCATGTCAAGCTCCTCGTCGAAGAGGAGGAACATGTCTATATCCTTCTTGCTTTTCAGCCAAGTATCCTTGGCTATCGAACCACAGAAAAGAGGTTCGTAGCCGTACTCTTCACTGTACTGCCTTGCAACTTCTCTGAGGTCCTCGCAGTTCATCTTAAGGCCTTTCATCTCGTCGAGCTCAGGCTTTATCTCATCAAGTATATGATCCAGAACATCTTTCATACTACCAACTGTTAATTCTACCCGAATCAATAAAAAGTTTTATCTCCATTTGAGGTAAAATTTCGAGAATATTTCTTAAAACTTGTATTTACGGACTTATTAGAGTCTATGATAAAGTATAAATGTTTCGAGAACTACTTACTGTTGGGATGAGGCCCGAAGAGCTGCAGTTCATTGAGCTGGGTGAATCACTTCTCAAGAGGTCTGACTATTACAGAGACTGGGCCGATGAGTACGAAAGTAAAATCCCAAAAATTGAACATTTCAAGCCGGATTCCCAGGAACACATAAAGAAGGTTGATCATAAGCTTTCCAGGCCGCCGTGGTCTGTTGACGCTAAAACTATAAGGGATGAGATATCACAGGATCTTTTTGTGAAAAGTGAATACGAGGATGCGTGGAACACCTACGAAAATACCAAACGTTTCAACTTTTCAAGCTTTCTCAAGGATGTGCTTCCTTACGTCGATTCTGACTGTATTCAGAGACTGAAGCACGGTAAACACTTTCGGGGTGTAGTAGACGGAATAATGGAAGATTACGACTCTTATTTTTTAGAAATTGCAGGCGGTAGAGGAGGAAATTCTGCCGTTGTGAATCCAAACAAAACCAGAGAACTGTTCACAGAACCTATAGTAGAGGATTTAAGCAAGAAGTATGATAGAGCGGAACTAGTTGATCTAACTAAGGACGAGGAACTTGTTAATGAAGTTGTCGGTGAACCCGAAAAGGACGAGCTGAAGGAAAAGGAGAGAAGGGTTGCCGAAAAGGATGTGCCTTATATGAGTTTCAGACCTTCAGAACACAGGCATAGTTTCCAGGATTTCCAGCTTTAACTTTCTTTAACGACAATCGACGAAAAAACACCGAAACGTTTATATAACCCTCAAAAGAATGTATATACTGTATTAAATATAATTGATAATAGAAAATCTTTTATGTAACCTCGTATCACTCCTTGTCAGTAAAAACATCAACCCTAACTTTTATATGTCAGTAATACAAAGTTATAGTTGATTACTACCGAATAGTGAAAACGAATAAAATTAAAACAAATTTGATAAAATGACAGCACGTGAAAAAACTGCGAAAACACAGAAGATATGTCCAGAATGCGGGTCAACAAACTTCGAGGAAAACGAGTCCAGAGGAGAACTAACCTGTTCTGAATGTGGTGAAGTCATAGAGGAATCCATGATCGACATGACACAGGAGTGGCGCGCATTCGACGAGCAACAGAGGTCCAACAGAGCAAGGACCGGTGCTCCATTAACACCTACTAAACACGATAAAGGCGTAACTACTAAGATAGGTAAAGGTCCTGGTGAACTTTTCAAGGTCAATCCCAACAAGAGAGCACAGTATTCCCGTCTCAAGAAGTGGCAGTCCAGGATCGTTGAATCAAAGAACAGAAACCTCTCGTTTGCTCTTTCAGAGCTTAAGAGACTTGTTTCGTATCTAGGCCTTCCTGATTCCGTGCACAAGGAAGTAGCGATACTTTACGAGAAGGCGGTGGATAAAGGACTTGTAAGAGGCCGTTCAATGGAAGCTGTCGTCGCTGCTCTGATCTATGCTGTGGCGAGGCAGCACAAGACGCCGAGGACGCTTGACGAAATTACAGAAGCTTCAGGCGTGGACAGGAGAGAAATAGGAAGGACTTACAGGTACGTCTGCAGGGAGCTGGGAATAAGGATCTTGCCTTCGCAGCCTGAGGACTACATCCCGAGGTTCTCGACTATGCTCGGGCTTTCAGATGAAGCACAGGCTAAGGCACTGGATATACTAGAAAAGGCGAAAAGCCACGAGATAACTTCCGGTAAGGGCCCAGTGGGGGTGGCTGCAGCAGCTCTCTACATAGCTGCAGTTCTTACCGGTCAGAAGAAGACGCAAAGAGAAGTAGCGGACGTTGTAGACGCTACAGAAGTTACGATCCGTAACAGGTACAAGGAAATTGTTGAAACGCTAGGTATAGAGGACGAAGTAGAAAAGAAGGTCAAGGAAGACGACAACAGCGACGAAGATTGAGATTTTTCCGACAAAAAATTGGGGGTGTCCGAAATGAAAGACTTAAAGGAAACGGTTAAAGTCAAGAAGCCGACTGTGGTTAGAGAGGGCGATACCGTAGAAGAGTGCTTCATGTACGAGGGGATGAAGGAGTGCTTCGAAGACAGGTGTTTCTGGAAGAAAAACGGTGAATGCCCGATAGCCAAGGCTCTGGACGAGGAAGACGAAGAAGAAAAGGCAGAAGCCTGGTAGTTAATCCATACAGTCAACTACTTCCTCGAAAGGAGCTTTGGTTTTCACAGCCGTTGGTGAGTACACTGATTTTCTTGTTTTGTATCCCCTTTCACCCAACCTTCTCATAAGTTTTTCCGTTTTTATCACCGGAAGACTCTGTTTCTTAGCTATATAATGCAGATCGTAGTGGTAAGGAACATCCATATCCTCTGAAAGATCCTGGACCTTTCTTCTTTCCTCGTAGAACTTCCTTTCCTTGCATTCCTCAATTATCTTCTTACAGAAGCTCTGTGTGTTCAGCTTGGAGGCGTATACCTTCGTCCTGCGTGTTTCATTTCCACATAAACCACATTCTTCATGGTAGCCTTTCTCCCTCCAGCCGCAGCTGAAGCAGTGGGAGATATAGTCGAAGTTTTTGAAGTTCTCCTTTACCTCCTTTGCACCTTCCACGACCTCGCCGAAGATTCTCGCGTAATGTTCTTTGAAGTAACATAACCTCGGGTAAAAAGTCTTTTTGTACCGGCCGAGACTTTCTATAATAGCTGAAACTAAAATTCTGAGTCCGAGTTCCTTGTTGTAACCTGTCTTCATGCTTTTTCTGGCGTATCTTCGCTTCGATACCCTGGGGTAAGTGCCGAAAAATGAGGACGTGTCGGTGGCGGAGACTGCTAAAAATCCACCGCGTCTTATAGAGCCGGAAGCTGCATCGAGAAACTCTGCAGGTGAGCCAAACGGATCTATATCTATGAAGTTGAAGTCCTCCTCGCGGAGAAGAACAGCAGCATCCTTGTTTCTCACTTCAACATCGATTCCGTTTCTTTGTACATTCTTCTTTATCAGTTCTACAGATTCAGGATTTGCATCGTTGAGCCAGACCTCAGGTACCTCAGACTCCTTCTTGTACCTTATCCCACGGATACCTGAAGCGGAGAGCGCGTCGCAAGCTCTTTGAGGCTCCACAACGGAAGCCACAGCCACGGAAAGGTTCCTGTCGAACTCCATCTTCGGGTTGTAGAAGACTTCCTTGTCATAAGATTCGCCCTCGTGTACTTCTATCTCAACTTCACCTTCTTTTACAGTCTTCATGACAGATAGATTCAGTTTTTCAAGCTTTAAAGGATTTTCCTGGCTAAGATACTAATAGGACTTCTTACATTGTAAGGTTGGTAACATGAAACAGGGCATAAAAACCATATTTTTACTGCTGGTACTTACGGTAATACTCCTGGGTGCAGGTTTTCTAGTGGGGCTGTGGCTAGGTATTCCACCTTCTATAGCTATATCAGGTGCCTTCGTCCTCGCGATGCTTCTCAACTTCACGGTCTACTGGAAGTCACACGAATGGGTACTTAAGCTGCACGGTGCCGAGATTTTGGACGAAGAAGATAAGCCTGAACTGCATCGTATGTTAGGGAAGCTGGCGGAAAATGCAGGACTACCGAAGCCTAGGCTTGCAGTTGTGGAGGACGAAAGGCCTAATGCTTTCGCAACTGGCAGGAACCCTGAAAACTCAGTAGTTGCTGTCACCACAGGCCTCTTAGACAACATGAAAGAGGACGAGATAGAAGGTATAATGGGGCATGAATTAGCACACATAAAGAACCGCGACATGCTGGTAAATACGATGGCAGCTATGATAGCAGGCTCTATAGCATACCTAGGTATGATGGGTAGGTTTTCCATGCTGTTCGGAAGGAGGAGAGGTAAAGGCGGAGTCCTTGCTATAATTGCACTTATAATGCTTCCCATTGCTGCAGCTATCGTGAGGATGTCCATAAGCAGGAGCAGGGAGTACGGAGCAGATGAGGAAGGTGTCGAGATTTCTGGTAATCTCGCAGCTTTGGCTAATGCTTTGGAAAGGATTCAAGAGATAACTGAGAAAGAATCTAAAAGCAAGAGAAGGAGAGGAAGCAAAGAAGGAAATCCAGCTACCTCTCATATGTACATTTACAATCAGTTCTCCGGTGGTGGAATTGCAAAGCTATTTTCTACGCATCCTCCTGTCGAAGAAAGAGTAAAACGACTTAGAGATATGTAATGACCAGCAATTTTAGGCATGGCAAGTAAAACTCGAAGAACTAACTCTTGGAATAAAAATCAGTATCTTCAGGGTAGTCCGTAGGGCAGAAGTCGGAGTTGTAT
>SL_8KL_010_SEDDRAFT_10002568_pt1 | contig 15278 bp, 13 predicted proteins | sample SodLakKL_010_SED_4_FD_11160 | JGI IMG/M metagenome (IMG submission 11160) | reverse complement strand
CAATTTTATTTCCGGACCACGGATGTTACGGGAGTAGTGACGTTGCCGGAAGGAGTAGAGATGATAATGCCTGGGGATAATGTGAACATGGATATAGAACTGATCACCCCCATAGCAATAGAAGAAGGCTTGCGCTTTGCTATTCGTGAAGGCGGGCGCACTGTTGGCGCCGGCGTTGTAACCGGCGTAGTTGAATAAGTTATACTTTAAGGCCGGGGAAGGGTGAATTCTTCCCCGGCTATGTTTAAATAAGTTTTTATTTGTATTTGCATAAAGTTGTGTTACTGGAAGGCAAAAAAGTATTTATTGACAACACATATATTCTTATGATAAATTTTTTTTTGTGTTTGAGAATATCACATCCGAGGATGTAACAATTGAAAAAGCTGGGGGATAATGATGAGGGTAAATATAACACTCGCTTGTGGAGAATGTAAGGAAAGAAACTACAATACCAGAAAAAGTAAAAAAAATGATCCGGACAGATTGGAACTACAAAAATATTGCCCGGTATGCAGAAAACATACCTCGCATAAAGAAACCAAGTAAGAACTCACATTTAATTTTACATTTACATTAAGAAATTCCGGATACAGATTTTATTTACTGAAAATAATACTTATAAGGATAGGTAAAAGATGGGGTTTATTAACAGAATTCTCAAGTTTTTTAGTGAGGTAAGGACGGAGTTAAGAAAAGTGCATTGGCCAACACGGCGGCAATTCGGAGTGTTCTTTGCAATAGTCTTGGCAACCATAGTTGTTATTGGAGCTTTTTTCTGGGTCCTTGATTATGGCTTGACCATTTTGGTTGATATGTTTATCCTGCCTGATTAACAAAGAGGGAGGTTTGAAGAATCATTACGGATACAATTAATGAAGAGATGCCGGAGAATGAAAATAATGAGAGTACGGAAGAAGAGCATCCTGATAAAAATTGGTATGTAGTGCATACCTATGCCGGTTATGAAAACAGGGTGAAAGCTAACCTGGAAAAGCGTGTTGAATCTATGGACATGGGAGACAGGATCTTCAGGGTCCTTGTACCTGTGGAAAAGGAGATCAGCAGCAAAGGTGGCCAGAAAAAAACTGTAATGCGCAAATTTTTTCCGGGTTATGTATTGGTGGAAATGGTCATGGATGATGAATCATGGAATGTAGTGCGCAACACTCCAGGAGTTACTGGCTTTGTTGGGCCGGGATCAAAGCCCATGCCCCTCAGTGAGGATGAGATCAAGCATATCCTGAAGCAAATGGGAGTAACTGATGCGAAGCCCAAGATTGGGTTGGAGGTTAATCAACCAGTGCGGGTAATAGATGGACCATTTAAGAATTTTGAAGGTGTAATAGAAGAAATTAATCCGGAAAAAGGAAAATTAAAAGTTCTGGTTTCCATGTTCGGTAGGGAGACGCCAGTGGAACTTGAATTTTATCAAGTAGAAAAATTTTAAATTAGGAGGGTAGGCCAGTGGCTAAGAAAGTTATTGGAAGCATTAAATTACAAATACCAGCAGGCAAAGCTACTCCAGCACCGCCGGTGGGCCCGGCTCTGGGGCAGCATGGGGTTAATATAATGGCTTTTTGTAAAGAATTTAATGAGCGAACTGAACAGCAATCAGGATTAATTATTCCGGTGGAACTAACTGTTTATGAAGATCGTTCATTTACTTTCGTAACTAAAACTCCACCTGCTGCTATTTTACTGAAGAAGGCAGCTAATGTGGAAAAGGGTTCCGGGGAGCCTAATCGGGAGAAAGTGGCGACTGTTTCCCGGGAACAAGTAAAAGAAATAGCGGAGACAAAGCAGGAAGACCTCAATGCCATAGATTTGGAAGGGGCTATGCGCATGGTAGAGGGCACTGCAAGAAGCATGGGCATAACTGTGGAAGGTTAATGTAAGCAAGGTGTTTAGTGGGAGAACAATATAGTTCGCCAAACCACATGAAGGGAGAAATAATATATGCCAAAGGTATCTAAAAAACAGAGAGAGTTGAAGGGAAAATACGACCGTCAGCATCTTTATGAGCCCCGTGAGGCGCTGGAACTTGTTAAAGATTTGGCCCCGGCTAATTTTGATGAGACGGTTGAGCTCGCTGTTCGCTTGGGAGTTAATCCCAAGCATGCTGATCAGCAGGTAAGAGGGTCGGTGGTTTTACCCCATGGTACTGGGAAAGAAGTTCGCGTGTTGGTTTTTGCCAAAGGAGATAAGGCCAAGGAAGCTGAGGATGCAGGAGCCGAATTTGTAGGCGGCGATGAAATAATTACCAAGATTCAGGAAGGTTGGCTGGATTTTGATGTAGCCATAGCTACCCCCGACATGATGGGTTCTGTGGGAAAGCTGGGTAAGGTTTTAGGCCCTAGAGGGTTGATGCCAAATCCTAAAAGTGGAACGGTTACTTTTGAACTGGATAAAGCTGTATCAGAGTTTAAAGCTGGAAAAGTTGAGTACAGGGTAGACAGAACTGGAAATGTCCATGTTCCTATTGGAAGAGTTTCTTTTGATATAGAATCGTTAAAAGAAAATTTCGATACGGTAATTGATGCCCTGATAAAGGCACGTCCACAAGCTGCCCGCGGCCAGTATCTTCGTAGTGTAACCTTATCTTCTACTATGGGACCGGGTGTTAAGGTTACTCCGTATCAATTGGGAGGTTTTAAAGAGTAAAGATTCTTGGATATATATATTATATATTTTTTTAACACCGCTCTTCCGGTGTTCACCGTAGACAGCAGGTAAAATTTTAATGAGTGCTTTTTGCACCGCCTGCCGAGGTGCTTTCGTGGGTAAAGTACTTCCGTGTGTCTACGGAGGTATTTTATTTTTAAGGGGGTGTAAAGCTTATGATAACCAGAGAGCAAAAAGAAGAAAAGGTTAAGGAAATTGCTGAGGATTTAAAAGATGCAAATCTGGTAGTTTTAACTGATTACCGGGGGTTGGATGTAAAGGAAATCAGCAGCTTGCGAAAAGAGCTTCGTGATGTTGGTTGTAAGTATAGGGTTGTAAAAAACACCCTTAGTAAACTTGCCACTAAAGAAGCAGAGATGGAAGATTTGAGCTCTTATTTTGAAGGTCCAATTGCTATAGCGGTTACTAGTAGTGAAGATCCGGTAGAGCCAACTAAAGTTTTGCTGAGATGGGAGAAACAGACCAAAAAGCTCTTGGTCAAAGCCGGTATGCTGGAAGGCAGGATAATGGAGAAGGAAGATGTGGAAGCACTGGGCGCTATACCACCTAAAGAAGTGCTTCTGGCCCAGGTTTGCGGGGCATTTCAGGCGCCTATTAGTGGGCTGGCTGCAGCATTGCAGGGTAATATTAGCAAGCTGGTATATGCTCTGGATAGTATTAAACAGAATAAAGAAGCTTCATAAATTTTATAAATCACTTTAAGGAGGATTATGTAATGTCAAAAGTAGAAGATGTAATGGAAATTGTTAAGGGTATGACTGTTTTGGAGTTATCAGAACTGGTTAAAGCGCTGGAAGATGAATTTGGAGTGTCAGCCTCTGCCCCTGTAGCGGCAGCCGCACCGGCAGCAGGCGCCCCCGGAGCAGGGGAAGCAGCAGAAGAGGAAGAGCAGACAGAATTTGATGTTGTGCTTAACGATGCAGGTGAGAAAAAGATTCAGGTAATTAAAGTTGTAAGAGAGCTTACGGGACTGGGTCTGAAAGAAGCAAAAGCAATGGTAGACGAACTGCCTAAGCCGGTTAAAGAAGGTGTAAGCAAAGAAGAAGCTGATCAGATTAAAGGCCAGATTGAAGAAGCCGGCGGGGTTGTAGAGGTTAAGTAAAAACACTGCATCAACAAATCATAGGGACAGTTGTTCTGGTTTACTGCCCTTTTGATTTACGCAGATGTTTAAAAAATAAAAAAAGCGGCTTTGGTGGCCGCTTTTTTTATTGACATAATAAATAAGCTGTGGTAAGATATAAAAATGCTTGAAATAAATATTCGCTACTTATCCCGTTGATGAATAATTCGAGTGCCCAATAGGAATAATATTATAATGATTTTTTCCATTGGGCAAATTTTCATTTAGCGGTTTCCTTATGTCTTTTCATAAATACAATACAAAAGCAAATATATTTTAGGTTATTTTAACTTAATCATAATATAATTTGCAAGGAGTGATTTTGTTTAATGGTCACTAAAATTTCTTCCGGGAAAAGGACAAGACGCAGTTATTCAAGGTTGCATGAAGTACATGATTTACCCAACTTGATAGAGGTGCAAAAGAGTTCTTATAACTGGTTTTTGGAAAAAGGCCTTTATGAAACTTTTGATGACATTTCTCCAATTCAAGATTTTACAGAAAATCTGGTTCTGGAATTTGTGGATTATACTATGGGAGAGCCAAAATATTCTGTAGAAGATTGCAAAGAAAAAGATTCTACTTACTCAGTTCCGTTGAGGGTTAAAGTTCGCCTTGTTAACAAGGAAACAGGTGAAGTAAAAGAGCAAGAAGTTTTTATGGGTGATCTGCCCAAGATGACTGAAAATGGTACTTTTATTATTAATGGTGCCGAAAGAGTAATTGTTAGCCAGTTGGTGCGCTCTCCCGGAGTGTATTTTAACAGTCAACTTGATTATAGTGGGAAATATCTTTACAATGTGACTGTAATTCCCAATCGGGGAGCATGGCTTGAATTTGAAACAGATACCAGCGATAATATTTATGTTCGTGTTGATCGCACCCGCAAGGTTCCGGTGACAGTTTTGCTCAAGTCAATTGGCTATGGAACTACTCAGGAGGTACTGGATCTTTTTGAGCACGATTCCCGCATCTTAAATGTTTTAGAAAAAGACCATACTGATTCGCAAGATGCTGCTCTTCTGGAGATTTATAAACGCCTTCGGCCTGGAGAGCCTTTAAATGCGGAAAATGCAAGAAGTTTGTTTGAATCTCTCTTTTTTGATCCAAAGCGTTATGATTTTGCTAATGTTGGTCGCTATAAAATAAACAAAAAGCTTTCTTTGAAGCAGAGAATATTAAATCAAACACTGGCTCGAGATGTATACTATCCTAATTCAAAAAAGAAGTTAGCTTCTAAAGGATCTGTGGTAGATGAAGATTTATATAACCGGATTGAAGAAGCTGGAGTAAAGAATGTATATATCAATTTTAAGGATAATGAATACCTGGTGCGTAGCAACAGGGCAGAAGAAGTAACCACTAAAGCTTTGACCCCCGATGATATTGTAGCAACAGTTGGTTACCTGTTGAATCTTATGGATGGCCTGGGACTTGTAGATGACATAGACCATCTGGGGAATCGCCGATTAAGAAGTGTGGGAGAGCTTTTACAAAATCAGTTTAGGATAGGCCTTTCCCGTATGGAGAGAGTTATTAAGGAAAGAATGACTATCCAGGATGTGGAAGCTATAACTCCGCAAGCGCTTATCAATATTAGACCTGTAATTGCTGCTATAAAAGAATTTTTTGGAAGCAGTCAGCTTTCTCAGTTTATGGACCAGACCAATCCGCTGGCGGAACTTACTCACAAAAGAAGGTTAAGTGCTCTGGGGCCAGGAGGTTTAAGTAGAGAACGGGCCGGTTTTGAAGTAAGGGACGTGCACCACTCTCACTATGGGCGGATGTGCCCTATTGAAACTCCGGAAGGTCCTAACATTGGCTTAATTGGTTCATTAAGTACCTATGCCCAGATAAATCAGTACGGTTTTATGGAAGTTCCCTATCGCAAAGTTAATAAGGAACAGAAAAAAGTTACTGACGAAATAGTTTACTTAACTGCAGATGATGAAGATAATTATGTTATCGCTCAGGCTAATGCTCTGGTAGATGAAAAAGGTTATTTTCAAAATGATCGAGTTATTTGCCGGTATAAGCACGAAACGGTACTTAGAAATCCGGACGAAATAGACTATATGGACGTTTCTCCAAAGCAGTTGGTTAGTGTGGGAACAGCTCTCATCCCATTTCTGGAAAATGACGACGCTAACAGAGCTTTGATGGGTGCTAACATGCAGCGTCAAGCCGTGCCCTTGTTGCAAACAGCAGCTCCCCTGGTGGGAACTGGTTTGGAAGATAAAGTGGCTCGTGATGCCGGTGTGATGATTATGGCTAGAAATGCTGGTGAGATAATAAGCCTAACATCTGACGAGATTGTTATCAAAAGAGATGATGATTCCGATTCTAATGATCGGGTTATAAACGGTCGCACTGGTGAAGTATTCCCCATGACTGACAGTGGGGGACAAGGCTGTGACATTTACCGATTGCATAAGTTTAAGCGTTCCAATCAGGGAACTTGTATGAATCAGAAGCCCATTGTTAAAAGGGGAGAAAGGGTAGAAGCAGGTGATATTTTGGCTGATGGCCCTTGTACTGATCAAGGGGAATTGGCACTTGGACAAAATGTTTTGGCAGCTTTTTTGCCCTGGGAAGGTTATAATTTTGAAGACGCAGTGCTTATAAGTGAGCGCCTGGTGAAGGATGATGTATTTACTTCAATTCACATTGAAGAATATGAGGCAGAGGCTCGGGATACAAAATTAGGCCCGGAAGAGGTTACCCGGGATATCCCCAATGTGGGTGATGATGCCCTTCGCGATCTCGATGAAAGGGGCATTATTCGTATTGGTGCTGAAGTAAGAGCAGGTGATATTCTGGTGGGGAAAGTAACTCCCAAAGGGGAGACAGAGCTAACTGCTGAAGAAAGGCTTTTGCGGGCTATCTTTGGGGAAAAAGCCCGTGAAGTTAGAGATACGTCTTTGAAAGTGCCTCATGGTGAATCAGGCATAGTAGTGGACGTAAAGGTTTTTAACAGGGATGAAGAAAATGAGCTTTCACCGGGTGTGAATCAGCTGGTGAGGGTTTATATTGCTCAAAAGCGTAAAATTTCTGAGGGCGATAAGATGGCAGGTCGTCATGGTAATAAAGGAGTTATTGCCCGGATTTTACCTGAAGAAGATATGCCTTTCCTGCCCGATGGTACTCCTGTGGAGATAGTTCTTAATCCTCTGGGAGTTCCTTCGCGAATGAATATCGGACAGGTTCTGGAGGCTCACCTGGGTATGGCAGCTAAGTCACTGGGATTGAATATTTCTTCCCCGGTTTTTGACGGGGCAGATGAAGAAGATGCTTTTGCTGCTTTAGAAGAGGCCAGTCTGAGTCGGGACGGAAAATCTGTTCTCTATGATGGTCGAACTGGTGAACCTTTTGACGAAAGGGTTACTGTAGGATATATTTACATGCTCAAGCTAGCCCATCTGGTGGATGATAAGATCCATGCTCGTTCAACCGGTCCTTATTCGCTGGTAACCCAGCAGCCCTTGGGTGGTAAAGCCCAGTTTGGAGGACAGCGGTTTGGAGAGATGGAAGTTTGGGCACTTGAAGCTTATGGAGCTGCCTATACACTGCAGGAAATACTCACTATCAAGTCTGATGATGTTGTGGGCAGAGTTAAAGCTTATGAGGCTATAGTCAAAGGGGATAATATCCCCGAGCCTGGAGTTCCGGAATCTTTTAAAGTTCTGGTAAAAGAATTGCAGAGTTTGTGCCTCGATGTTAAAGTGCTTAGTGAAGAAGCACATGAGGTGGAAATAAAAGAAGAGGAAGATGAGAGCGAATATGAGGAACTGCAGGAAATTAATATAGAAGGCAGAGAATCTGACCAGGAGGGGGATATTATTAAAAAACGCCAACCTGTTGTAGGAAGCGAGAGTGAAGAAGAAGGTGAAGATGTAGATTCGGATATAAGTGATGGCCCCGAAGGGTTACCTGAGGGAGAGCTTTCTACGGTAGAGATGGGTGAAGATGGGGCAGAGATAGAAGAAAGTGACACTGCTAGTGAATCTTATTCTGACGACCAGGACGATAGTTCTACGGATTTCTCTTCAAAGAAATCTGAAAAGTAAAAGGGTTCGGAAGGAGAATAAAAAAACTAGCAACAAAGACTTGATAGATGTATGCAAGAAATTTTAGATGTTATCTTGTGAAAAATAATTTAAAGGAGTGTTATTAATTGTTAGATATCAACAATTTTGACACCTTACAAATTGGGCTGGCCTCACCTGAGCAAGTCAGGGCCTGGTCCCGTGGGGAAGTTAAGAAACCGGAAACTATAAATTACCGGACCCTCAAACCGGAGCGAGAAGGACTGTTTTGCGAGAAGATCTTTGGCCCGGTTAAAGACTGGGAATGTCACTGCGGAAAGTATAAAAGAGTTCGCTACAAGGGAATTGTTTGTGATCGTTGCGGAGTGGAAGTAACCAGGGCTAAAGTGCGTAGAGAGCGCATGGGGCATATTGAACTGGCAGCCCCTGTTTCCCATATATGGTATTTTAAAGGTATTCCCAGTCGAATGGGTTTACTTTTGGATATGTCGCCTCGTTCCCTGGAAAGGGTGCTTTACTTTGCAGCTTATGTAGTTATTGATCCGGGCGAGACGGTTTTGAGTAAAAAGCAGTTGCTTACTGAGCCAGAATACCGTGAATACCGTGATAAATACGATGCACTTTTTAAAGCTGGAAAAGGGTTTAAAGCAGAAATGGGTGCGGAAGCCATTAAAAAATTGCTGGATGAAATTGATCTTGATGAGCTGGCTGCCGAATTGCGCCGTGACCTGAACAGTTCTTCCGGGCAGAAAAAAGTAAGAGCAATTCGCCGCCTGGAAGTAGTAGAGGCTTTTCGCAACTCCGAAAATTATACTAGCTGGATGATTTTGGAGGTTATTCCTGTTATTTCACCTGATCTGCGGCCTATGGTACAGCTTGATGGCGGGCGTTTTGCAACTTCTGACTTAAATGATCTTTACCGGCGGGTAATTAATCGTAATAACCGTTTGAAGCGCCTCCTCGATCTGGGAGCGCCTGATATTATTGTGCGTAATGAAAAGCGTATGTTGCAAGAAGCAGTGGATGCTCTGGTGGATAACGGGCGGCGCGGGCGTCCGGTAACCGGCCCGGGCAACCGTCCTTTAAAGTCTCTCAGTGATATGTTAAAAGGAAAGCAAGGTCGTTTCCGGCAAAACTTGCTGGGCAAGCGGGTTGATTATTCCGGGCGTTCGGTAATTGTGGTTGGTCCCGAACTTAAAATATACCAGTGTGGTTTGCCCAAGGAGATGGCGCTGGAACTTTTTAAACCATTTGTCATGAAAAAGCTGGTCCATGATGGGCTGGCTCATAATATTAAGAGTGCCAAGAAGAGTGTGGAAAAGGTTCGTCCCGAAGTATGGGACGTGCTGGAAGAGGTTATTAAAGAACACCCTGTATTATTAAACAGGGCGCCAACTTTGCACCGTCTCGGTATTCAGGCTTTTGAGCCGGTGTTGGTTGAAGGAAGGGCCATTCAGGTTCATCCGCTCGTTTGTGCTGCTTATAATGCGGACTTTGATGGAGACCAGATGGCTGTTCACGTTCCAATTTCTTCAGAGGCTCAAGCGGAAGCAAGATTGCTGATGCTTTCTGCCCAGAACTTGCTTAATCCTAAAGATGGTAGTCCGGTAGCTTCTCCTACTCAGGATGTGGTACTGGGTTGTTATTACCTGACTATGGAGAAGGAAGGGGCTAAAGGAGAAGGCAGTATTTTTGCCAATACTGACGAAGCGATCATGGCTTATGATCAGAAAGAAATTGAGCTTCATGCTCGTATACTAGTGGATCTTGCCGGTACAGGAAAAGAGTGTTTTCAGGGGGAAAATGGTTTGTTGTTGACTACGGTAGGCAAATTAATTTTCAATGAAATTTTTCCCAAAGACTTCCCGTACGTAAATAATGCTGAAACTCATGACCATTGCCCTGACAGGACGATTTTGGCATACAAAGATTTGGATGTGGAAAAGATAATGAAGGAAGCATCCCTGCCTAAGCCTGTGCGGAAAGATTTCGTATCTAAACTAGTTGCCTGGTGTTATCGCCGGTATGGCAGTACCAGGACCGCTGAAATACTTGACCAACTCAAGTCTTCCGGTTTCCATTTTGCCACAAAAGCGGGAGTTACTGTGGCTGTTGAAGATATCACTGTTCCAGTTCAGAAACAGGATATTTTGCGGCAAGCCGAAAAAGATGTAGAAGAGATTGATCAAAAATACAATAATGGCTTGATTACGGAAAAAGAGCGTTATGACCGAGTTATAGAAATTTGGGGTAATGCAAAAGATAATTTGACGGAAACATTGATGGATAGCTTAGATAAATTCAACCCCATTTATATGATGGCAACTTCAGGAGCCCGGGGTAATGAATCGCAGATAGCCCAGTTGGCCGGTATGCGTGGGTTGATGGCTGATCCTTCCGGCAGGATTATTGACCTTCCCATTAAAGCTAACTTTAGGGAAGGGCTGACCGTGCTTGAATACTTTATTTCTACTCACGGCGCAAGAAAAGGGCTGGCAGATACGGCACTCAAGACAGCTGACTCCGGGTATCTTACCAGGCGGCTGGTTGATGTGGCTCAGGATGTAATAATAAGGGAGCAAGATTGCAATACAAACCAGGGTGTATCTTTGAGGGAGTATATCGATCTGGGAAGCGAAGACGAGGAAGCCCTGGATAGAATTGTAGGGCGTTTCACTCTGGAAACTGTATATCATCCGGAAACAGGTGAAGTTTTGGCTGAACCGGATACACTCATAGATGAAGATATGGCAGATAAGTTCTGGAAGTTGGAAATACCCTACGACGAGATAAAATTCCGTTCTGTACTAACTTGCAAGACACACTATGGTGTATGTGTAAAATGCTATGGGCGGAACCTGGCCACTGGAAATGTGGTGGATGTAGGTGAGGCTGTGGGCATTGTTGCTGCCCAGTCTATTGGTGAGCCGGGAACCCAGTTGACTATGCGCACCTTCCATACAGGAGGTGTGGCTGGAGATGATATTACCCAGGGTCTTCCGCGGGTGGAAGAGTTGTTTGAAGCTCGTAAACCTAAAGGCCAGTCCCTAATCTGTGATATAGCGGGGACCATTGAACTCTTTGAAACTCGCTACAAGCGTGAAATTAAGGTGGCTTCTGAGCACGGCGAAACCAGAACATATCAACTTCCTTATGCGGCAAGGTTGAAGGTAGAAGACGGTCAGTATGTTAATGCCGGTGATGAATTAACGGAAGGTTCCATTAATCCCCACGAACTCTTAAAGGTAAAGGGTGTTCGCGGTGTGCAGCTTTACTTGTTGCAAGAAGTGCAAAATGTTTACAATATGCAAGGTGTTGATATTAACGATAAGCATATAGAAGTTATTGTGCGGCAAATGTTGAAGAAAGTTAGAGTGGAAGAGGCCGGAGATACTGATTTGCTGCCTGGTGGTACTGAAGACAACTTCCGCTTCGAAGAAGTAAATGAAAAATTGATTGAAGAGGGAGGCAGTCCGGCAGTAGCCCGTCCCCTCTTGTTGGGGATCACCAAGGCTTCCCTGGCTACGGATTCGTTCCTTTCAGCGGCATCTTTCCAGGAAACCACCAGGGTTTTAACGGAAGCAGCTATCAAAGGTAGCCATGACCCCTTGTTAGGGTTGAAAGAAAATGTAATTATTGGCAAATTGGTGCCTGCAGGAACAGGCATGCGGCGTTACCGCGGCATTAAAGTAACCCCCACGGATGTAGAAGTAAAGGAAGCTGATGATAACGGGGAGTTAATTGAAGAAGGAAGTGAAGAAAGTACTGTTGAGGAGGCTGAAGAAATTAAAAGCTAATTAAATTTCTTCAACTTCTGGAGAATGGTAATTGACAGTAATAAAAGTAAATGTTAAAATGTTCGAGTGTGTTAAGGCAAGAGGGGAAGGGAGCGCGGTTTTTAGATGGATCTAAGTTTTGAAGATGTTAAGGCAGCTCCCAAAAAAGTGGTGGGAACCAAACAGACGTTAAAATCTATTCATAATGGTGAAGCATCAGTAGTTTTGATAGCTGAAGATGCTGAAGAAAATATTGTAAAGCCCATTATTGAGTTGTGTGAGGAAAAAAAAATTGATTGGGTCTATATGGGCACTATGCCCGAGTTGGGTCGTGCCTGTGGGATAAAAGTAGGGGCAGCAACGGCTGCCCTTGTAAACAGATAGATTTGGAGAGGGGAGTGAATAAAAGAAGTGCCGACCTTGAATCAGATGGTCAGAAAAGGCCGTAAACAAGTAAAAGGCAAATCTTCGTCTCCGGCGCTGGAAGGATGCCCTCAAAAAAGAGGGGTATGCACCAGGGTGTCGACTACAACGCCGAAGAAGCCTAACTCTGCATTGCGTAAAATTGCCAGGGTAAGGCTCACCAACGGGGTGGAAGTTACAGCCTATATTCCTGGCATAGGGCATAACTTGCAAGAGCACTCGGTGGTTTTAGTCCGGGGGGGAAGGGTTAAGGACCTTCCCGGTGTTAGGTATCACCTGGTAAGAGGTGCCCTTGATACTGCAGGAGTTGAAGGTAGGGCCCAGGGGCGTTCCAAGTATGGGACGAAGAAGTCAAAGCGTTAAAGCTTTTCCATAAGGAGGTGTCAACAGGTGCCACGAAAAGGAGCTGTGCCTAAAAGGGATGTGAATGCAGATCCCTTATACAATAACAAAATGGTCACCAGGTTTGTAAATAAGCTGATGTATGATGGCCAGAAAGAAAAAGCCCGTAATATTTTGTATCAGTCATTCGACATTATCAAAGAGAAAACGGGCCAGGATCCTTTGGAAGTATTTGAAACTGCTATTCAAAATGTATCTCCCGTACTGGAGGTTAAACCACGACGTGTGGGAGGGGCTACTTACCAGGTGCCGGTAGAGGTAAGTGCACGTAGGAAAGTAATACTCTCCATACGTTGGCTAATAAGTTTTTCCAGAAAGCGTAGTGAAAGAACGATGGCTGAGCGGTTGGCTAATGAAATTATTGATGCTGCTAATAGTACGGGTAATTCCTTTAAAAAGAAAGAAGATACTCATAAAATGGCAGAAGCTAACAAAGCGTTTGCACACTATCGCTGGTAACAAAGTGTGAGTTAACGTGAACAGAAAGGGGGGAAAGAGATGAGACAAATTCCGCTGGAGAAAATTAGAAATATAGGCATTGCTGCACATATTGATGCTGGCAAAACCACTACTACCGAAAGGATGCTGTTCTATACCGGAAGAGTTCACCGGGTAGGAGAAGTTCATGAGGGAACGGCTACCATGGATTGGATGGCCCAGGAGCAGGAAAGAGGTATTACTATAACTTCTGCTGCAACCAGTTGTTTCTGGAATAATTGTCAAGTTAATATTATCGATACGCCCGGACACGTGGACTTTACCATGGAGGTAGAACGATCCTTGAGAGTGCTTGATGGCATGATCGCTGTTTTTGATGCTAAAAGTGGGGTAGAACCTCAATCAGAGACAGTATGGCGTCAGGCAGATAATTACGGGGTTCCCCGGTTGGCATATATTAATAAAATGGATGCTGTAGGGGCTGACTTTCTCAATTCGGTAAAAATGATGGAAGATAAGTTAGATGCCAGAGCTGTGCCTGTTCAGTTGCCTGTATTTAAGGGAGATGATTTTGAAGGAATAATAGATTTGTTATCCTTTAAATACGTGGTCAATATAGATGAGAAGGGCATCGAAAGAGAAGAAAGGGAGATTCCTGAAGATTACCTATCTCAGGCTAAGGAATACCGGGAGAAAATGATTGAAGCTGCTGCTGATCATGATGAAGAAGTAATGGAAACGTACCTTGAAGGCGAAGAAATTAACGACGAGGCTATTAAACGTGGTTTAAGGCAGGGTACCATTAACAATGAGCTGGTGCCGGTTTTATGCGGAACTTCTTATCGGAACAAGGGAGTACAATTGCTGTTAGATGCGGTAGTTTATTATTTGCCGTCCCCGGCAGATGTGCCGGCGGTGAAGGGATTTCACCCTGATACAGAGGAGGAGTTAAGCAGAGAACCGGCGGATGATGCTCCTTTTTCTGCCCTGGCCTTTAAAATAATGACCGATCCTTATGTAGGGAAACTTGCTTTTTTACGGGTTTATTCGGGAACTTTAAAGAAGAGTTCTCAAGTATATAATGCTACAAGGGATCGAAAAGAGCGAGTGGGGCGCATACTTAAGATGCATGCCAATCACCGGGAAGAAGTAAACCAGATGGCTACTGGTGAAATTGTGGCAGTAGTTGGTTTGAAGGATGTTTCCACGGGTGATACATTCTGCGAGAGGCAAAATCCTGTAATATTGGAAAGCATCCGTGTTCCCCAACCGGTTATCTCGGTAGCTATAGAGCCCAAGACCAGTGCCGATAAGGATAAAATGGCATATTCCTTGCAATGTTTATCAGAAGAGGATCCTACTTTCTATAGTTACCAGGATTCAGAAACAGGTCAAACTTTAATTTCCGGGATGGGAGAACTTCACCTGGAAGTTATTGTGGATAGGTTGTTGCGAGAATTTAAAGTTTCGGCTAATGTAGGTAGACCCCAGGTAGCTTATCGGGAAGCTATAAAATCTTCTACTAAGGTAGATAACCGGTTTGTTCGCCAGTCAGGAGGAAGAGGCCAGTACGGCCATGTAATAATGGAAGTTGAACCTCTGGACAACACTGAAGAGGATCTGGTGTTTGAAAATAAGATTGTTGGAGGAGTTATTCCCAAGGAATATATCCCTGCTGTAGAAAGTGGAGTTAGGGAAGCCATGTCTAATGGAGTGTTGGCTGGTTATCCTGTAATTGGAGTAAAAACTACCCTGGTGGATGGCTCTTTCCACGAAGTTGATTCATCGGAAATTGCTTTTAAAATAGCTGCTTCCCAGGGTATGAAAAAGGCTCTTTCGCAAGCCAGCCCTGTTCTTTTGGAGCCGGTTATGAAAGTTGAAGTGACTGTTCCGGAAGAATATATGGGGGATGTAATGGGCGATCTTACCTCAAGGCGAGGTCGCATTATAGGTTCTCAGATTGTTAAAGGAGTACAGATAATAAATGCAAGAGTGCCTTTGAGTGAGTTGTTCGGTTATGCTACGGTTTTAAGGTCACTTACACAAGGCAGGGGTATTTATAATATGCAGTTTGCACAGTATGAAGAAGTTCCCAAAAATATTTATCAGCAAATAGTCACTCATAGTGTGGCTAATTAAAATGCAAGGAGGTAGGGATCAATGGCGAAGAAGAAGTTTGAGAGGACGAAACCTCACCTGAATTTGGGTACGATAGGGCACGTTGACCATGGGAAGACTACATTGACGGCAGCGATGACGTATTGTTTATCTAGTGCGGGTTATGCGGAGAAGACGGATTTTGATTTGATAGACAAGGCGCCGGAGGAGAAGGAGCGCGGGATAACGATAGCGACGGCGCATGTGGAGTATGAGACGGATGCGCGC